>ERZ860076.772-NODE-772-length-18602-cov-3.021890_pt1 | contig 18602 bp, 16 predicted proteins | sample MGYA00509982_ERZ860076 | MGnify/ENA primary metagenome ERZ860076 (study PRJEB30046, sample SAMN00715193) | human gut metagenome | study: EMG produced TPA metagenomics assembly of the A metagenome-wide association study of gut microbiota in type 2... | reverse complement strand
TGCAAAAAAGGTTACGTTATCTTACCTCAACAAAAGTCGTGCCGCTTATTCCGTCATCAACAAAAAATTTAGGATGTAAATATCCGTTCTTCTTTGCATAAGTCATCAATATTTCTTTTTGGTTTGAAATCGAATTGCTTTCACCGTCTAAATTATCGTCTTGCGAAAGACGGCAATACAGAGCGGTGATTTTTTCTTCTTGCCCTTTATTATTTTTGTTTGTTGTCATATTATATATTCTCCTTTCGATGACAATCGGGCATTGCAATGTATTTGAATTTTACCCTTGCAATGCCGATATGTCCACTGTGTGGTTTTATTACGCTTTAATTTCAGTAAGCAATTCTTCAAATTGTTGTAACACGGTTTCTCTGCCGTTCTTATTAAAATGAGTTGCAATTTCAAATGTTGTATTACCAATTTTCATAACAAACGGCGTATTGGTCACTTCAAAGAACGGAGCGAAAAATGATTTGTTATTATTGTCCATATTTGTATCTCCTTTATCTTTCATCTCTGTTTTTCTGTCTAATCAGATATTTTCTGTAATGCTCGCAAGCCTTGATGATAAAATCTTCCGTCTTTTGTTTGTCCATACCCTTTGGCAAAACATCACGCAGCTTGTCGGCAGGTATTCGTACCTGTTCTTTTTGATTGGGCTTTTCTTCGCTAAGTACGGCAAAAACGGTATCAACAAAAAAGTTGCAATCTTCGCTTAATTTGCGCAGTCTTTGTGCTTGCGACAGCGACGGAGTTGCGTCTGTGTATTCGATTTCGTTAAGTAAAATTTCCTGTTCGTTTTCCGATAAAAAAGAAAGTTCAACCGCCGGGGTAAAGGCTATCCGTTCATCATCAACGAGTTTTAACAGTTCGGGTATTAAGTATGTTAAGCGGATATATCGCTGTATTTGTCTTGCACTGTCATTTGCTATTTCGGCTATCTGTTCATCGGTTCTTAACTTTGCGCCAACTTGGCACGAAGTAGTTTTTCCTTGATGTTTCATTGCGTCCAATTTCATTTTATAGGCAAAGGCTTTTTCGCTTGGCAACAGATGTTCACGGTGAATATTTGAATCCACCATTGCGATTATCGCCTCGTCTTTGCTCATTTCTTTGATTGTCGCAGGCACTTCGGTTATGCCTAATTCTTTGCAAGCTTCAACTCTTCTGTGTCCGCTGATAATTTCATATTTACCTGCCGGAAAAGAACGCACGGTTATCGGTTCAAGCAGTCCGTTTTGTACTATGCTTTCGACCAATTCACGCTGTTCTATTCCGTCCCTTTTCTTAAACGGATGGTTTTCGAATGGGATAAGTAAATTTATGTTTATGTTTTTTGTCATTTTGACCTCCTTATATATTTCTTTTTCCGCTGGTAATATTCTTACTCTTCTCTGTATTAATAGCTTCTGTTATTCCGAATTTAAGAAATCGGATTATCGGAATTTTTTGAGATAAATAATGCTGGGTTTTCCTTGACCCTGCCTTTTGCGAGTGATTAAATCCGCCTTTTCAAGTTCCGAAAACAATTTGCATATTTTTTCGTGTCCGAATCGCAGCTTTTCCTGAGCTTCTTTCACAGTAAAATATTGATATATACGACCTCGTTTATCGGTCCAATTGTTTTTCTCGGATAAGTACATTCGGTCAAGCAGTAAAGCGTACAACATTTTTGCATCGGTAGAAACCGAACAGTATTTTTGGTCGGTAAACAATGCTTTCGGAACTTTGTAAAAACATAATTTTCCGCCTCATTTTTCTTAAAGTATTTATTCAAATTAAACCTCTTTCGTTCTGTATCAAAAAGGTGCCGAAAATGGCATTTTTTCTTTTTGTACGGCTTCTTAATTTCTTCTTAAAGTGATTTATTGCTTTAACCGCTGCCATTGTATTTGAGTCGATTAAGTTTTATTTTCGCACCTCTTTTGGATTGATAATTCGGACAAACAACAACAGCCGCTTTGTAACTTTGCTTGCATTTGTTTTTGCATTTGAGACAAAGGCTGTTGTATGTTCGTCTGCCTGTTTCGGGATTTATGAAAAACCCCCATTCTTGTTTTGCTCGTTTTGATAATTTCGCCATAATAAAAACTCCTTTCACTCATTGCACAAAAGGCATTGATTTGGATACTCAAAATCGGTATATTTTTGGATAAATTTTTAAAATTCCTTTCACTTGTTTGAACCGAGAGAGGCATTTCTGGGGGTGTTTTTCGGAAAATTCATAAACATTTAACATTTGCCCCTCTACTTATTTGGACAAAGGGTGCCGAAATGCACACCCAAAATCGCTGATTTAACGGAAAATTTTTTGAAAAAATATTTTTACCCCTCTGCTTGTTTGAATCAGGAACGAAAAAAGTCAGAGGATTTAGACGAAAAAATTTGCAAAAAACAAAGTCCCTCGTTTCTTGAAAATTCAAAAAACGAAGGACTTTATCCCCAAAAATATTTAATTGTATTTTCAATGCACAAACTTAGCGAGCAGACCGTTTGTATATCTACATCATACAAACGGTAATTTTAGGGCTACCCTAAGACCCGTGGTAACAATAAAGAATTTATTTCTATAATTGATTTTTAATGTGCGAATTTTTGGACTGTAAATAAAAATATTTGGCATACGCCAACTAATTATATTGAACTTTCGCTCTTTTGATGATATAATCAATTAAAAGCCGCAAGGAGGTCGGGTATGAAAGTCAGTTACGATAAATTGTGGAAAATTCTCATAGATAAAAAGATGAAGAAATATCAGTTGCGAGAGCAAGCGCACATAAGCAGCAATTCCGTTGCAAAGCTCGGTAAAGACGAACTTGTCAGTATGGAGGTGCTTATGAAAATATGCGAAACCCTCGAATGCGATATAGGTGATATATGCGAATTTTATAAAGATGACGGAGAAGTCGAAAATGTATAAAACAAAAGAGCAAATATCATACAATATGCAACAGGTTAAGTCCAAAGACACAAAGATAGAGGTTATGCTCAGAAAAGAACTTTGGGCAAGAGGTTTACGTTATCAAAAGAACAGTAAAAAAGTATTCGGAAAGCCCGATATTGTTTTTATCGGTAAAAAGGTTGCGGTATTTTGCGACAGTGAATTTTGGCACGGATACGATTGGGACAACAAGAAAAACGAATTCAAATCTCATCAAGATTTTTGGATTCCCAAAATCGAAAGAAATATGGCTCGTGATAAAGAGGTTACCGAAACGCTCGAAAATTCGGGATGGACTGTGTTAAGGTTTTGGGGCGAAGATATAAAGAAAAACTTACAGGCGAGTGCCGATGAAATTGAGAGGACGGTAAAAAGTAAAAATGGCTAAGTATAAATCAATAGATTTATTTGCGGGTATCGGCGGCATTCGCCTTGGTTTTGAGAGAGCATTCGGTGATGAAATCTCAACCGTTTTTGTCAGCGAATGGGATGAATATGCTCAAAAAACATACAAGGCAAACTTCTCCGATGATTTCGATATTGCCGGAGATATAACAAAGATAAACGAAAATGATATTCCCCAGTTCGATATATGCCTTGCGGGATTTCCCTGTCAAGCATTCAGCCTTGCTGGAAAAAGACAAGGTTTTGACGATAATTATAAAGGCTTATGCAGGGGCACTTTATTTCTTGATGTTGCAAGAATTTGCGAACTTCACAAACCGAAAGTTATATTTTGTGAAAATGTAAAAGGTCTTAAAATTCACGACAGAGGAAGAACATTTGGAATTATCAAAAAAACTTTTGAAGATTTGGGTTACAAAGTATTCAGTGATGTTTTGAACAGTAAAGATTTCGGAGTTCCTCAAAACAGAGAAAGAATTTATATTGTTGCATTCAGAAATGATATTGCACCGGATAATTTTGAATTTCCGCAAGCTACCGATGATACCAAAAGGCTTAAAAACATAATTGAAGAAAAGCCTGTACCGGCAAAATACTATTTGAGTGATGTTTATGTAGAAACATTAAGAAGACACAAAGCCCGTCACGCCGCAAAGGGCAACGGATTCGGCTATGAAATCCGTGAATGGGACGGAATTGCCGGTGCTATTGTATGCGGCGGAATGGGCAGAGAACGCAATCTGTTGATTGATAAACGACAAAAGGATTTAACACCGACAACACACATTAAGGGCGAAGTCAACAAGGAGGGAATCAGAAAAATGACTCCGAGAGAATGGGCTCGATTGCAGGGCTTCCCGGATTCGTTTAATCTTCCTCTTGCGGATGTTCATTTATACAAACAATTCGGCAACAGCGTAACCGTTAATGTTATAGAAGCAATAGCAAAACGAATTAAGGAGGTACTTGACAATGCCTAAACTTTCGGGAAACAAAGGTGAATGGAGTGAAATATATGCGTTCCTCCGTTTACTTGAAATAAAGAAATTGTATGCGGCAGATTCACAACTTAATAAAAAAGACGATATGTTTTACAATATCATAAACATTATCCGTTCCGAGCCTGTGGGAAAACTTGAATTCAGAATAAACAGAACGGAAGATACAATAACTGTTTTTAATACCGACGACAGCACGGAATTATTAACGCTTCCTTGTTTTGAATTCAAAAATGCGGCAGACAGACTGTACTGCGAAATAATTGAAACAAACGCTTCTGCATTTGCTTTGCCTGATACAGAGGAATTTCTTGATACATTGAACATCGGTGTGCTTAAAGCGAAATCCACCGACAAAGCCGACATTCGGATAAAAATTCACGATATAAATACGGGCTACGAAACAGTTCAAGGCTTCAGTATAAAATCAAGACTCGGCAGTCCGTCAACTCTTGTTAACGCCGGCAAAACAACAAACTTTGTTTTTGAAGTAACAGGCAATATTGATGATGCGATTGTGCAGGAATTCAATACCTGTTCCAAAAAATTCAAAGACAGGTTTGAAGTGCTTGCCCAAAACAACTGTGATATAAGCTACCATTCAATGGAAAACGATGTTTTTGAGAGCAACTTACAACTCATAGACGGCGATTTGCCGAAGATTTGCGGTTATATGCTTAAAGAGTATTATTCGTCGGGAATAAATACAGTAAAAAGTTCTCTTGAATCGTTAAGCGTTCATAACCCTATCGGATATGATTTGTCAAAAGGTCATCCGTTTTATGAATATAAGTTCAAAAAATTTCTTGCCGAATGTGCGCTCGGTATGCTTCCTTCAAAAGTTTGGGACGGTACGGCAGACGCAACAGGCGGATATATTATAGTCAGAGAAGACGGTGAGGTTTTGTGCTATCATCTGTTCAACAGAAACGAGTTTGAAACCTATTTGATAAATAACACCAAATTTGAAACAGCAAGTACATCCCGTCACGGATTCGGAAGTATATACAAAGATAACGGAAAATATTATATCAAACTGAATTTGCAGGTTAGATTTATAAAATGATGCCACTGAAAGTATGCAGTTTATTTGCAGGTATCGGCGGAATTGATTTGGCTTTTAAGCAATCTGGTTTTGAAGTTGTATGGGCAAATGAATTTGATAAGGACGCTTGCAAAACTTACATACATAATTTTCCCGATACCTTGTTATCCGAATGTGATATAAGAAAAGTTAATGCAAAAGATATTCCCGATTTTGATATTCTTGCCGCAGGATTTCCTTGTCAGTCGTTTTCGGTTTGTGGAAACAAAAAAGGCTTTGCAGATGAACGTGGCAATCTGTTTTTTGAAATAATGAGAATTGCCGGTGAAAAACAACCTCAAATCATTTTTCTTGAAAATGTTGCAAATCTTACCGAACACGACAACGGAAAGACTTTCAATCGTATTCATAATGAGTTGTCGGAAAGAAATTACTACATAAGATATATCATTGCAGATGCTTGTAACTACGGAATACCGCAACACAGAACGAGAACATATATCGTCGCTTTTAAGGATTTTGATATGTGTAACAAATTTCAATTCCCGAAAGAGCAACCGCTTGAAAAGCACATATTTAATATTATCGGCCGAAGCGTGAAAGCAGACGACAGTTTTTATCTCAGCGAGAATTCCGTACAGTATCAAAAGATGAAAGCTGCTATAACAGACGAAAATCAAATATACAGATTTTCGGATTATGGTATTCAAAAGAGTAAAGACGGAATATCTTTTACTCTTAAAGCCAATATGGGGACTTGGTATAATCGTGTGCCGATTGTAAAAGACAATTTCGGTGTCAGAACAATTACGCCGAAAGAATGCCTTGCTTTGCAGGGCTTCCCGAAGTCTTTTGATTTCCCCGATATTCCGATGAAAAGTATGTATAAACAATGCGGTAATACGGTGGTTGTGCCGGTTGTAAAAGACATTATAAGAGAATTAGTAAGAATTGCTAATGACAATTAATAGTATCTATGAAAGAAGGTTATATATCGTGAACGAGGGTGTTATTTTTATCGCAGGAGCGTATGGTGTAGGAAAAAGTACTTTGTGTAACAAACTCAATAATCTATTAAATATTCCCGCTTTTTCTTCGGGCGATTTAATAAGCAAAAAGAACGGTGAAAAATACGGTACAAACAAGGTAGTTAAAGATAAAGATTATAGTCAACAATTATTGATTGATGCAGTTAACAAAATAATAATCAATTCACCTAAACTAATATTAGCTGGACATTTTTGCATTTTCAATTCGACCAATGGAGTTGAAATTTTGCCCGAATTTGTGTATAGAGAAATCCACTTATCGAAAATTATTTTGTTAGAAGCTAATGCAGATATAATTATTGATAATTTGCAACATCGTGATAATAAAAAATATTCTTTAAAAGAAATCAAGATATTATCAGATACCGAAAATTTACAGGCTAAAAAAATTGCAAAAGAATTAAACATTCCTCTTGTTCCCCATAAAATGAAATTTGACGAATCTGATGTAAATAAAATAATATCAGTCATATAAAGGAAGTGATTTTTAAATGAGAGCATTGCTAGATACAAATATTGTTATTCATCGAGAAAATGTAAAGGCAACAAATCTATCCATAGGTCAGTTGTTCCATTGGTTAGATGTTTTACATTATGAAAAAATAATCCATCCTTATACTGTTAATGAATTAAGGAAATATTCCAGCGAACAAATTCAAATGTTATATGATGCGAAATTGGCTGCATATACACAGATGAAGAGTGTTGCAATACAAACTCCGGATTTCGTAAAACTGTTGGATGATACCCCAAAAACAGATAACGATATAATAGACAATCAATTATTGTTTGAATTATATTGCGGCAGGGCCGACATTATTATAACCGAAGACCGTAAAATGCGTATAAAAGCCGAAAAACTCGGCATTGCAGATAAAGTATTCACAATAAATGCATTTATTACAAAGGCAACTGCAGAAAATCCTGAATTAATTGAGTATAAGTTTTTATCAGTTAGAAAAGAATTCTTTGGCAAAATAGATGTAAAAAATGGTTTTTTTGATACATTTAGAGAAGCATATCCCGGTTTCGAAAAATGGTTTTCAAAAAAGTGTGATGAAGAAGCATATGTTTGCCGTAATGATAGGGGAGAAATTCTGGGATTTTTATATTTAAAAACTGAGGACGAAAACGAAAATTATAGTGATTTAACTCCGACGTTCAAACCTATGCGCCGACTTAAAGTCGGCACCTTTAAAGTTGAAGCTTCGGGATTTCGACTCGGTGAAAGATTTATAAAAATAATTTTTGATAACGCCATCGAACGCCATTTACAAGAAATATATGTAACTCTTTTTATGGATCGTCCTGAATTAAAAGCATTGTATGACTTATTAATAAGATGGGGATTTTACAAATACGGAATTAAACAAACAAATGGTAAAGATGAAATTGTTCTTGTAAAAAAGTTAGGAGTTTATGATAAGAATTTGACGCCTAAACAAAACTTCCCAAATTTGGAATATGCACACCAAAAGTTTTTCTTACCAATTGAAGCAAAGTATCACACGCCACTTTTGCCTGATTCACAATTAAAAACTGAAAATGAAGTAGATTTTCTTGGTCAGCAACCTCAAAAATATGCACTTCAAAAAGTTTACATATCGTTTTCTTATAAAAGAAATATGAAACCTGGAGATTTTCTTATCCTTTACAGAAAAGGTACCACTCAAGGAAGAAAGGGGTATGAATCTGTTGTCAGTACAGTCGGCATAATAGACGATGTTGCATATAACTTTAAAAGCAAGGAAGAATTTTTGAAATATTGTGAAAATAGGACTGTTTTTACTTTGGATGAACTAGAATATTTTTGGCGCACAAAAAAGAATTCTTTATTGGTCATTAAGTTTATTTATGTAAAAAGTCTTTGCAAACGATTAACTTTGTCACATCTATGGAATAACGGTATTGTTGCTCAAAACAGTGGTCCTCGTCCTTTTGACCTAATATCAGACGATAATTTTGATTCGATTTTGAGTGATGCAAATACTGAAATATATTTTGTGAGGTAGTGGCAAATGAGTACTATTCTTTTATCTATTAAACCTGAATATTCGAGTCGAATATTTAAGGGAACAAAAAAATATGAGTTTCGCAAACATCTTGCAAAGAAAAATGTCAATAAAATAATCGTTTACTCATCTTATCCTGAACAACGAATTATAGGAGAAGTAGAGGTCATCGATATACTTTCCTTAAAGCCAACTCCGTTATGGGAAGCGACAAAAAATGAAGCAGGTATTTCAAGAGCAAAATTCAGAGCATATTTTAAAGGCTGCGAAAATGCTTATGCCTATAAGCTCGGTAAATTCAAAAAATATGATACACCTAAAACGCTGATTGAATTTGGAATAAAACATCCACCTCAATCATTTCTTTATATTGATGAAAAATAAGGCTTTAGGGTGTCCCTAACAAGGTATTTGATAGCGTGACTATCCAAATACACTGCTCGCTGTTGCAATACAACGAAGCATAGCAACCGATTTGGACAAACTGTCCATAATTGGTCTGCTCGCTAAATTTCTACATAAAACTTCATAACTAAAAATTAAGGCACGGCTTTCGGGAAATATTCCGTCGGCTGTGCCTTTTTCTTAGTTGTATATTACTTGCTCGTTCACAATTTCTGTTCCTCGATTGCGAATATTATTCATCTTTCGCACCCATAACAATGCGTTTTCTGCTTTGAGTTTTTCGGTTACATTTTCTTTTTCGGCAAGTGATTTTACCGTATTGCCAAACAACAATCTTGCTCTCACATCAATATCGGCAAGGTATGAATCAAGTTTATCTGCCGTCAAAAGATTGTAATAAATCACTTTGTGATGTTGCTTTAAGTATCGCTTGTGCCTCGTTCCCCACACACCGATTGAATATTGCTCCTCATCTCGTAAAGCGAGATTTGGCAACAAATAATCGCCTTTGATTTCATAAATGCCACCACTACTTTCAAAAATCGTTTTCACTTTTGAACCTCCTTGATTTTAGTAAGCTCATTATATAAAAAACGAAATTGAATTACGAATGTGCAAAATTCAGACACAGAAAAAAGGCTTTGACAATTTACTGCCAAAGCCTTGATTTCCGCCATTGCAACGCCATAAATGTAGTCAGTTTTATTATACTGCCTTATCCACCCGTAGCATTCGTGAGGTGCGTTTTTTGCGGCTTACTGCCGGTGGTGCCGATGCCGAAACTTGGGCTAAAAACAATGGTTATACCTTTATAGCTCAGTAAAGAAGTTGCTTAATGCTTAATAATGTTAACAAAACACCCCTCCCAGTGTAGGTCATACATTGGAAGGGGATTTTCGTATTTTAGCTTCTTGCCACTTTGTCATATATTTACAAAAAATCTTGACACGTTGTTATATTATATGTTAATATGACGAAGAAATGTTACGTTAAGTAACAAAATAAGATGCGGATGCGGAAAGAGGGTGCTTTTTGTGTAACGGATTTGACGGAAATCACACCAAAAATACTTTATAACACAAAAAGTTAAGGAGTGAGGCAAATGAAAAAGAAGTTTAAGTTTACGGCACGGGTAATATCGGTGATATTATCCGTTTTACTTTTTGCGGATATACTTCCGCTTCAGACGTTTGCGGCGGACATTGCCGAATCAAGGAACATCAGCGAGAGCGGAATGTCGTTGAATTCGGAAAACGTCGAAATGGATAACACGGACGAAAAAGAAGACTCGCCGGTTATTCAAGGCGAAGTTAAAGACAAAAGAGACAAATACACGAAAACTTTCAGAATGAGTGACGGCAGCTACCAAGTGGTACAATATACGTCACCTGTACATTTCAAAGGTGAAAACGGCAGCTGGGAAGATTATGACAACTCGTTAACTTCCGTAGATGCCGAAGACACAGAACCGCAAAACGGTGCAAGACGGATAAAAAGTCTTGTTCCTCAGAAAGATTATTCTAACAACAGTGCTGATTACAATATTCGTATTTCCGAAAAAATAAACGATGCCAAAATAGCCGAAATATCAAAGGACGGCTATAAATTGTCGTGGAATTACGAAAACATAAGCAAAAAGAGAGGCACGGTAAAAAGCAAAGAAGACGACAATGACCCCGCAACTCTTGAAAATGCCAGCTCTGAAATTTTATTTAAGAGCGCATTTCCCAAAACGGACATTCAATATATAATAGGCACAGACTCTACTAAAGAAAACTTTATACTTAAATCGGCTAACGCACAAAACGAATTCATTGCCGAATATAAGTGTGATGGATTAACTGCTTATCAGGTAGATTCAAGAACAATCGACTTTAGGACAAATAACGGAGATGTCATATTTACCCTCAACGCACCGTATATGTATGACGCCAATTACGAAACAAGTAATGATATTGCATACGAACTGGTTTCTCAGTCGGGCGGTACGGCAAAAATCAAAATGATTGTTTCGAGTGATTGGCTTCAAAATAATGAGCGTAAATTTCCCGTAACGGTTGACCCGCTCATACAGACGAGCCAAGAGCTAAACAATGAACATAACCTGCAAAGTGCGTTTATTTCTTCAAAAAATGCAGGAACTTGTTACGGCAGAGGCAGTAAAGACTATGAAGGTAGCATATATGTAGGCAAGACCAACGGCTACGGAAAGACGTGTGGATTACTCAAAATTGCCAATCTTCCGGAACTCGGTATCAGCGACAAGGTAGTTCACGCAGAACTTGATTTGTTTGCCACGGCATGCTATCCGGAGCTTCAGGTAAATCTTCACCGCGTAACAACCGATTGGCAGCAGAATACCGTTTGTTGGAACAGCGGCGTTGGGTTTGACTCTTCTGTTGTTGATTATCAGACTGTTCAAATAATGGAACGCTATGATGAAGGCAAGGACAGATGGCAGAGATTTGAAATAACCGACCTTGTGCGCGGTTGGTACAGCGGTGAAATTCCCAATTACGGCGTATATTTACGTTCCGATAAAGAAAACAGCTCAAGCCAAGCTCGCGCATGGTTCCTTTCAAGTGCTTACACCACAAGCGATATTGTAAGACCGATATTGCGCCTTTCATACCGCAATATGTCGGGATTTGAAGATTATTGGTCGTATACCGACCTTTCCGCGGGTCAAAACGGTTCGGCAAGCGTTAATAATTACAACGGAAATCTTGTTTACGCACAGCCGGTAACAACGGACTGCGGCGGAAATCTTATGCCCGTCAACATTTCGCTCGTATATAATTCAAATGTTACCAATTGCGGTTATTCATATATGGGTAACGGGTTCCTAACGAATTATCATGTCTATGTATGTTATGACGCAGGCACGGCGCCGCAAGGCTATAGATTTTTCTTACACGATGCCGACGGTACAAAACACTGGTTCTATTATGATGAAAGCGGTATCGGAAAAGATGAGGACGGTCTCGGATACACCTTGCAATATCTTCCCGATGAGGACAGATACAAACTCAAGGATAAAGACGAAAACGTCATGTATTTCAACCACGACGGGTATCTTACGGAAGTTGTTGCTCCGAACGGCGTTAAAACGGTTGTCGGATATGATTCCGTTAACGGACACACCCGCCTGAAAACAGTAACGGACGGTGCCGGCAGAGTATATACATACGAATACGAACTCGGCGACTATCCAGAATTTTGCACCGGTATAACAGACCCCGCAGGCAGAAAGACGAGTTTCTATTACTACCAAGGCAAGCTCGCATATGTAGCCTTTGCGGACGGCACAGGCTGCAGTTACTCATATAATGATTATTCGCTGCTTTCGGTAGTAACGGACAGTATGAATAAACAGTTTGTTGCCGACTATGATTCATCATCACAACACCGCGTAGCAGCTGTTGAAACAGGCATAGCGGGAAATTACCCTGTATTTTATGCGTTCTCATACAGACAAAATGAAACTGACGTAACCGACAAACAAGGACGAACATTAACATATCAATTTAATGATTACGGTCAGACCAAAGGAATAGTTTCCGATGAGGACGGAACAGCAAAGTTTTTTGAACTTGGTAAAAGCACGGATAACGATAAAGCAAATCCCGTGTCAAATAAAATTTTATCGCAGTCGCGCGTGCTTTCAAGTGCCACCAATTATATGGTAAATCCACAGTTGGCAAACGGATTTAACGGATACTGGCAATACGCAGATAATCCCAACGGAGCATACGAAATAAAGTACGATACCGAAAACGGACATCTCGGAAACGGTTGCTTGCAGATAAGCAAAGCCGATAATTCGGCAGGCAAAGCATATTTGGTACAATCGTTTGACAAATATTTTCTCCCGGCAGGAACATACACCCTTTCCGCATACATTACCACATCAAATGTATGGCTGACCGGTGACGGAACAAATCTCGGTGTTGAGATTTGGGGCGACAACGGATTTGAAAATGCCGTATATGCAGACAGCATAAATCACACTATACACGGCGACGGCCAATGGGAACGCAGAAGCGTTACATTTACAATCGACTCCGGCAAATCCATACGGGTTACAATGGGTCTTAACGGGAATGCGTCGGGTTATGCTTGGTTTGATGATGTTCAGCTTGAACGTTCGGGTTCCGAAAGCTGCTTCAACCTTGTAGAAAACGGTTCGTTTACAAACAGCCTTACCGGTTGGGAAAATGTTGACCCTAACACAGTTACCGGCGCAGGGCTCAACGGCTTTGACTGGTGCGGCATTTCATACAGTGACGTTACCGATAAGTTCCGTGGAGCACTGCAATACATAAACGTATCGGGACATGAAAATGATGTGTTCAGCTTTGGTATGTGGCTCAAGGGTGACTCTGCACCCACAGACAACGGTCTTAAAGAAAATGACCGCTACCAACCTACTTTCAAAATAGCTCTTCACTATTATGACGCCGCGGGAAATTGGCTCGGTATGCAGCATTACAATGCCAATTGCGATGTGAATTCATGGCAATTTGTAACAGGCAAAGCAAAAATCCCCACGGATTATGCAAAGATAGCAATTCAAGCAGTATATTCCTATAACGTCAACACTCTTTACACCACAGGTGCTTTTTGCTACAAAGAGGATTACGGCGAAACATACGATTACGATAAAAACGGCAACCTTGTTTCGGCGGTTGACCTTCAAAAAACCGAATCTCAATTTGCATATTACGGCAATCAGATGTCAAAAATGCTCAATCCCTCAGGCAGTAAGTATATGTATACATATACGGATAAAAAGGAACTGCTTTATGCTCTTTCTTCTGACGGACAGGATTACGGCTTTTATTACGACGACAAGGGCAATGTAACAAAAACCGAAATGGCGGCACGCGCACCGGCAGTAACGCTTGAGAGCGGAAAAGAGTACATTATTGTCAATTCTTATTCGGGAAAGAGCCTCGACAGCGGAGATTCTCCTGCGGTGGGCAACAGCGTAGTTACATACTCTTATTCACCGGGATATGAAAAACAGCACTGGGTGCTTGAAGCAGTCCCCGGAGAGACCGATGTATATAATATACGCTCCGTTCACTCGAATAACGCAAATCTTTATCTTGACATAGCTGACGGTTCGTCGGCTCAGGCAGCACCGCTTCAGCTTTGCACCAAGAACGGCAATTCGGCACAAAAATTCAAAATAGTCAAAAAGCAGGATAATACTTTCGCCATATCCACAGGCTGTACCGACTATACGCGCGTTTTGGACGGACAACTTGATACCGGCAACGAAATAATTGCTTCACAGACCGTAAAACAGGCAAGCTGGAACTCCGACAGTCTGCCCGAGGGTATGCGTTGGTATTTCTACCCGGCAGAATGGCAGGAAAACGGTGCTTCCATTATCAGCGAAGCGACGTATACCGACGATAAGAACTTTGTCGCCACGTCAAAGGACCAGCTCGGAAATGTCACTTCATATAACTATGATACGACAAAAGGTGTTTTAAACAGCTCGACAGACGCTCTCGGCAGAGAAACATCTTATACGTATAATGCCGCAAACAGCCGCCTTGAAAGCGTGTCATCGGGCGGTATGACAAACAGCTACGTCTATAACAACGCGGGTCAGGTTACAGATATTGATGTAAACGGTGCCGTTAAATACAAATTAGGCTATGACAGTCTCGGCAGAACAACGGAAACAAAGGTCGGAAACGGTACATCATACCGCATGCTCTCAAGCTTTGAGTATGACTCTGCAACGGGACTTCTGTTGAAACAAAATTACGGCAACGGAGATTGTATAAATTATTCTTATGATAATCTTGACCGTTTGTCGTATAAAATGTATAATGGAGACGGTAACAGAAAGCTAAGCTACAGCTACGGCAGAGACGGTAACATTGCGTCAAGCTTCGACAGTGCTACCGGTGAAAAAACAGTATTCTGTTACGACCTTGCAAACCGTGCGGTCGGTCAAAAAACATATGTGGGTTCAACGCTTTCTTCGTCATTAGCGTATACCTACGCCGATAAAACAAATTACCTTGTGGGTGTTAAACACAAATTTGCACTCGGTGAGCAAACCATCGGTTATCGTTACGGTAATTTAAGTATCGGTGAAATGCCCGACCAAATATACGGCGTTACGTGGAACGGCAAGGAAAAAATTGGCTATTCTTATGACGGATTCGGCAGAATTACCGACAAAACCGTTATGCCGTCGCTTTCAAAAACGCTGCATAATCGCTATACTTATTACAACCGAGAGAGCGGCAACAGAACTTCGACAACAGTCAAGACCCTCGAAACCGCAAACGGAACATACACATATACCTATGATGCGATTGGCAATATTCTGAGTATAAATGACGGAACATATACCGTAAGCTATGTTTATGACGGATTAAATCAGCTTGTGCGTGAAAACGACCAAAGAGCAGACACCACAACCGTATATACATATACAAACGGTAACATTACCGGCAAAAAGGTATATAAATACACTCTCGGCAATGTCGGAGAAGAAATAAAGAGTTCGAGCTACGGCTATTCAAACAGCGAGTGGCGCGACCTTTTAACAAGCTTTAACGGTCAGGCTGTAACCTATGACGAAATCGGCAATCCGCTCACTTTCGGCAGTAAGACGTTTGAGTGGTGCGGCAGGCAGCTTGAGCGTATAACCGACGGCGACAACACATATGTTTACGCTTACAATACCGACGGCGACAGAGTAAGCAAAACCGTAAACGGCGTAAAGACCGAATATTTCTATAACGGAAGTATATTGGCAGGTCAAAAGACGGGCGACGAAACGCTTATCTTTATGTATGATAATAACGGCGACGCTTTCGGTTTCATTTATAACGGCGAAGAATATTACTACATAAAGAATGTTCAAAACGATATAGTCGCAATAGCCGATAAAAATGGCACCGTAGTTGCAAACTATTACTACGACGCTTGGGGTAACGTAACCCAAATAACCGGCAACACCGCCTTGGCTCAAACGAACCCTCTGCGGTACAGAAGCTACTATTACGACAGCGAGACGGGTTATTACCACCTCAAATCACGCTATTATTCTCCTGAAGTCGGCAGGTTCTTGAATGCGGATTCCGTTTTAGACAGCAGAAGTACAAATGCGCTTAACTTGTTTGTTTATTGCGGAAACAATCCTGTAAATAATCAAGACCCCGATGGGCAGCTCTTCTTTGGTGCGCTTATCGGAGGAATAGTCGGCGGAGCTACAGGTGCTTTGGCAGCGGCAGTAAAAGGCAAATCCATAAAGGCCGGACTGTTGACAGGGGCCGTTACAGGGGCATTTACAGGAGCATTTTGTGAAATTGCTGCTATGGGCGCAATACCCGCTATCCTTGCAGTAGTCTTATGCGGAGTTGTCGTTGGTGCTGGAAATCTTATTAACCAATACGCTAATTATCGTGTAGAAAAGAAGTCACAGACAAAAAACAAGAATACAAACAAAAATTCTCAAAACAACAGTTCACAAGGCAACAAGAGAAAAACATCTTCAAACGGCAAGGTAGCAAACGAATGTAACAGCTTTATGGATTATGTTGATGTTAAAAGTATTGTTGTTTCAAGTGTAACCGCAATGGCGTTTGCACCGGCATCAATAGGAGCGAGTTGTGTAGTAAATTCTGCTTTTTCTGGTGTTGACATAACGGGGGTAACCGGGTTTGTGGCTCAGTTTGCGGCTAATTTTGCGATGGGCGGCAACATTTCCATACTGCAATCTATTATTGACTTGTTTTAATCGGAGGTGGTTGCATGAAAATATATTTGTCAAAATACTGGATAGCGGGCCATATAAGTTTGGTATGTGTGGAGGTGGTTATTGTCGTTGCAACTGCTGCATTTTGTATTGAATATAGAGATGAAGAGAACATTCTTTTGATAATCTGTTCATTAGTTTATATTGGTAGTGCTAGCTATGTGCAATCAAAAACAATATGCATTCTTGATTATGTTGAAGTAAGCAATAATCAATTTACTCAGTATTCATTTAGCGGAAAGCGGAAACGTGCCGTTAATTCTGATGAACCTATTTATTATCAAATTGTGCCGCTGTTTGAAGGATTTTTTTTAAGAGCTGACTTCATAGTATTATCTAATCAAGAGTTTCTCCCTTATCGAAACGGCAGCGTTATTGGTACAGTTTACAAAGAGGCAATGGCTAAGGGCAATCAAATTATTATGCCTTACAACCAAAAATCAAGACCGTTATTGCATCTTGGAGATTGGCATAAGGTTTGTTTTTATTGATTTGTGCTATTCAAGCAAGTACCTCTGTGGAAAAAATCATGGATTGGCAATTAAAAGGAGGATTATATATTGACCATAATAAATTCCATGGATGTGCCGACATACATGATTATGTTGTTGGTAATTTTCGGATTGGATGTTTACTCTCTTATAAAGTACAGGAAAGTAAAGGCTCCTTGGAAAGTGGCAGCATATTTACAACCGGTTACATTGATTGCTATAGCCATAAACAGAGTTATAAGGGAATACTCACCAGATACTCATTTACATAACGTCAGCGCTGCTGTAACTTTAACAATTGGTGGCATATGGTTTGTTATAGTATGTATCACAGGATATATTAACAAGAAAAGAAGTTGAAATAATTTAATCGTTAATATACTTAACTCTTAACGCAACAATTAAAGCAACCTCTGCTTTTTAAATGAAAGTGGAGGGTGTTTTACTGATTATATTAAGCGTTAAATATCTTTTTAATGCTCGGTTTTGGTTCTAAAGAAAAAATCTGCCATTCAAAACGAACAGCAGATACGAATTATTTTTTATGTTTATATTATAGATAAATACAACATAGATATAAAATAAGACGAATTATATTCTTGTGTCAAGTATATCAACATATTGCTTCTTAAACTCGGGGAATGTATCATTTTCTAAAGATAATCTGATGTCGGCCATCAATTTATTATAGAAATAAAGATTGTGTGTTACGGCAAGTCTGAATGCAAGCATTTCCCCTGCTTTAAACAAATGTCTTATATAGGCCTTTGAGTGATTCCGACAGGTCGGACAGTTACAGCCCGGCTCAATCGGGGTATCATCTCTTTTATATTTTTCATTATTGAGATTTATAATGCCGGCATGAGTAAAAAGATGGCCGTGCCTTGCATTGCGGCTCGGCATTACGCAGTCAAAAAGGTCAACGCCTCTGCTTACACCTTCGATTATATTGCCGGGCGTGCCTACACCCATAAGATACCGCGGTTTTTGCGCAGGCATATACGGCTCAACAGCCGAAATGATACGATACATATCTTCCTTGGGTTCGCCGACGGCAAGCCCGCCTATGGCATATCCGTCAAGATCCAAATCGGCAATCTCTTTCATATTTTCTATACGCAAATCATCAAAAGTGCACCCTTGATTGATCCCGAATAAGAGTTGGTTTTTATTTATGGTGTCAGGCAGAGAATTTAGTCTTTCCATTTCAGCCTTACATCTTTTAAGCCATCTTACAGTTCGTGCGCATGACTGTTTGGAGTATGAATATTCGGCAGGATTTTCAACACACTCGTCAAAAGCCATGGCAATGGTAGAGCCCAAATGAGATTGTATTTGCATACTTTCTTCCGGTCCCATAAAAATACGGCGACCGTCTACATGAGAATTAAAGCTGACGCCCTCTTCTTTTATTTTACGGAGTTTAGCAAGCGAAAAGACCTGAAATCCGCCGCTGTCTGTAAG
>ERZ860076.751-NODE-751-length-18836-cov-3.870774_pt1 | contig 18836 bp, 11 predicted proteins | sample MGYA00509982_ERZ860076 | MGnify/ENA primary metagenome ERZ860076 (study PRJEB30046, sample SAMN00715193) | human gut metagenome | study: EMG produced TPA metagenomics assembly of the A metagenome-wide association study of gut microbiota in type 2... | reverse complement strand
CCGTGACAGCGCACTTGGCGGTGGCGGTAATGACGAGCGTGAGCAGACATTAAACCAGCTTCTTGCAGAGATGGATGGATTCGATACGAATAAGGGACTACTTGTTCTTGCAGCAACAAACCGTCCGGAGGTACTTGATCCGGCGCTGTTGAGACCGGGACGTTTCGATCGCCGTATCATAGTAGATAAGCCGGATCTGAAAGGTCGTGTCGAGATTCTTAAGGTTCATGCGAAGGATGTTAAGATGGATGAGACAGTCAATCTGGAAGAGATCGCGCTTGCAACTTCAGGAGCAGTTGGATCAGATCTTGCCAATATGATCAATGAGGCTGCAATCACTGCAGTTAAGCATGGCAGACAGGTTGTCAGTCAAAAAGACCTCTTTGAGGCAGTGGAAGTTGTACTTGTAGGTAAAGAGAAGAAAGACCGTATCATGAGTGCAGAAGAGCGAAGAATCGTATCTTACCATGAGGTTGGACATGCGCTTGTCACAGCACTTCAGAAGAATACAGAACCGGTACAGAAGATCACAATCGTTCCTAGAACAATGGGAGCACTCGGTTATGTAATGCAGACACCGGAGGAAGAGAAGTTCTTAAATACGAAGAAAGAACTTGAAGCAATGATCGTTGTTGCACTCGGTGGACGTGCAGCAGAAGAGATTGTATTTGACACTGTTACGACAGGTGCATCGAATGATATCGAGCAGGCAACGAAGATCGCCAGAGCGATGATCACACAGTATGGTATGTCAGAGCGCTTTGGTCTGATGGGACTTGAATCTGTTCAGAGCCGATACTTAGACGGTCGTGCAGTTCGTAACTGTGGAGAAGCGACAGCAGCGGAGATCGATGAAGAGATCATGAAGATGCTCAAAGCTTCCTATGAAGAAGCAAAACGCCTCTTGAGTGCGAATAGAGATGCTCTTGATAAGATTGCAGCCTTCCTGATCGAGAAAGAGACGATCACAGGTAAGGAATTCATGAAGATCTTCCGTGAAGTGAAGGGAATCCCTGAACCGGAAGAAGCAGATGGAGAAAAGAAAGAAGAGCAGGAGTCCGGAAGAATCCTGATGAAGCCGACAGAGACACAAGCAGCAGAGCCAGAAACAGTGAAAGAACCGGAAACAGAGAAAGAGCCGGAAACAGAGAAAGAGCCGGAAACACAGGCAACAGAAATACAGCCACAAGAAACGGTGGAAGAAGAAAAGTCAGAGTAAGAGCTGATTATCAGTATTAAGAGTTTCGCAGATGAATAGGAAAAGTCATTTGCGAAACTCTTTTTCTTTGATGAAAACATGTTATAATGAAATGAGGCAAAATGTGCCAGGGTATATCAGATGTGAGATGACTCCCATCTGATATAGCCTCCGGCAGGATTGCAGAGATGCGCAGAAGAAGTATGTCATGCATTGCATGACGCGCATCTCGCAGCAAGAATGCAAGGCACAGAAGATGCAAAACATCAATCAAGACAGTAGCAAAAAAACAGGAGACATTGGGATGACAAAAGCAGTATTTTTTGATATAGATGACACCATTTATGATTATATTGGAGCGCATAATAATACGATGCCGGTGATGAAAGAATGGGCATATGAGAACTTAGGCATAGCAAAAGAAGACTTGGAGAAATATGTTGCCGAGGCGAGAGTGAAGGCAGATGACAGAGCCGGAAGAGATTATGCGGTGAACCATAATCGCCTGGTGAGATTTCAGTGTATGCTGGAGACACTTGGAAAGCCAGTTTTCCCATATGCGTATGAGATGTATAATCTGTACTGGGACACATTGATCGATCAGATTATTCCATCTCCTGGAATTGAAAAGTTGATGAAAGAATTGAAACAGCGAGGCATTTATATCGGTATAGGATCCAATATGACTTCAGATGTCCAGTATCGGAAGATATTAAAGCTTGGATTAGGTAAGTATATTGATGGAATTGTGACAAGTGAAGAGGCTGGCGAGGAAAAACCGCATCGAAAACTTTTTGATCTCTGTGTTGAAAAAGCAGGAGTGATGGTGGAAGAAAGTATCTTTATCGGAGACAGCATCGCACATGATGTGACAGGAGCACAGAATATAGGAATGCCGGTGATCTTGTATCGGTCGAAGGAAAATGTGAATGAGATCGAGTGGCTTCAGACAGAGAAGGGAAAATGTCCGGTCATTGCACATTTTTCTCAGTTTTTTGAAGCAGAGAAGATGTTATAAGAAATGAAAAGATGTAAAAGAAACTTTAATAGGAATAAAAAGGAGACATAAGAAAAAACATGAAACTGGTCGAAAAAGTTCCAAAGGATCTATATAAAATATTTGGAAGTAAATATATGGAATTCTATATGCAGTTTCTGGTAGCGCTTTATGAGGAGAGCAGTCAGTCTTATTCTCTTCTCGGGCTTACGGAACGAGAGTGTCAGATGATTATGAATGAACGACTGGCGAAGATGGCACTGGACTGGAGTGAGGCAAGAGTCGATGAAGAAGGAGAACTGATCACCAGAGCCAACATGGCATCAGTCAGTCTGAAGCATTTTGAAGACTGGGGATGGCTTAGAAGGGATTATGATGAAACGTTGAATAGTTATGTCGTTTCATTTCCGGAATACAGTCAGCTGTTTGTAGAATTATTTCAGAAATTATACAGTGAAAATGACGGTAAGGAACGAGAGAGTGTGCTTACGGTATACAGTCATCTCTATACCTACAGTTTAGACAAAGAGAAGAATAATGAGATTTTAAAAAGTGCGCTTCATACATCAAGAGCACTTCTGCAGATGCTCGCGAACATGCAGGAGGGAATGCGAGGTTATTTCGATGAACTGTCAAAGCAGAGAAGTTTCCGAGGAATCCAGGAAGTACTTGTGAAAGAGATCAATAACAGCGATAGCAAAAAATATGCGATATTGACTACAACAGACAGCTTTTATCGATACAAAGAAGCTGTAAAAGAGTTGATCGAAGAAAATCTGGAAAAGACAGAAGCAAGAAAATACTCATTTGAAACAGAACTCTTAAGTGAAGAAGAAAATACGAGAAAATCTTACCGTCTGCGAAGAATGATCGAGATCTGTGAAGAGGCGACAGATATGCTCTATAAGATTTCGAGAGAGTTTGATGCGATTGAGCGAAGATATAATAAGCTGATTGAACAAAAGACAGTATTTGCAAGCCGTGCTGCAGCAAGAATCCGGTACATTATGATGGAAGGTGTAATGGAAGAAGATCAGACAGTCGCACTGATTAATCTGATCAATGAAAGTGGCAAGTCGGAAGAGATTTTGGATAAGTTGTCTTCAAAACTTAGGTTTTCGGAGCCATATAAGATTATGACAGAGAAGAGTCTGTATCAAAGACGTGAAAATCAGAAGGAAAAGTTCACTCCACAGGCGGTAACACCTGAGAAATCACAGGAAGAGAATATGACAGAATTTGTCCTGGAACCACTGTATACGCAGAAAGAGATCAGAGATTTCCGAAAGAAAAATGAACAGAATGGAAAATTCACAGTGACAAAAGATACTGTAAAATCAATAGAAGATTTGGAGAAGTTATTTATGGTATGGCAGCATGCAACAGAATCTGCGGACAGTAAGGCACAGATTGAAGTGGCGCAGGAGATGGAGAATGAGGCTGGTTTCCGATTTTCAAAACTTACGATAGAGGGAGTAGAATCAGATGGTTAATTATATGGAAGAATTGTCAGTGACAGAAGCTGATAACCTGAAGAAAACAATTGCTGCATTATTCAGACAGACATGTATTTTACAGATGAAATATGATCCTGTAACACTTGTCCCAAGAGACAATCTGCATTATGAGATCTGTACAAGACACAGAAAGTTTATTGAAGACTATCTGTCTGTTTTAAGCTGTGAATTAGTGCATGACCCACAGGAACACATTTACCGTTTACATGGAGATGGAATCGCGATAGAAAAGATAAATGCCACCGTTACAAAAGTAATCTTACTTGTTAAATTAATTTACAGAGATAAGATTTTAGGAGAAGGCTTGAAAGCTACAGTGACGAATCTGGCGGAGATTCGTGAATATGGAAAGAATACGAATCTGATTAATTATAAGCTTACGATGGGTGAGTGGAAAGAAGCTTTATATGTGATGAGTAAGCATCAGATCATTGAAGTGCCGGGAGCAATCCAGAATGTTGAGGATGAGACTCCGATTTATATCTACAGCACGATCAATCTATATTGTGGAAGTATGGATATTACTGCGTTGATCAAAGAATATCAGGAAGATCAGTACGCGGAGAAAGAGATTACAGAAGAAGTTTTTGAACAGGAAATCCAGGAAGAAGCAGAGGGAGGTGTGGAAGATGAAAGAGAAACAGTCGAAGAAAATATTTACTAGAATGTTAATGAATAACTGGGGCGGTATCAGTCACAAAGTGATGGAGTTCCATGAGTATGTGAATCTTTTCAGTGGGAAAAGTGGATCTGGTAAGTCTACTGTTATGGATGCGATCCAGGTTGTTTTATATGGAAGTATATCTTCCACATTCTTGAATAAAGCGGCAGATGACGCGAAGAACAGGCGTAGTGTTCTAAGTTATCTTAGAGGAGCGCAGAAAGACGGTTCCTTTAACCGAGAAGACCAGGACTTCTGTTCTCAGATCGTCTTGGAGATTAAGGATACAGGAAAGAATACACATACTTGTATTGGTGTTTCATTTGAGGTTGGAAAGGCAGATACAGACATCAGGAAATATTGTTTCTTCAGTCATTCCGGAAAGATTCCGGAGGATGAATATTTGACAGAAGAAGGTGTTCCGTATACAATCGCGAAACTTAAAAAATTGGTAGAAGCAAGGATAGAATCGGCTGACAACAGAGGTCGCGGAGATGTGAACCGTGTATATCCATCGAAAGAAGCGTATTTGAAAACGATTTATGATGCAATCTTTGGTTATGTAGAGCCGGGCCGTATGATGACAATGGAGAAAAGCGCGATCGCACTTCGTATGACGAACGGAACGGGACAGTTTATCAAAGATTATATGTTCCCAAAGAGCAAGGAAGACACAGTTGCAACAATCAGTGATCAGCTTGGCGCTTACCGTGAGATCAAGGAACGCGTAGAAGATCTGGAGCAGAGAATTAAAATGCTTGACGAGATCAGTCAGCATAATCTAGCCTTGCAGAAAGCAAGAGCTGATAAGATCTATGTGGAACAGATTTTAAAATATATTGAAATAGAAAATTGTAAAGCACATTTGCAATCGAAAGAGGATGATCTGCAGGATATTCTCAAGAAGATTGAGGAAAAAGAAGAAAAGAGAAAATCTTATTTGGCAGAGAAAGACGCTTATACAAAAGAGCAGGTAGAAGTCGAGGCAGAACTCAAAGCCAGCGATTATGGACAGAAAGAGAAGGAGCTAAAGGAGATTGAAAATACGATCCAGCTCCTGGCAACGAATTCAGAACAATGGAGAGATATCGTAAAAGGTCTTTCAGCCTGGGAGGAAGACGATGAAGTCAGTGCTTATGTGAGCAATCAGGCGCTGCATAGAATTGATGATATCCGAGATGGTGTTGTGAGTGAAGATTCGATTGAAAAGCTAAAGCAATATTTAAGTGATGCGCTTGACAATATTAATACAGAATTAGGTGATGTCCGCGAAAGAATTCGTGAGAATCAGAAAGAACTTCAAGAGAAGCGGGAGATGGTAGAAGACCTCAAAAATGACAGAAAACCATATCGTGCGGAATTGAAGCGTGCAAGACAGGAATTACAGAATATACTTAGTACTCAGTATGGAAGAACGATCCATGTAAATATCTTTGCGGACTTGTTTGATATTACGGATGAAGAGTGGAAAAATGCAATCGAAGGACGTATGGGACGCGTGAAGCATAGTCTTGTGACAGCACCTGAATATACGTTAGATGCTGCGAAAGCATTTCGCAAAATGAAGCAGATGAAGGGGATCGAGGATGTCGAACTCATGGATACTGCGGCAATCGTGAGAGACAAGCCGAAGGCAGACGAGAATACACTGTACGAGTGTGTGCGCGCAGAGGAAGCTTATGTAGATACTTGTCTGAAGCGATACTTAGGCCGCATTAAGAAATGTGAGACGGTAGAAGAACTTCATGAGACGAAAGATGGTGTCACGAAGGATTGCTATTCCTATAGCAATTACATTTTCAGGCATCTAAGAAGAAATGATTATGAGAAATATGCCTGCATCGGAACGAAAGTGTCAAAGGCGAAGCTTCTTGAGCTGGAAGAAGAGACTGCGAAGCTGAAAAAAGAAGTGGAAGAGGACGGGCGCGTTGAGATCGCACTGCGTGCTGCACAGAAATTCGAGTGTCTAAATCAGAGCACAGAACAGATCTTACATCTTTCAAAAGCAGCGGGACAGCTTCAGGATTATTACGAGAAACAGGAAAAATTACGTCTGGAAGTAGAAGAATTGAAACGAGGCGACCGGACCGTCGAATTGAAGAAGAAAAAGCAGGAATTACTGGAGTTGCTTAAGAAAAATGCAGAGATTCTTGATCGCATTCAAAGTGAAGTAGTACAGTATGCGAAGACACAGGGACAAATCGAGAGTAATATCAAATCATTTTCAGAAAAGATAAACTTCCTGACAGAGGGATTTGTTGTCAACGAACAGCTTCAGAATGAAGTAACAGATGCGTTAAAAGTACAGAGCGAAGCAGCTTATAAGAGAGACAAGACAAAAGAAAAGGATGCTTTGGAAACGTTGGAAGAGACGGAGAGAGAAGAACTGCAAAGAAGTAGAAATAAGTTCAATAATGCTTATCCGGCCTATGGCTTTACAGGAATAGAACATGAAAATGATGTGTATGACAAAGTGCTGAATCAGTGCAGGAAAGATTTTGAACCGAAGTACAAGGAAGAATTCGATAAGCAGTATAATCTGGTTTACTATACATTGCGTGAAAATGTGATTGCTTCCATTCATGGTGAAATCAAGGCAGCTTACAGACATAAAAAAGAGATCAACCGTCTGCTTGCGAAGATCAAGTTCTCAGATAGTATTTACCAGATTGATATCATACCGGCTCAGAATGAAAACGGACAGTTCTATGAGATGCTTACAGCACCTGAACTAGACAGTAAAGTGTTCGATGACTACGGATTTGAAGGTCAGTTAAGTCTTGGTGAGGATGAGTTCTATCAGAAGTATGAAGAAGATATCAAGCGTCTGACTGAGAAGTTCATGCCTCCGAAGGAGGAAGATGCAAGATCCTTAAGCCAGTATCGTCAGCAGATGGAGCAGTATGTAGATTACCGTAATTATCTGACTTTCAGTATGTATGAAAAGGTGGAAGATGAGAATGGAAATATCCGCAAAAATGCAGTCGATGATATGGCAGGCCGTGACTCCGGAGGAGAGGGACAGAACCCGAAATATGTAGCACTGCTTGCAGGCTTTGCGATGCTCTATATGCAGCAGACAAACCGTGATTCTAAGATCCGTCTGGTGCTTCTTGATGAAGCATTTTCCAAGATGGATAAGGAGCGAAGCGAAGTGTGTCTTCATTATGCGAGAGAGCTGGAGCTTCAGCTGATCGTATGTGTACCGGATGAACGTCTACAGTCGCTGATACGAAATGTAGATTGTGTCTATGGATTCCGAAGACATCAGAATCAGGTGTCTATGATGCACATTGATAAAGGTGATTACCTTGATATGGTTGAGGGAAATGAATAAGGAAAGAGTATGGAATGAAAAGAATCTGCCGTTGGCAAAATGGCTGATCGATAAGACGAATACAAAGGACTATCGCATAGGAAATCTCTCAGGAATGAAGCACCCAAAGGTGGATGGAGACCTTTTAAAAACAGTGGGTGGCAGAGATGAACTGGTCAGACAGGCAAAAGTTTTGGAACGAATTCCAGCATTAGGCGGAAAAGAATATCTGCATTTTGACTGGAGAGAAATGAATACAGATATTACGAGGATTGATTATCGGGTAGAAGTGATTCCAAGATTATGTGAGCTGATTGGAATCATGGATCCAAGAGAGTGTCAGTTACAGGCAATTTCAAGAATATGCAAACTGCAGGTGGATGTATACGAAAGCTGTCTAAGCGCTTATTGTGATCATGTGTTAGAACAGCTGAATAAAGGAAATACGAAAGAGTTATCCAAAGCGGAGGATGAAGAATTTCTTAAATGCCTGAAAGCTTTAGCTGATTTGAAAGAACCGGAATGGAAGCGCGTGTTCAGCTCCAAAGTATTTGAAAAGAAAAATGAAATCACACCATCTAAAGTTTTTGAACGCATTTATCAAGGTGCAGTTATCGAAGCTTTGAAGTATTCTCCGCAATATGACGAGGGCATGTCAGATGATGAGATACTGGCAGCACATGGAATATTGAGTTATTCTCAGACATTAGAATGGAAAGGTGCCGTGGAGTATTGCCTGACCAATCGAAATGGCACAGCGAGTGAGGAGAAAATTGACACTTCTTCGAATTATTATGGAACAGTACTTAATGCACAGACATTAGAGCATGCTATTCCAACTTTACGAAATAGTCTTGAAAAAATCATTGTGATTGAGAATAAAGCGAATTATGAAAGTATGGAATATGATCCAAAAGTTTTGTATCTCTTTTGTCATGGCTACTTTTCGCCAAAAGAAGTTCGTTTTTTGCAAATGTTAATGAAGACAGCACCGGAAGAAATCCGGTGTTATCACTGGGGAGATATGGATTACGGTGGAATACAGATCTTTTTATACAATGAGAAAAACATTTTCCCAAATCTGATTCCATGGAAGATGGACGCTCCCTCTTATAAGGCAGCGTTGGAAAATGGAAAAGGAATTAAGCTAAGCAGTGGAAAGCAGAAAAAGTTAGAGGCATTAAATGCCGGTAAATTGGAAACGCTGAAACAGTGCATATTGGAAAATAAGATGGAGATCGAGCAGGAGATGTTAATATAAAAACGTCTCGATTTCATCTACAGTCATCATATTATACACACTCTTATGAAAAGCGGCAGCAACTTCGAGTTCCCCATAACTACTTTCTTCAAAATCATAACTATCTCGAGTTCCCCATAACTACTTTCTTCAAAATCATAACTATCTTGAAAAGCACAGGCGAGAAGAGTTTTAAACTCCTCGCCTTCTTTACTGTCCAGATAATCTTTAAGCATCATGCAGCACGCATGAATATTATTGTAATATTTCTGATAATCCGGATGAAACTCAAGCAGCAAAGGACTGGTTGAGAATGCAAACAAAGTAGTAGGGCGAATCAGCGGACGATATAGTAACCGCCATTTTTTTATTTGCCTTTCATCAGTTGCAAAGAGTGTGAGAGATTTCTTCAATTCTTCCACAAAATCAGGATAGTCTTCCGGGGTGAGTGCAATAATTTTCTGGTTGCGCAAGTATTGATTTACATTAGCGGCATCCAATTGTTCAGGGGAAAGAGCCTGTAGGTATTGCGCCATAACTTTTATTATAAAGAAGGAAAATTATGGGAGACGGAATAAAGGAGAGTTCGATGACTTCCGGAAACAGTGAAAACAGCAGATACGATCCGTGTGGACCAGATTGCAGATTCGGTAGGAAAAGAAATCGAACTCAATCCACAGAACAAGAGAATCCGTGCTTATCATTATAAAAATGAAAAACAGGAAATCTATTATTTCGTAAATGAGGATGAGACTGTATACAGCGGAGAAATCCGTGTTCCACATCTGGGATCCTGCTATGCTTATGATGCATGGAATGGAATAAAGATGGTTCAGGAGTATCGGACGGACGATGAGAGCACAACGATTCTTTCCATGAAACTGCGTTCGGGAGAGAGCCGGATTGTGGTCGTTGCACAGGAGAAAGAGTTGGAAACTCAACTGGAAAAATCCTTGTTTGAAATGATGTATGGGGTGGAAAAAGAGAAGATTCCAGTGAAGAAGAACTGGGAGATCGGAACCTGTCGTTCGATTGCTTATCCGAAGTTCTCCAATTTCCAGCCAATCACAAAATTTGAGGATTATGGAAAGAAAGAGAAGAAATTCTCGGGGTTCATTGCCTACAGAAATCAGATGGAGAGAATGACATCCGAATTGAAGTGGCAACTACGCTGGAACGGGAACGTGGAGCGAATAAAGGAAAACAGGCACCGATTGGGATTTATAGTACGGTGAAAATATATCAGATTTAATATGGATTAAAATCTTATTCATTCCGATACTGTGTTGGTGTCAATCCAGTTATTTTTTTGAATACAGCGGAAAAATGGCTCGGATTGGCAAAACACAGTTCATCACTGATCTCCTGCATATCGATCGAAGGATTTTTGAGCATTAATTTTGCATACGCAATCCGTTTTTCCATGATGTATTCAGAGATAGAAACACCGGTTTCCTTTTTAAAGCAGGTGGAGAGGTAATATTTTGTATATCCGAGTGTATTGGCAAGTTCTTCCAGGTTGATCTTCTCTCTATAATGTGTGTCCAAATAAGTGATACATTCACGAATCATTGGATTTTTAATCGCAGAGAGTGTGGCTTCATGTACCTGATTGGTGATATCAAAATACATCGTCTCGATCAGCTGTATGACTTCTGTAATGTTGCTTGCAGCTTCAATCGACTGGATATAGTAATCGCTGCAGGTGTAAGCTTTCTCAAATGAAATTCCCCCCTGAATGGCAGCACGTGTGAAGATCGTGACAAGACCGATTCCCTCATCTTTCTTCTGGCGCAGAGGATCTCCCGGACACATGGTACCGACCTGTGCGGAAGAGATCTGGTTTGAAAAATCAGGAAAAGGAATTCCATCCTGTACACTTTGGGAAAGGAGTGTTTCATAGTAGTAAGGGGAATGTTCGGAAGCAGTGAAATCCTCTTCCTTCTCTTTGCTCTGTGACATTGGATTTTCCTGTAATTTAATATCATTCACTGTAATTAGTGCATCATTCAGTGTATAGTAGAGCTGACAGACATAGTGACTCAGAAAAGCGGTTGGAAGAACCGGAATCTGGTCAATCAGGCTGAGCAGCTCTGTTTTTGATTTTACGGACATATTTTTGATGTCCATTTTTTCTTTTATATAACTGTCAGAAGTGTAGGAACTGAAGACAGGTCCAAGCAGATGAATATTGACGAGTTTTTTCTGTTCCGTATAGGCAGGAACGGCCGCCCATAGAAAGAAAAAGTCATCGAATAAGAAGAATGGTTCCATGGAGGACTGAAAGTGCTGCTTCATATATGTATTGCAGGAACTTAAAGAAAAAATATTCTTTAAAGGAGCGGAATCCGGATGATTGCTGTAGGAAAAATCGTATTCCGGTGTCAGGTGCCAGGAATAGAGTGATGCAGTATTTAAAAATAAGTCTTCCATATAGTTCAGATATGCGTAATTGCTCAAATGTAGTCCCTCCCAATTCTTTCACGTTATTAGCTTTCAAATTTCTCTCCACTATTATATATTAAAAAATACGAATTTCTATCACAAATTAATGAAAATAAAAATAGAACATGAAAATGTAATAGAAAACAAGAAATTATAACAGAAATAAGACTTGAAGTTTGCTAACATGGACTCATCAGAAAAAGGAATGGAGGAAAAGCAATGGAACGTGACTTGAAGAAGTTGGTAGCGTCCATGACACTGGAAGAAAAAGCCGGGATGTGTTCTGGGGCAGATTTCTGGAATACAAAGGCTGTGGAACGGCTCGGAATTCCAGGCGTGATGATGTCTGATGGTCCTCACGGAATTCGGAAGCAGGAAGGGGAAGCAGACCACCTTGGATTGAATGAGAGTGTGGAAGCAGTTTGTTTTCCGGCAGCCTGTGCAACAGCGAGTAGCTTTGATGTAGATCTGATCCGTCAGATGGGAGAAATCCTTGGAGAAGAATGTCAGGCAGAGGACTTGAGCATGCTGCTTGGACCGGCAGTAAATATCAAGAGAAGTCCGCTGTGTGGAAGAAACTTTGAATATTTTTCGGAAGATCCTTATCTTACAGGAAAGATGGCAGCAGCTTACATCAATGGCGTGCAGAGCTGGGATGTAGGAACGAGTATCAAGCATTTCGCAGTGAACAACCAGGAGTACAAAAGAATGTGTGTTTCTTCAGAAGTATCGGAACGTGCATTTCGTGAGATTTATCTTCCGGCATTTGAGGAAGCTGTGAAAGAAGCTCAACCGAAAACAGTAATGTGTAGTTATAATAAGATCAACGGAGTGTTTGCTTCCGAGAATGAAGATCTGCTGACGAAAATCCTGCGAGACGAATGGGGATTTGAAGGCTATGTTGTGACAGACTGGGGCGCAGTCAACGACAGAGTCAAAGGATTGAAAGCCGGAGTAGATCTGGAAATGCCATCAACTGGTGGGTATAATGATAAGAAGATTGTGGAAGCGGTCAAGAGTGGAGAACTGGACGAGAAAGTGCTCAATCGTGCGGTGGAGCGAATGCTGAAAGTGATCTTTTCTTATGTGGATCACAGACATTCGGAAGCAGTCTTTGACAGAGACAAAGATCATGAAAAATCCGTAGAGATTGAGACAGAATGTGCAGTTCTTTTGGAAAATAACGGCGTCCTTCCAATGAAGGAAGAACAGAAGATTGTTTACATCGGTGAATTTGCAGAAAAGCCGCGTTATCAGGGCGGTGGATCAAGCCATATCAATTCAAGCAAAGTAGTGTCCGCATTAGAAGCAGCACAGGAAAAGAACAGGAATGTAACTTATGTGAAAGGCTTTTCCAGTGAGAGGGATGAGATCGAGGCACAGGAAGTAGAGAAGGCCGTTCAGGCTGCGAAAGAAGCAGACATTGCAGTTGTTTTCGCAGGTCTGCCGGATGCATTCGAGTCCGAGAGTTATGACCGAAAAGATATGAAGCTTCCGGCGTGTCAGAATCATCTGATCGAAGAGGTGGCTAAGGTACAGCCGAATCTTGTTGTGGTGCTTCACAACGGAAGTCCGGTTGAGGCTCCATGGGCTGAGCAGACCGCTGCAATCCTGGAACTGTATCTTGGCGGACAGGGTGTCGGAGAAGCGTGTGACCGGTTACTTTACGGTCAGGCGAATCCAAGTGGAAGACTTGCTGAGAGCTTCCCGCTTCGCATAGAGGATAATCCAAGTTATCTTTCTTTTGGTGGAGATGGAAAGAAAGTGGATTATACTGAAGGAGTCTATGTCGGATACCGTTATTATGAGGCAAAGAAACAGCCGGTACGCTGGGCATTTGGACACGGATTGTCCTATACAGAATTTAAGTACGATCATTTGACAGTATCATCGAAAGAACTGGATGATGAGAATGAGATTATAGTAGAAGTAGATGTCACAAATGTTGGTGCATGTGCAGGAAAAGAAGTGGTACAGTTATATGTAGCAGACAAGAATGGAACTGTAAACCGACCAGTAAAAGAACTGAAAGGATTCACAAAGCTTTTCCTTCAGCCGAGAGAGACAAAGAAAGCACAGATGAAGATTAGTGCAAGAGACCTGTCCTTCTACAATGAAGAAATCAAAGACTGGTATGCACCGTCAGGAACTTACGAAATTCTGATTGGACATGCAAGTGATGATATTCGGATTAGCTGTGAGGTTTCGTTTACAACCAAGAAACAGCTTCCATTCCAGGTGACAGGTACTACGACAATCGGAGAACTTCTTGCAGATTCCAGAACAGCCGCTGCAACAATGGAATTACTTGCACCATTGCAGCAGAACGGAGAGAATGGAGAAGAAATCAGTGAGGCGGATCAGCAGATGATTCAGGCAATTTTAGAAGGACTTCCGTTAAAATCTTTATCCATTGCAGGTGTAACGGGAGAAACGATTGAGGGAATCATTTACAAATTAAATGAGTTGTGTTAAGAGGGAGGAGAACAAAAGATGGGCAAAGATAAAATAAAGTTCAAAGAAAAACTGGCCTATGCAACCGTAAACTTTGGTAACATACCGATTATGACGATCATCAATGGATATCTGTTGATCTTTTATACGAATATCTGTGGATTAAGTCCTGCGGCATGTGCCACATTGTTTCTGATCGCAAGAATTCTGGATGGATTAAATGATCCTCTGGTTGGATTCGTGATCGATCATCTTCCGAATACGAAGTTCGGACACTTCCGTCCGACATTGATCGTAGGAACGATTCTTTGTAGTGCAAATTTCCTGTTGTTATGGTTTGGACCGATGATGGCTCCATCTGGTAAACTGGCGATTGCTTATGTTTCCTACATTTTACTTGGCGTTTTGTTCCCGGTTATGGACATTTCCCTGAACAGTCTTCTTCCGGTTATGACAGAGGATATGAACGAAAGAAACTCTCTTAGTTCAGTAAAAGGTCTGGCTTATGTGGTAGGTGCGTTGGTTGTTAGTGTTGCAGCACCACTGATTCTTGGAGATACATCAAATAAAGATGGATACATCAAGTTGATTCTTATCACAGTTGCAGTGATTTTCTTCTGTTCGATCATTGGAACACTTGGAGTAAAAGAGCGTATCAAACCACAGAAAGAAAAGAGTTATACGATTAAACAGTTATTCCAGATTTTATCACAGAAACCGGTATATATTACATTCCTTGTTGTATTGCTTTATACAATTGGAAACAATATTGTCAGTGCAGTTAACACATATTATTACACATATGTGTTAGGGAATTTAAGCTGGGCAGCAATCCTTACACTGGTAATGTGCGTTACGATTTTCCCGGCAACAATGATTGTAACAAAATTTATTGCAAAATACGGAAAGAAAAAGATGTATGCAGTTGGACTTGCAATTGTAGGTTTGTGCCCATTGATCCGTTTGATTGACGTGAAAAGTATTCCGATTTTGATCGTTTCATCTCTGATTGCAGGAGTAGGAAGTGGATTTGCGGCTCCATTAAATTATGGAATCCAGGCAGATAATACAGATTATGTGGAAATGACAATGGGAATCCGTGCTGAGGGCGCAGTTGCTTCTCTTTCCAGTTTTATCTCAAAATGTGCAATGGGAATAGGTGGAGCAATTCCAGGATATATGCTTCAGATGGCAGGTTTCAATGCAGTAGCTGAAGTACAGACACAGAGTGTAATCAATGTAATCATTTTCTGTCTGATTATCCTTCCGGCAATCATCAATGTGGTTGGAATTGGTATTTTCGCAAAGGCATATCCACTTACAAAAGAGAAACTGGAAGAGCAGACAAGAATTCTGCAGGAAAGACATTCAGCAGACAAAGCAGAATAAAATAGATTTATGGATACCGGTCATTTGTATGGGAATGGCCGGTAATGTAGTATAAGGAGAACATTATGGGTAAGATTTACGCAGCAAAGACAAATCATATTACAAATCCGCTTGGATTTTATATGGAGCAGATTGTATTTTCCTGGAAGGTAAAAGAATGCAAGGGAAAGAAACAGAAAAATGCAAGAATTTTGATCAGTGAGAAAGAGGATTTTTCAGAGATTCTTTTGGACACGAAAGAGGAGAATCTTGACAGTTGTGGAACGAAGGTAGATCTTCAAACAGAACCGTATACGAGATACTACTGGAAAGTCATTGTGGCAACAGATCAGGAAGAAGTAGTAGAATCCGATGTTCAGTTTTTTGAGACAGCAAAGCAGGACGAACCATGGGTAGGAAAGTGGATCACCTGTGGCTGGAAAGAGGGAAGACATCCAATCTTTTCCAAGCCGGTTTCAACAGAAAAAGAAGTTGAGCGGGCAAGACTCTATATCTGTGGTCTGGGACTGTATGAGGCATATTTTACTTCGAACAAGACCGAAAAAACAGAAAAAATTGGAAAGGAATATCTGACTCCTTACTGCAACAATTATGACCAGTGGATACAGTATCAGACCTATGATGTGACAGAGCAAATGAAAGCAGGTGGAGAACTTTCTGTTCTTCTTGGAGATGGATGGTACAAGGGAAGATTTGGTTTTAGTCAGCCGGAGAAGAAAGGTTTCTTTGGTGATGCATGGAAGGTGATCGCAGAAGTACATATTGATTATGCAGATGGATCAAAAGAAGTGATCGGTACGGATGAATCCTGGAAAGTAACGGAAAGTAAGATTTCTTTTTCTAACATCTATGATGGAGAGAAGAGAGATGATACTTTGCCGGATGTTCCAAAAGCAGCAGCGATTCTTGCAGTGGCACCGAAGGGCAGACTGATGGAGCGGTTATCACTTCCTGTAACAGTATATAAAGAAATGAAGCCAGTGGAGCTGATTCATACACCGGCAGGCGAGCAGGTATTTGATCTTGGACAGGAGATTACCGGAATTTTCAGATTCCATGTAAAGGAAGCAGCAGGAACTGAGATCCTGATTCAGACAGGAGAAGTGCTCCAGGATGGTAACTTCTACAATGGAAACTTGAGAACCGCAAAGTCAGAATATCATTACATTTCGGATGGAACAGAAAAAGAGTTCATTCCTTATTTTACCTATTATGGATATAGATATGTGAAAGTAAGTGGTGTGACAGATCTGTCCTGCGATGATTTTACAGCACTTGTTCTTTGTAGTGAATATGAGAAGACAGGCGAGTTAGAGACAGGACATGAGCTTGTGAATCAGTTGATTTCCAATGTAGAGTGGGGAATGAGAGGAAATTTCCTGGATGTTCCGACAGACTGCCCGCAGAGAGATGAACGAATGGGATGGACAGGAGATACGCAGGTGTTTTCAGTTACTGCAAGTTATCTGGCAGATACCTATGCATTTTACAGAAAATTTTTATATGACATGTATCAGGAACAGCTGTTGGCAGATGGTATGGTACCTGAAGTTGTACCGACATTTGGTCCGAGTAAGACATCTTGTGCGTGGGGAGACGCGGCATGTATTCTTCCGTGGAATGTCTATCTGTTCAGTGGAGATAAGACAATTCTCGAGCAGCAGATCGACAGTATGAAAGCCTGGGTGGATTACATCAGAAGGGTGGATGGCGAGCATCACGGATGGAGAAACTCCTTCCATTACGGTGACTGGCTGGCACTCGACCGTCCGGGAGCAAAAGAAGGAAATGTATATGGTGCGACAGACGAAGCGTATATCGCAGATGTCTATTATGCAGCCAGTGCACAGATTGTCGCGAAAGCAGCAGAAGCATTAGGAAAATCTGAGTTGCAGAAGGAATATCAGGAGATTGCCGATCAGCAGTGGACAGTAGTCAGGGATGAATACTTTACAGCGACCGGAAGATGCGCGATCAAGACGCAGACAGGACTTACACTTGCGTTAAAATATCATTTATCAGAAAATGAAACAATGACAGCAGAGATGTTGAAAAAGCTGTTCCGACAGAACAAGTACAAGTTAAATACTGGATTTGTTGGCACACCACTTTTGTGTAATGTGCTTACAGAGAATGGTATGTCAGATATTGCTTACCAGTTGCTTCTGAATGAAGAATTCCCAGGGTGGCTCTATGAGGTGAAACTGGGTGCAACAACTGTTTGGGAGAGATGGAATTCTCTGGATGAGAACGGACATGTCTCAAGTACAGGAATGAACAGTCTGAATCATTATTCTTATGGAGCAGTGCTGGAATGGGTTTACAGACATGCGGCAGGTATTGATGTGACTGAACAGAATCCGGGTGGAAGAAAGATGAAGATTCATCCGAAAGTGAATGCAGAATTAGGTTATGTGGATGTTTCCTGGGATTCTGCCAGTGGAAGGTATCAGAGCAGTTGGAAGATACTGGATGGAAATAAAATACAGTTGCGTTTTTCTGTTCCTTTTGGATGTGAAGCGGAAATCAGTCTGCCTTATGTAGCAGACAGTGTATATGAAGAGAAAGAGAATCCATTGTTTGTAAATGTGAAAGAAGGAGTCTGCCTTGTAGAAGCCGGAAACTATGAAGTGACCTATGAAGCAGTAGTGCCATTAAAGAAAACTTACAGTGTGGATTCCACGATGGAAGATCTGATGAGTAATCCGAAGATCCGTGGGTTCCTGGCTTCCATGATGGACGTGGATATGCTTCCGGATATTGTGTATGAGATGTCTTTGAGAGATGTTGCAAAAATGTTTGCCGGAGAAATTGGAGACGAGCAGGAAAAGATGCTCAATGCAGCATTGGGACAATTCTGAATAATCGCCGTTGCAACTCCACGATAAGAAATAAAGTCTCCTGTAGTATAATTCTCATCCGTAATCGGATTAGCAGAACCGAATGCAGCCGGTTTACCGGCACCTTCTACGTCTGCGTGCAGTTTGACTGCCGCATCTGGAACGACAACCCCATTTTCATCTACGATTTCAATTCGGACATAAGCAAGTGCATGACCGTTCGCAGACAGTTCTGTCTTCTCAGGAATCAGAGAAATATTCTGGAAAGAGACTGGATGTTGATCAGTTATTGGAACAATTCCTCACGGAAAATCTGACAAAAGATCCGGGATATGAACAGATCGAGCAGGGACTGATGATCCGCCTGTTGCAGTATCTCTGTCAGGCATATGTTCCGCAGTTACATACGGACAGCAAAGAAGGAAAGGAAAAGGCGTTCCTCTATGAACTGGAATGCTACATCCGGACAAATGCACCTACCATGACAGTTGCTGGAGCAGACGACACTTCCGGTGAAGCAGATCGCACAGCAGGTGGGATATGAGAACGTGAGTCATTTCTATCATTTGTTTGAGAAGTATTATGGGAAGACACCGAAAGAGGTTAGAGCCGCTGGGGATGGAAAATAACTAAGGCTTGCAATTTGGGGGCAGAATTTCAGTAAAGTATTTATGTTATACTAAAATATAGAATATATATAAAAAGATTGAAAAATAGAAAGAAAAATTGTATAATTTTACCTATAACAACAAAGGAGGATCTTTGAAATGGATCGTTTG
>ERZ860076.738-NODE-738-length-19217-cov-4.699092_pt1 | contig 19217 bp, 16 predicted proteins | sample MGYA00509982_ERZ860076 | MGnify/ENA primary metagenome ERZ860076 (study PRJEB30046, sample SAMN00715193) | human gut metagenome | study: EMG produced TPA metagenomics assembly of the A metagenome-wide association study of gut microbiota in type 2... | reverse complement strand
ATTCCCGACGGCTGGGAAAAGTACCTCGATGACCGCACGTCTTCGCACGAGATTTTCGGCAGTGAATTGCACAAAATGTTACCTGCCCGGCCCGAATATTCACACAAGGGAACGTTCGGAAAAGTCCTACTGATCTGCGGTAGCGAGAATTACATCGGCGCGGCGGCGATATGTTCGCGTGCGGCGCTTCACACCGGCTGCGGGATAGTGAACCTTGCTGCTCCGCACAGCGTGATCTCGATAATTGCGGCGAGCGCGCCCGAGTGCATTTACACTCCGCTTGAAACAGAGGGCGGCACGATCAGCAGTTACGAGATGGATAAACTGGTCGGATTGGCAAATTCACACAGTGCTGTTGCGGTCGGCTGCGGCATCGACAGGAGCGAAAACACGCGCAGGCTTGTCGAAGCGTTGGTAAAAAAAGTGCGTGTACCGCTGCTTATCGACGCGGACGGAATAAATCAGCTCACGCTGAATATAGATGTACTGAGGGACAAGAATTGTGAGATAGTTCTGACTCCGCACATCGGCGAACTGGCAAGGCTGAGCGGTCGGACGACGGCAGAGGCTTCGGCTGAGCGGTACGCGATCTGCCGCGAGCTGAGCGAGAAGTACGGCGTGACACTGCACAGCAAGGACACGACTTCTGTGACGTTCAGCAATGGAAAAGCGGCTGTCACGAATTTTGGCTGTTCAGCACTTGCAAAAGGCGGCTCGGGCGATATGCTTGCCGGCGTTATCGCATCGCTGCTCGCGCAGGGCGTTACGGCGGCGGAAGCTTGCGCGTTGGGCGATTACATATGCGGAAAAACTGCGGAAATACTATGTGAAAAGTACTCACCTGCTGCAGTCACGGCGAGCGATATTATAAACGCTTTCAAGGAAACTCTCACGATTTTGTAAATTACGATTGTCAACAATTTGCAAGTTAACAAGCTTGATTATGCAAAAGTCCCCCATCGGTTTGGGGGACTTTTTTATGGAGGGGTCTGAATGAAAAGATTTATACTGATGTGTATGTGTATCTGCGCGATCTCGACGGCTTCGGCGTGCGGCAGTTCAAAGAGTGCGGAGATCTCGCTGCCGAAAAGCTACACGGTTACTGCCGATATTTCCAGTGACGATTTTGCAGGAAAAGCGCAGTTTGAGCGATTAGAGGGCGGCTGGCAGATAAGCGTCAGCGAGCCGAAAACGCTCGCTGGAATGGAAATTTCGCTGACTGACACCGACTGCAAGATAAATTTTGAGGAAATGGAGCAGACTTTTTCACGCGAGGAGTTGCCCGCAAATTCGCCGATATTTTTGACGGTGCGGGTGTTGGAAAAATGCGCGGCGGGAAAAGTCAGCGGTAAAATCAGCAGTGAGGATTACGACGTTGAGATGAAAAACGACAAACCGAAAAGTGCTGAGATCGGCGAAATGAGTGTAAAGTTCAGCAAATTTGCAAAAAAATAAACCGCACAGTGTGTGTGCGGTCTATTATGTAAACTGAATTATTCAGCGTGTGCTCCAATGGAAACGGGCAGAATATTGCCGTCCTCATCCTTAAAGGTGATGTCTGCAACGTAGAAATCAGCCTGGTTAGGAATGCTCCATCTCATAAAGGTAAAGTACTGAGGAGTGTCAACAGCGTTGAAAGGTCCAAGCAGACCGGGACGAACGCTAAACTTGTAAGTAGCCCACTCGGAAGTCCACTCAGATTCGCTGATCTGGTTGTCAAGTTCCTTCCAACCGAGCTTGTCAGGATCTTCTCCGGCCTGCGAGCAAAGAGCGCCCATGAAGTTGCCGGGAACGAGCGACTCAGTACCGTCATCAGCTACGAAGTTGCCAACAGCCTTGGTCATGAACTCGATGTCGATGGTGAATACCTTGTCAAGAGTATCGGTCTTGCCGGCAAAGATCTTGGACATATCGAACTGGATCTTCGGAACCTTGTAACCGAGAGAAGGATCTTCTTCATCCTTAAGGGTCAGAACCTGACAACGGAGCATAGGAACGCCCTCGACCTCTTCAATAGAGAATTCAACGTCAGATTCATCGTTTTCAAAGTTTGCCTCGTTCATAGTCTTTACGAAATCAGCAGGATCCATGCTGGTGTCGAATACGAGAGAAGCGGTCTCAAGATCCTGAAGAGTTGCAGGCATCTCAGAGATAGGCTTAGGCTCAGCAGCCTCGCCCTCTGCAGCAGATTCATCAGCAGCGGACTCTTCGGTAGCAGATTCGTCAGCGGCAGACTCTTCAGCAGCGGATTCCTCAGCCTCGGAAGAATCAGCAGCAGCGGTGGTAGCTGCGGTAGTTGCAGCAGTGGTCTCAGCAGCCTTGCTGGAGCTGTCCTTAGAATCATCACTGCCGCAAGCAGTCATCATAGATGCTGCGATAATAGTCGCAACAGTGCAAGCTAAAAACTTTTTCATAAGTAATTACCTCCAAAAATAATTGTTCATACAGAACCATTTACTTTTAAAGTATAACACAAATGCCGAAAATATTCAATATACTAAATGTACAATTATCCATTTTACTTTTGTTCATACTGCACAGATAACGTTTTCATATTCATACAATATATACAAAAAAGGCACTGCCCGAAAGCAATGCCTTTTATTATTTGCAATTATTTAGCTATGCTAAAAATCACTTCTTGCGGGAAACTACGATAGCTGCGCCTGCAAGAGCAGCGATAGCCAGACCTACGCCTGCAGCTGCACCGGACTCTGCGTTAGCAGTGTTGTCGGAAGCGCCAGCGTCCTTAGCGGAAGAAGTAGTAGCACTGCCCTTGGAAGTGCTGCCGCCGTTGGAACCACCATTGGAACCGCCCTTAGAGCTGGAAGAAGCAGAGCTCGAGCTGCTTCCGGAGGAAGAACCGGAAGAAGAGCCGGAGGAAGTAGTGCTGCCGTCACCGGTGCTGTTAGTGCCTTCGCCCTCGATCTGCTTGTTGATCTCAGCGTTTTCTACGGTCTCGATCTTAGCAGCATCGTTGCCGAACATAATGAATACTCTATATACATTTTCTTCGGGTTTTTCTTCGTTGTCCTTATGATATTCCCATGTGGTTGCGTCATCAGCAACTACCTTTACAGTGATAGTAACACCAGAAAGATCATTATCAGTCAGCATAAACTGTGCCCACTGGCCATTGAACTTGGTCGGGCCGGAATCCCAGTTATTCAGCTCGGTAGCGCCCTTAGCTTCGTTCTCAGTGTACTTTACAGTGCTCTTTTCCTTATCAGCAGGAGCGTCTGCATTCCAAGAAGTCTGAACGGTCCACATTGTGTCATCAGAACCGGCTTCAGCGTCAGCACCCTTGTAGATGTTGTTGGTGTCGCTATGAACAGTCATGGTGACCTTAGCATTCTTCATGTGACCGACCTGAATATTCATGCCGCATGTCCAAGTGCTGGGCGAACCATCTTCGCTCTTATTTTCAGAAAGCTGAGCGCCATTTGCATCAATAGCTGCCTGAATGTCAGAACCGCTGTATGTATAAGTCCATTCACCGGTCGCAGGGTAGAATTCCTTTTCTACGGGAGCTTCTGCAGATGCAGGCATTGCTACCGCAGCAGCGATGATAGCAGCAGCGGACATTCCTGCGAAAATCTTAGAAATTTTCATTTTAAATCTCCTCCACATTAATTAGTGTAATTTAGAATTTACAGTACGCCCATTGCGCACCGTTCTAATTCAATATTTATTATAACAGAAAAACGCCGTAAAATCAAGGGCTTTTGTGAAATTTGTTTTCAAAAGTACGTCAAATATCTTACGAAATTCCCGTCATGAATTTGTGCAGTATTTACAGAAAACGTTTACTTATGCTCACTCCAAATATATTTTTGGAGTGCCGCGCGGTCAATATGCCGCTACGTCAGAGAATTTTACGCCTACCTGTTTGCCGTCATATTCGCAGGTGTATTCGTAGGAAACGTCTTTCAGTTTGCCCTTGCCATCTGTAATATCGAAATTGCCCTTTACGGCGCGGGTGATGTACAGCTTTTTGATCGAGCCGGGATAATTGCTGTCGTAGACCTGAAGCACATATTTGCGGTGGTCGGAGCTGTCTTGTATAAGACCGATAGCGTTTACGGTATGCGAGCCGTCGATGGTGGTAACTACGGGTTCGCCGAGAGCGAGAAGCGATTTCAGCTCGTCAAAGCCCTCATCGCCGTTAAAGAGGTCGAAAGTAACGGGCGTATCGTCCCACTGCAAAGCGTTGAGGTGGTAGAGAGCCTTATAAAACTCCGCTTCCGAGTCGGAGCTTGCCTTTGCGATCTTGTCTGAGCATTCTTTGACGTTGAGCGAGAGAAGCTCTACCTTTTCCCACGAGAGGTTGTTCGCGTCAAGCTTATATTTCTTCACCGACCAGCCCTGCTGGAGAGCCTTTGCCATAAGGTCGGCGTCAACTTTCAGAACTGAGCCGGAGGAAGAATAATCGAGATACTTTTTAACGTCGCCGAAGTCGCCCGTGATAAGGGACGGAACGTAGGAAGAGAGCGGCTGATTTGCCTCGAACTTTTCTTCCACTTCACTGCCCTTGAGGTTATAGCCTTCGGCATCGTATTTCTGCTCGCTGTCGTCCGCGGGAGAAACGGCCTTGGTCTTGAGCTGAAGTCTGCCGACGTACCAGTCGCGCGCCATTACCGCCATACCGAAGTCTACGCTCGGGGTATCAGAGGTGCGGAAGTTTCTGAACGAGAAGCCGTTTTTCACGGGGTCAAAACCTGTGTTATAGAGCGAGTAGCCCTGTGCCTGCTCGTCCGTATCGGAATAATCTACTATATCGTAATTCAGAGTGGTAACTATCTGCTTGTAAACGCTTTCGAGAGCGTCTGCGTCGGAAGCCGAGTAGTACTTGCCGCCAGTCTGCGCCGAGAGGTTTTGCAGCCATGCGCGGTCAGCCTCTTTGCCCAGACCTATCGTCATAACGATGATGTTGTTATTATTTGCGATTTCCGCAAGCTGCTCTATGCTCTTCGGATTTGATTCATCGGAAGCGCCGTCGGAAAGAAGCACTATTATGTTTCTCTGATTATTCGAGCCGTTATCGAAAGTGCTCATGCAGCTTTGGAGCGCTGACTGGATATGAGAACCATCGAATACCTCTTTGCCGACGCGAATTTTTTCGAGCGCGTTATTCAGCTTTTCGGTATCGGCGGTGAATTTCTGGAGCTGGGTGTATGTGCCTGTGAATTTCGCTATACTGTAAAGGTAATCGCCCTCGCCCTCTATCTTATTGATAAGGCTCTTGGTGAAGTCAAGGCGCTTGAAATTAACGTCGTTTTCGGGAGAAGTTTCGCACTCCTCTACGGGGTACATCGAGCCGGAGTTATCGAGCAGGAACGCTATTTTGGTAACTGCGGGCGAATTAGCCTTTTTCTCTGTGCCGACTACATATGTGCCGTAAGTGTTGATGTCCGCGGAGATAGTACCCGCCGAGCTGTCTGCCCTGCTCTTTATTTTCTCGTAACTCTGAGTCGAAGCGTCGAATTTCAGTACTGAGAGGTCAGAGAAGCTTGCGCCCTTTTGTGCGACTTTCTTGCTGTCGAGCTTGAAAGTGATCTTCGCGGTCTGGAACTTGTGGTCGGAAACGAAGTCGTAAGCGGTGCTGACAATACCTGTGTTAGAAGAGATCCCGAAAACGTTAAGCTCAGAGATAGATGTATCAGCTATATTTGCGTCGCCGGTAACGTTAAGAGTTATCTCGCCGAACTCACGCTTTATATCTACCACAACGTCCTTATCGGGCGTTTTATCATCGGTGCTTGTCTTTTTCGGGTCAAGACCCGCCATCAGCTCAAAGCCATCGAGAAGTCCGTCGCCGTCGGTATCAGGATTGAGCGGGTCAGTACCGAGCGCGACTTCGTCGCCGTCGCTTATACCGTCGTTATCGCTGTCAACGTCCTGAGGATTGGTCTTGGCGCGCGTTTCAGCTTCGTTGAGCATACCGTCGCCGTCCTCGTCGCCGTCAGAAGCCAGCTCAGGCTCGCGGTAAGTAGTATTTATCTCAAACTGAGAGATAAGGTTTTTCGCGAGCATTATGCGGTCGTTGGCGCGTATCTTTGCAACTGCCACTATGCTGACTATCGCTATCATCAAGATGATGCCCAGCGCAACGGCAAAGCCTATGTGCCTGTTCCTCAGCCGCCTGCTCTGCTTGCTGGCAATAGCTTGAGCGGCTGACATTTCATTTTTCATTTTTTTGCCTCCCTGCGGTAAAAATAATCCCCTTATCTGCAAGCTCGAAAAACCGAGCATACAGACCTCATCATATTATTCTATCATATAATCGTTATTTAATCAAGCAAATTTACAAAAAATAACTCACAAAAAAAATAATTTTTTCATTTCAAATATGACAAATCGGCAAATAGCGATGAATCGGTGTCATTTAAAATGTTAAATCAAGGTTAATTTTTCTGATTATTATTGTTTTTAGACATAATAACTGCTATAATAAATATGTATACTCATTTACAGTAGGTATGAATGAATAATGATCAGGAGATAATTGTAAAATGGAACTTAAAATAGCTGGGCTGGTGAATGACTCAATAGTAGACGGCCCCGGAATGAGATTTACCGTTTTCGTGCAGGGCTGTCCGCACCACTGCCGCGGCTGCCACAATCCGCAGACATGGACATTCGAGGGCGGCAGGACTGAGAGCACGCAGGAAATATTTGAAGAAATAATCAAAAATCCCCTGCTGGACGGCGTAACTTTTTCGGGCGGCGAGCCTTTTTGCCAATGCGCCGCGCTGACCGAGCTTGCCGACATGATACTCGGGTACGAAGGCTTTAAGATGAACGTCATGGCGTACACGGGCTATACCTTTGAATATCTGATGGAAAACGCGAACGCGGAAAACGGCTATCTCGAGCTGCTGAAACGGCTGGATTATTTGGTAGACGGCGAATTTGAGATGGACAAAAAAAGCTACGAGCTGAAATTCATGGGCAGCTCTAATCAGCGGTTCATAGATGTGAAAAAGTCGCTGGCGGCGGGCGAAGTTATACTCGCTCACGACCCATGGGACAACATCGAGATAAAACTATTATAAGGAAAGCTGAAAATGGAGATAAATATAAGTATAAATGTAAACGAAGCGATTAGGTACATGGGCTACCGCGAGCAGCCCCCCGCCCCGCAGATGGAGATGATAGAAAGCTGCCGCCGCGAGCTGGTAAAGGCGATAACGCCCGCTTGGGTATACCGCGCTTTCAACATCGAGGAATGTGACGATGGGATAAAACTGGCGGGCACGAAGCTGATCTTTAAGGGCGAGGACATACGCCGACACCTCAGCGGGTGCCGGCGGTGCATACTGCTATGTGCTACGGCTTCATCAAAAGCTGACGAGCTTATTCGCCGCAAGGAGGCTGAGGACATAACCCTCGGCTACATGACCGACTGCTTAGCGAGCGCGGCGGTGGAAGCCGTTTGCGACGAAGCGGAGAAAGAGATATACGAAAAACTCACGGGCTGCTGGTTCACATGGCGGTTCTCGCCGGGATACGGCGACTTCCCGCTAGACATACAGCCGATGATAATAGAAACGCTGAACGCGCAGAAACGCGCGGGGGTAGCCTGCACCGATTCGCTGCTGCTGACGCCGAGAAAATCGGTAACGGCGGTGATAGGCGTTTCAGACGAGCCTATAGAAAAAGGGCGGCGCGGCTGCGCTATCTGCAAAATGGCGGGCAGGTGCGAATTCAGAAAGAGAGGAATACACTGTGGATCTTAAAAAACTGCTTAACGAAAAGGAATTTATATTTTTAGACGGCGGAATGGGCACTATGCTGCAGGCAGCGGGTCTGGCGGCGGGTGAGAACCCCGAACTGCTGAACCTCACCCACCCCGAGCAGATAGAGGAGATAAACCTAAAATACATCGAAGCGGGCGCGGACATTTTCTACTGCAACACCTTTGGCGGAAACAGGCTGAAACTCGCGGCTACGGGCAAGAGCGTAGACGAGATAATCGGCGCGGCGGTAGAGATAGCGCAGAGGGCGAAAGCGCGCGCGAGCCGTACCGCATACTGCGCGCTGGACATAGGCCCTACCGGTCAGCTTCTCGAGCCGAACGGCTCTATGAAATTTGAGGAAGCCTACGACGTTTTCAAAGAGATGGTGCTGGCGGGCAAGGACGCGGACGTTATAGTTATAGAAACCATGACCGACCTGCTGGAGGCCAAAGCCGCGCTGCTCGCCGCAAAGGAAAACTCTGACCTGCCCGTACTCGTCACCATGACCTTTGAGGAAAACATGAGAACATTCACGGGCTGCGGAGTAGAGTCGATGACGATGACGCTGGGCGGTCTGGGGGCAGACGCCATAGGCATAAACTGCTCGCTCGGCCCGCGCGAACTGCGACCGGTAGTAGAGCAGGTATGCGCGCACACGAATCTGCCCGTTATCATAAAGCCGAACGCAGGTCTGCCAGACCCCATAACCAACGAATACAACGTACTGCCCGAAGAATTTTCCGAGCTGCTCGCCGACATGATACCGCTGGGCATAAAGATAATCGGCGGCTGCTGCGGCACTACGCCCGACTACATAAGGGCTACCGCAGAAAAATTCAGCGGCAGGAAGTGCGAAGCTAAGTACAAAGAGCTCGGCGCGGGAGTATGCAGCGCGAGCAGAGCCGTACCGATAAACTGCCCGAGGATAATCGGCGAGAGAATAAACCCGACGGGCAAGAAGCGCTTTAAGCAGGCGCTTGCTGAGCACGACCTGGACTACATCTGCAATCAGGCGATAGAGCAGATCTCGGCGGGCGCGGAGATACTGGACGTAAACGTAGGTCTGCCCGGCATAGACGAAAAAGAGATGATGGTGAGCGCGGTAAAGGCGATACAGGGCATATGCGACACGCCTTTGCAGATAGACTCATCTATACCCGAGGTGCTGGACGCGGCGCTGAGAGTTTACTGCGGAAAGCCGATAGTAAACTCGGTAAACGGCGAGGAAAAATCGCTCAACTCAGTACTGCCGCTGGTAAAGAAATACGGCACGGCGGTAGTAGGACTATGCCTTGACGAAAACGGCATACCTAAGACGGTAGAGGGAAGACTAAAGATAGCAGAAAAAATATGCCGCCGCGCGGACGAATACGGAATACCCCGCAGCGACATTTGTATAGACTGTTTGGTACTCACCTGCTCCGCAGAGCAGGAAGCGGCTATGCAGACATTGCAGGCGGTAAAGCTGGTAAAAGAAAAGCTGGGCGTAAAGACGGTGCTCGGCGTATCGAACATAAGCTTTGGTCTGCCCTCGCGCGAGATAGTGAACCGCACTTTCCTCACGATGGCGCTTATGCAGGGGCTTGACCTGCCTATCATGAACCCGAACATCGACTCTATGACATCGGCGGTGCGCGCTTACAGACTGCTGGCGAACATCGACAAGAATGCGGCGGAATTTATAGAGAACTACGGCGCAGAGCAAGCGCCCGTGCCGAAAGCCGCGGCGGCGGACATGACCCTCGGCTACGCTATGGCGCACGGCTTGAAGCGCGACGCGGCAGAGATAACGGAAAAGCTGTTGGAAACTACCGACGCTATGGAAATAGTGAACAACATACTTATCCCCGAACTGGACAAGACTGGCAACGAATTTGAAAAAGGCAAGATATTCCTGCCGCAGCTCATACTCACGGCGGGCACGGCGCAGGCCTGCTTTGAAGTAATAAAGCAAAAGCTTTCGCAGAGCGGCGAAAAGGAAGCCTCTAAGGGCACTATCGTGATATGCACGGTAAAGGGCGACATACACGATATAGGCAAAAACATAGTTAAGGTACTGCTGGAAAACTACGGCTACGACGTTATCGACCTCGGCAAGGACGTAGACCCCGAGCTGGTAGCGGAAACGGCTGTAAAGCACAACGTAAAGCTTGTAGGACTTTCGGCGCTGATGACCACCACGCTGAAAGGCATGGAGGACACTATAAAGCTGCTGCGCGAGAGGCACGAGTGCAAGATAATGGTAGGCGGCGCGGTGCTTACGCCCGAGTACGCCGAGATGATAGGCGCAGACTACTACGCTAAAGACGCAAAGCGCTCATGCGACATAGCCAAGGAAGTTTTCGGAAAATAATTTCTGCGGGTGATTAGCGCGATAAAAACTGCCAATGATACTTTCAGACATCTTTAAAGACAGCGAAAGGAAGTATCGGCATGAAATACCGGAACGATAACAAAGCTTGCACATCGGGAACATCGTCAAGATCTGAGAGAGCCAAGAGGGCGTTTTGCTGCGGGTTCGCAGCGGCGATAATGCTTGCTGCCTGCGGCGGCGAAGCTGAGGCAAAGGCGGAGAAGCAGACTTTTCTCTTTCCGCAGATAAGCAGCTCGGCGGCTGCTGAAAAGCAACGAGGCGCACTGGCAGACAAGGTGACCTACTCTTTCAGGATATGCGAGCTTTTAGATAAAATTTTCCACAAAAAATAAATTCAGAAAGGACCGCACGCCATGGGGGAAAAAGATAACGGCAAGAGAGTATCAGTCCGCAAGGTGCGAAACCGCATGATGATATGCTACACGATAGTTACCGCCATGCTGTTTTTCGCAGCCTTTACATACGCATTCGTAAACCTTAAGAGCATAGTTTACAAAGAATGTGAGGAGGACATAACGGCGCTGGGCAGACAGTATGCAACAGCTGTAAACAGCTTTACCAAAAGCGTGGAGAACGACACGAGCGCGCTTTTCACGGTAAACGAGCTGCCCGAGTACGACCCCGTAAAAGGAGGGCTATCCCCCGCAGATGAGAGCGAGCTGAAAAACAGCACAAAAGAGATGCTGCTGAAAATGTCAGCTGGCAAGACATACGTTGACTTCATGATATTCTACTCAGACGGCAGCGTTATAGGCAAAGCATCATCGGGCACGAATGCGGCGCTGAACACAGAGAGCTACGAATACTTCAACGACCAAATGAAAAACGGCGAATGCTGGCTTTTCGGGCTGAGCGGCGCTAACAGAAAGATATACTACATAAGGCGGCTGAGCGACCACTCGGTACTGCTGCTTTCTGAGTACATCGACGAGCTGGACAAGATAATCAACTCGGAAAACGGACAAAAACAGATATTCATACTCACTGACGAACAGCAGAGGGTGATATACACGACTGCTGACGAGAAAAAACTGAAGCATGGCGACGCGATACCGAAAAAATACTCATCAATGTTCGATGCGGAAAACGAGCACGTTACGGTAAACGGGCTGACGGGCGCAAAGCTGACAACTGACAGCGGCTGGACGGCATACACGATAATGGAACAGCCTTCTCTGATAAAGATCTCGCCGATAGATGGGCCATCGGCTATGGCTATGCTGCTGATACTGGTGCTTATATCCGTAGCGACGGGCACGCTCGCGACTGCGAAATTCATGGCTGGCGAGCTGGCGGACACCAACAGCGAATTCATCGACCCCGCTACGGGCGTGCTTAACGAGTACGGACTGGACGAAAAGATAAGCGAGCTGATGGAAACCTCTATCATCGGAAGTACATACGCGCTGGTGCTGCTTTCGATAAAGGATGCGGCGGGCATACGGTCTACCGTTACATACAGTTGCTGGAACGACACGCGGGTGAACGCGATAAACATTATAAAAGAATACTTTGGCGAAAAGGCAGTATACATCGGCAGAATCTCGGAAGACCGCATAGCAGCATTTGTGAACTTCAGCGAATTTGACATATTCAAAGCGCACGAAGCTATGAACACGGTTTGCGGCGGGCTGCCGGAAGCATTTGAAGAATTCACGCTGGGCGGCGAGAGCGATATGAAGCTTTACGTTTCGATAGGCGTATGCTGCTACCCCGACCACGCGGAGGACTTCAGCTCGCTGATAAGCAAGGCGGCTGAGGCGATGAAGGAAGCCGAGCAGGCGGAAGGCAACAGCGCAGCTTTCTACAAGCCGGAGAAGAGCAAAGAGGGGGCGGCAAAATGAGCGGCTTTATAAAAAGAGCGACGGCTGCGGCATCGGCGGCGGTGATAACGCTGACGGCAACGGGCTGCTCTAACGGATTTTTCAAAGAATACCAGAGCCGCGAGGAGATAAGCGTGCCGACCGAAATATCGTTTGCATGGTGGGGCGGCGACGCGCGCGCTGATTACACATTCAAAGGCATAAAGATATTTGAGCGGGAAAACAGCGACATAAACGTACAGCCCTACTCCAGCGACTACGTTGGCTACAAAGAGAGCCTTGACGCACTTTACAGCTTCGGCAAAGAGAGCGACATAATACAGCTGAACTACGCATGGCTGAACGAATATTCGCTCGACGGCGAAGGATTTTACGATCTGAACACGCTGAGCGACGAGATAGCTCTGGACAATTTTACGGAAGAGCAGCTCTCTTACGGCATGATAAACGGAAAACTGAACGCCATACCTATCTCACTAAACGCGATAACATTTTACTACAACGAGGATATGCTGAAAGAGATCGGCGAGGAGATACCCGAAACATGGGACGACCTTTTTGAGTGCGGCAGCAAGCTTGCGGCTGAGGGAAAGTACCTCTTTGAAACGGCGAACATATACCTATGGCTGATGCTGACGGCGCATGAGGAGCAGACAACGGGCAAGGCGGCTGCGGATTTTGACACCGAAAACCTAGCCTCTATGATGAGATTTGCGAAAGAGCTGAATGAGGGCGGCGTGATACACCTTGGCGAAAACTATGACAAGACCAACTATTTTGGCGGCAAATGCGCAGGACAGCTATTATGGGCGAGCGACGCGCAGAACTACGCATATTCGGACGACTCGCAGATAACTACGGTGATAGGCAAATACATCAGCACGGAAGAGCCGCTGCGCAGCGGCTGGGATGTAAAGCCCACGAGCCTGTACGCTATCAGCAAGAACAGCGACGACCCGCAAAGCGCGGCACGCCTCCTGAACTATCTGCTAAACGGCGAAGAGATGGCAGAATTGCAGGGCATAGAGAAAGGCATACCTCTTTCGCGGTCGGCACTGGAAACGCTGGACGGCAAGGAAATGCTGACCGGCACGGCATACAGCGCGGGCAAGATGATAACCGACTCGCAGAACGAACTGCAGCCGATGACAAAAGGGCTTGAAGATACCGAGAGGATAAACAGCTTTTTTGTGCAGCTTGAGCAGTACATGAAAGGCGAAAAAACTGCTGAGGCGGCTGCGGGGGACGTGATTTTGCAGAGCTGAAACAGTACATAAAAAACGGAAATGGACTTTGAGTGAGCGCATTTCCGTTTTTTTTGATTTAGAGATTTGTTTTTTTATTATTCGTTCTGCCGAGAATGTAATCTACCGAAACGTTGTGAAAATTTGCGAGCTTGATTAGAATATCGGTAGGAATATCAAGCTCTCCCCTCTCATAATTGCTGTACACGCGCTGACTGCAATTTAAGATCTTAGCTATCTCAGTCTGCGTCATATCCGCGTCCTCTCTTAAATTCCTTATTCTTACATACATACTGCTGATGCTCCTTTTTAGTCATTTTACCCAAAATCTGTGTTCAATATTTGTTAAATTTATTATACGGTATTTTGTAATTTGCTGTTGACTTTTAGCGGAAAATCCGCTATAATTATATTGTGGTCATAAAACCGGTTTGCCAAGCGCGGCACTGCCCGTTTAGTAAACAGACTATTTATGCAATATATTAGCGGAAAATCCGCTAGAACGGAGGAAAATATGGACGGTTCAGCACTTATGATTTTGATGATAATAGTAGGTATCATCGTGTATTTTATCCCTACTGTTGTAGCATTTGCGCGCGCTAGGGTAAACAAGGGCGCGATATTCTGCATGAATCTATTTCTCGGCTGGTCATTTATAGGCTGGGTAGTAGCGCTCATTTGGGCGGTAAAGGAACCTGATAATGCAGGAAAATGACAAGCCTATACGTTTAGGCTTAGTTTTATCGGGCGGAATGGCGAAAGGCGCGTATCAGATAGGCTTTTGCAAAGCGCTTAGCGAGAACGCGCATTTTGAGGTGAAAGCCATATCCGCCGCCTCGATAGGCACGCTCAACGGCTACGCTTTCGCCGCGGGAAGATCGGCGCAGGCGGAAGAGATATGGCGCTCGCTGGATTTCAAGGGCTGTAAAAAAATGTATGATAAGTTTTTGAAAAGCGGCGGGATAATGAGCATAGCTGAAAGCATACACGGGCGCTCTGACGAGCTGAAATGCTTTCTCAGCACGGTATGCTGGTCGGCGGGCGAGAAAAAAGCACAGTACATACGGCTGGACAAAACGCCGCCCCAATACCGCGCGGGGTTTCTGAAAGCCAGCGTAGCAGTACCCCCGATAATGCACTCTGTCACCGTAAACGGCAAAAGCTACTACGACGGCGCGGCTGCTGACAACACGCCTATACGCCCGCTCTTAAAAATGCGTGGACTGGACATGATACTGGCTCTGCAATTCGACGGATACATCAGCAAAAAAAGCAATGACCGCGGCGTGCCGATAATGTATGTCAATCTTCAGGAAAAGCCGATATTCTCAGACAGCTTTGACCTTCAGAGAGATTCCGTCGCGAAAATGATAGAGTACGGCTACCGCGAGGGGCGCGGCATACTGGAAAGGCTTGAAAAAAGCGAAAACATTTCGGCAGAGATCGTCCGCGCGAACGCGGCTCTAAAAGAAAACCGCCGTACAGGAGATCACATAGTACGGCGGCTGAACAGGCTCACAAAAATAATATCGGAAAGGGAGATGGCGGAATGAGAAAAAAACTGCTGGCAGTTGGCGGCGGCGCTATGATAATTCTGGCTTTCTGCATAGGGACGACAGTAGCGCTGACCTGCAAAAAAGCAAAGCAAAAGCTTGAGAAACTGAAAGATAAAGACAACAAAATGACCGCATAACAAGAAAACGGAAATGCACTTTTACAATCAGCGCATTTCCGTTTTTTATCGAATATCAAACAAAGAATTTCTTTTTAAGCGAATTCCGCAGGTTAGGGCAGATGGCTACTATCAGCAGCCACAAGCCTATAAGCGTGCACGCCGCCAGCGGGTAGAGCGACCAGCCTATGCGCATACGCTCGCCGAAAGTCAGCGTGAGCATACTTTCTACCAGCACGGCGAAACCGCCGCTGAGTATCACTACTCCGCCGAAGATGTACAGATACCCGCGGCGGAGACAGCGGCAGAGGGTAACAGCCGCGGTAGTTATCAGCGCCGCGCCGCACGTTATCGGCAAGGCGAACGTCATGAACCAGCCGCCATGCACAGCGAGGTCGATATACAGCAGGTAGACCGCAGCCGCCGCGAAATCGCAGGGAACGAATATCACAGGGTTCGGCTTTTTGAACCAGAGCGGCAGGACTATCACGATATACGCGAGCAGGACAGCGCCCGTCACGAAGCCCGACCAAGTAACCGCGCGGTTTATGCTGAGATTGCAGACCAGCGACAGAAGCACGGCGAGCGCGAAGATAGACGTTATTATAAAAAGTGCGCCGCCGCGGCTGACCGTCTGCACCTCGCTCTCATTAGTGCGCGGGAAAAGCGGCTCGCCCTCTCCCCTTTCAATATCGGGATGGTAAACGCGCGTTCCGCAGAGCGGGCAGCGCTCCTCAGCGTCGTCAAGCTCAACGCCGCATTTTACACAATACATTTTGCTCAGCTCCTTCTCTGATTACTGCGCAAGGTGATATGCAGACCAAGTTTGCGCAGATATGTAAAAAATTCGCGCTCAAGCACAGGCTCTTCTATACGGCGTATCATGCTGATATACAGCCGTCCGCCGTAAGAAAGCACGGCGCAGTTGTTCGGCGAAGTTACCTGCGTGCCGAGGGTGAAGCCGAAGCGCCGCGTGTGGCGCGCCATTTCTTCGGGCAGGGTGATGTTGCCGAGGTTCGAGATAGTGATGCAGGACTTTTTCTCTCCCGTAAGCTCGTAGGCTATCTTCATGCCGATATTTTTCACGAAAAGCGGCAGTATTTTCAGAAGCGGCATCTGCTCTATCTTGACGTTGGCGCGTATGCGAGCCGCCATGCGCTTTGGCGAAAGCTCCAGCGACATCTGATGATGCACCTCTGCCAATATCTCTTCAAAGCTGTAATCGCCGAGCTGAGGGTCTATGCCGGGGGTGATATAGAGCACGAAATTGCGCAGAGTTTCGCTCGGGAACATACGCCGCAGGTTGGTAGGTATCAGCACTTTCAGCGGTCTTTGGCGGCGTTTCGGCACGCGCTCGTCCTGCAGACGGGCGAAGGAAGCTATCATCACCGAAACTATCAGCTCGGTAATCGTTACGCCATAGCCGTGCGCGAGGTCAAGGACGTCTTTCACGCTCATCTCGCCGACTATTATGTTCTTATAGCCGCCCTGCTCGGGCAGACCTGTAAGCTGAAAAGCGGTGCGCTCTCCCCTGCCCGCGCTTACCCTGCCTGCGTATTTCGGGAAATCGTCGGCAAGCTCACACTCGCGCGGCGGCTCTCGCCTATCGAAAACGCCTTTTTCAAAGGGTATCTGCAAGCCGCGTTTTTGCTCCAAATACTCTGCGGAAAGGGATTTTAGGAATATCAGACCGCTGTTGCCATCGGCTATCGCGTGGAAAAACTCGACGGCTATGCGCCCGCGGAAATACAGCACGCGGAAAGCGCATCGGCGAATATCGTCAAACGGCATATGCGTTAGCGGATAGGCGTGCTCGGGCTGCACCTGCGGCGCTTTTTCTATCTCTTCAAGATAATACCAAAACATACCCGTGCGCACGCGAACGGCTATCGAGGGAAAGCGCTTTATCGTGACATCGAGCGCGGCTTGCAGTACGACGGGGTCTATATCCTCATCGAGCGTTATCGAAAGGCGGAAGATATTGCTCCAATTGCGCCGCCTTGCCGCGGGGTATATCTTCGCGGCGTTATCCAGCTTCATCCATCTGAGCTGACGTTCCGGCATATTACTCACTTACCTTTTCATCGTGTTTATCGGCGCTGAGAGGCTTCGCTGCCTGCTCCAGCAGACCGATGTATTTTTTATCCAGACGAATATCAGCCGCAATGCCCTCGGCAGTGTACTCTTCGTTTTTCACGCCGCCCAGTTCGCGAACGCGCGCCAGCACGCCGCCTTTATCGAACGGAAAAAGAAAACGGCCGCTTACGCAGTTCTCGCCAAGCGCTTCGGCAACGGCGGCGAGCAGCTTATCAGTACCCGCGCCGTTTTTTGCGGAGATAAGCACGCTCTGCGGCTCGTGCGAGAGGGCTTCGCAAAGCTCAGGCACAAGGTCGCACTTATTAAAAGCGGTTATCACGGGAATATCGGAACAGCCGAGCTCTTCAAGCAGTTTAAGAGTGACATTGCTTTTTTCGTGGCATTCGGGGTCGGAAGCGTCGCAGAGGTGGATGATTACATCGGCGTTGGCAGCTTCCTCCAGTGTAGACTTGAACGCTTCGACGAGATTATGCGGCAGGCGGCTGATAAACCCTACGGTATCCGCCATTATTATCTCGCGGTCGTCGGGCAGAGTGACGGCGCGCGATGTGGTTTCTAGGGTAGCGAAAAGCTTGTCCTCAGCGAGCACATCGGCGTCGGTGAGGGTATTGAGAAGCGTTGATTTGCCCGCATTTGTATAGCCCACCACCGCGCAGACGGGCACGCCGGTTTTCTTGCGGTGGCTGCGCGCCAGACCTCGGCGTTTTTCTATCTCTTTAAGCTCCTCGCTGAGCTTTTGTATGCGCGAGCGGATATGGCGCTTATCGGTTTCGAGCTTGGTTTCGCCGGGGCCGCGCGTGCCGATACCGCCGCCCAAACGCGAAAGCGAAACGCCCATTCCCGCAAGGCGCGGCAGGCGGTATTTATACTGCGCAAGCTCTACCTGCAACCTGCCCTCGCGGGTGACGGCGCGCTGAGCGAAAATATCGAGTATCAGCGTTGTGCGGTCTATTGTGTGAACGCTGATGACGTCCTCGATATTGCGCACCTGCGAAGCGGTAAGCTCGCAGTCGAAGATGACCTGATCGGCATTTTCTTTTTGGCAAAGTTCTTTCAGCTCGGCAAGTCTGCCCGAACCTATGCAGGTAGCGTTATCTATAACGGGGCGCTTTTGCACAACGCGCGCCGCGACCTCTGCACCCGCCGTGCGCGCAAGTTCGGCAAGCTCGTTCATAGAAGCTTCGGCGTTGTACTCGCCAGTATCCACTGCGCAGAGGATAACGCGCGGAAGTTTTATTTCAGTTTCAAACATTTGATCCTCCAACAAGAAATTATTCGGTGTTTTCTTTATAATAGTATACCACAAACGCGGGCGGGTTGTCAACGAAAATGCGCGCGGGAAGGCACTTTTGATTGACAAATTTTGCACAGCGTGATATAATAATTCTAAAGTTATTATGTCATTATTAAGGAGAACACGCTATGCCTGAAATAATTTACGGTAGAAATCACAGCTTGCGCGAGGAAGTATTTTTCTCGCGGGTAAAGGCAGCGGCGGAGAGCGGCGGGGCTCTCGTGATAACGCCCGACCAGTACTCATTTGAGCTTGACAAGCGACTTTACGAATACATGGGCGCGCGGCTTTTCAACTCGGTGCAGACTATGGGAATCTCGCGCCTATGCGGGAAGATATGCCGTACTTTGGGCGGCAGCAGGCTTGAAAACGCCGACGACAACGCCAAACTGATAGCCATGTACAAAGCGCAGAGCAGACTGCGCGGCGAGGGCAGGCTGGAAATGCTGAGCCGTTCGCTTTTAAGACCCTCGTTCGTTTCGGAGTGCATATCGCTTTTCAGCTCGCTGACGCACGCGGGGGCGACGCCCGAAACGCTGCACATCACCGCCGAGAGTACGCTGAACGGTTCGCCGAAGCTGAAAGACTTAGCGCTGATATTTGCCGAGTACAACGCCGCCCTAGAGGAAGCGGGACTGCGCGGAAGCGTTACCGAGTCGGCTGCGGCGGCGAAGCTTGCGCGGGAGAATAGATTTTTTGCGGGCAAAAACGTGTTCTTTGAAGCGTTCACGCGCTTTTCGGCGGACGAATTTGAGCTGGTAAAGAGCGTGCTGAACTGCTGCCAAAGCGCGGTGTTCTCACTAGTATGCGGCGAAAGCGAGGGAGGCTCTGACCCATTTGCGGAAACTGTGCGCACGCGCGCGAAGATAGAGGATGCGGCGCGGGACTGCGATCTGCGGGTAAAGCTTACGCCATGCGGCGGCTGCGGACGATCGCCCGCGCTGGAGCACATAAACGGCAGTCTTTGGAAATAC
>ERZ860076.725-NODE-725-length-19482-cov-6.931590_pt1 | contig 19482 bp, 10 predicted proteins | sample MGYA00509982_ERZ860076 | MGnify/ENA primary metagenome ERZ860076 (study PRJEB30046, sample SAMN00715193) | human gut metagenome | study: EMG produced TPA metagenomics assembly of the A metagenome-wide association study of gut microbiota in type 2... | reverse complement strand
ATGGAACAACTGAAGCATGAATGTGGCGTCGCCATGATACGCCTGCTGAAACCGCTGGAGTATTACGAAGAAAAGTACGGTACATGGATGTACGGGCTGAACAAGCTCTATCTTCTCATGGAGAAACAGCACAACCGGGGGCAGGAAGGCGCCGGACTGGCTTGTGTGAAACTGGAAGCGAACCCCGGCGAGGAATATATGTTTCGCGAACGGGCGCTCGGTTCGGGAGCCATCACCGAGATATTCGGCACGGTGCAAAGCAACTTTAAAGACCTTACGAAAGAACAACTGCACGACGCCGGCTATGCCAAGCGCGTGCTCCCCTTTGCGGGGGAGGTGTATATGGGGCATCTGCGTTACTCCACCACGGGGAAGTCGGGCCTCTCGTACGTGCATCCGTTTCTCAGGCGGAACAACTGGCGTGCCAAGAACCTTGCCCTGTGCGGTAACTTCAACCTGACGAACGTGGATGAAATCTTCGCACGCATCACCGCCATCGGCCAGCACCCGCGCAAGTATGCCGATACGTATATCATGCTGGAGCAGGTGGGCCACCGGCTCGACCGCGAGGTGGAGCGCCTCTTCAACCTTGCCGAAGCCGAAGGGCTGACGGGCATGGACATCACGCATTACATCGAAGACCACATCGACCTCGCCAACGTCCTGCGCACCTCGAGCAAGGAGTGGGACGGGGGCTATGTGATGTGCGGACTTACCGGAAGCGGCGAGACATTCGCCGTCCGCGATCCGTGGGGCATCCGCCCTGCATTCTGGTATCAGGACGATGAGATAGCGGTGCTTGCCAGCGAGCGTCCCGTCATCCAGACCGCGCTCAACGTCTCAGCCGACCGTATCAGGGAGCTGCAACCGGGACAGGCTTTGCTCATTAACAAAGCCGGCAAGCTCCGCACGGTACAAATCAACAAGCCGCGCGAGGTGAAGCCTTGCTCCTTCGAGCGTATCTATTTCAGTCGCGGCAGTGACATGGACATCTACAAGGAACGTAAACTGTTGGGTGAGAAACTGGTGCCCAACATCCTGAAAGCCATCGACAAGGATATAGACCACACCGTCTTTTCCTTTATACCGAATACTGCGGAAGTGGCTTTCTACGGAATGTTGCAGGGACTGGACGACTATCTCAACAAGGAGAAGGTGCGGCAGATTGCCGCTTTGGGACACAACCCCAGCCACGATGAGCTGGAGCGTATCCTGTCCCGCCGCATACGGAGTGAGAAGGTGGCCATTAAGGACATTAAGCTGCGTACTTTCATCGCCGAGGGCAACAGCCGCAACGACCTTGCCGCCCATGTGTACGACATCACTTACGGCAGCCTTGTGCCCGGCACGGACAATCTGGTTATCATAGACGACAGCATTGTGCGCGGCACTACCCTGAAGCAGAGCATCATCGGCATCCTCGACCGCCTCGGTCCGAAGAAGATAGTAATTGTAAGCTCCTCACCGCAGGTGCGCTATCCCGACTATTACGGCATCGACATGGCGAAGATGAGCGAGTTCATAGCTTTCAAGGCTGCCATCGAGTTGCTGAAAGAGCGCGAGATGCGCGATGTTATCGAGTCCGCCTACCGCAAGTCCAAAGAACAGGTGAGTCTGCCCAAAGAACAGATGGTGAACTACGTAAAGGAGATATACGCTCCCTTTACCGACGAAGAGATTTCCGCCAAAATGGTGGAACTGCTCACCCCGAAAGGTACGAAAGCCCAAGTGCAGATTGTATATCAGCCTCTTGAAGGCCTGCATGAAGCCTGTCCGCGGCACCGGGGCGACTGGTACTTCAGCGGTGACTATCCCACGCCGGGCGGTGTGAAGTTGCTGAACATAGCATTTATTAATTACATAGAACAAGTATATCAATTCTGAATATGAGAAATGTGACTCTTATCCTTGACGACGGGAGCCGTTTTCACGGCAAGTCGTTCGGTTATGAAAAGCCGGTAGCGGGAGAAGTGGTGTTCAACACTGCCATGTCGGGTTATCCCGAAAGCCTGACCGACCCTTCGTATGCCGGACAGTTGATGACGCTTACATATCCCTTGGCGGGCAATTACGGTGTGCCGCCTTTTACCTTCGCCCCCGACGGGCTGCCTGTATTTATGGAGAGCGAACGCATCCACGCCGAAGCCCTTATCGTAAGCGATTATTCCGGTAACTACAGTCATTGGAATGCCGTGGAAAGCCTCGGCAACTGGCTGAAACGCGAACAAGTGCCGGGCATTACGGGCATCGATACCCGTGAGTTGACGAAAGTGCTGCGCGAGCACGGGGTGATGATGGGCAAGATTGTCTTTGACGACGATCCCGATAATGTGCCCCAAGCTGCTTATGCGGGTGTAAACTACGTGGATAAGGTGAGTTGCAGGGAAGTTATCCGCTACAACACGGGCGAGGGCAGAAAGAAAGTGCTCCTTGTGGACTGCGGCGTCAAGGCCAACATCATCCGTTGCCTCTTGAAACGGGATGTGGAAGTAATCCGCGTTCCCTGGGATTACGACTTCAACGGACTGGAGTTCGACGGGCTGTTCATCTCCAACGGTCCCGGCGACCCCGATACCTGCGATGCCGCCGTCCGGAACATCCGCAAGGCGATGCAGAACGAGAAGCTGCCTATCTTCGGCATCTGCATGGGCAATCAGCTACTCTCCAAAGCCGGCGGAGCCGAAATATACAAATTGAAATACGGACACCGCAGCCACAACCAGCCCGTACGCATGGTGGGTACGGAGCGTTGTTTCATCACTTCGCAGAACCACGGCTATGCGGTGGACAGCAACACGCTGGGCGCAGACTGGGAACCGCTCTTCGTCAATATGAACGACGGCTCCAACGAAGGCATCCGCCATAAGCACAATCCGTGGTTCTCCGCACAGTTTCATCCCGAAGCGGCCAGCGGACCGACGGATACGGAATTTCTGTTCGATGAGTTCGTGAAACTGCTATAACCGTTTTATCGGTATCGAAAAAGATTCGGATACGTGTGAAAACAAATTATTGGTACAATCAAATCAAGACAAATGAAAGAGAACAATATAAAGAAAGTCCTGCTGCTGGGGTCCGGTGCACTGAAAATAGGTGAGGCGGGAGAGTTTGACTACTCCGGTTCGCAGGCGCTCAAGGCATTGAAGGAAGAAGGTATCCACACCGTTCTCATCAATCCGAACATTGCCACGGTGCAGACCTCGGAAGGCGTTGCCGACCGGATTTACTTCCTGCCCGTAACCCCTTACTTCGTGGAGAAGGTTATCGAAAAGGAACGTCCCGACGGCATTATGCTCGCCTTTGGCGGACAAACGGCTTTGAACTGCGGTGTGGAGCTTTACAAGGAAGGTGTTTTCGGAAAATACGGTGTCGAGGTGCTCGGTACGCCCGTACAGGCCATTATAGATACGGAAGACCGCGAGATATTCGTACAGAAGCTGAACGAAATCAATGTAAAGACCATCCGGAGCGAGGCTGTGGAGAATGCTGCGGATGCCCGCCGCGCCGCTGCGGAACTGGGCTATCCGGTTATCGTCCGTGCCGCCTACGCGCTTGGCGGGTTAGGGTCGGGCTTCTGCGACAACGAAGACGAGCTGAACGTACTGGTGGAAAAGGCTTTCTCTTTCTCCCCGCAAGTGCTGGTGGAGAAATCCCTGCGCGGCTGGAAAGAGGTGGAGTACGAAGTGGTACGCGACCGTTTCGACAACTGCATCACGGTGTGCAACATGGAGAACTTCGACCCGCTGGGCATCCACACCGGAGAGTCTATCGTGATTGCTCCGTCGCAGACACTGAGCAATACGGATTATCATAAACTGCGAGAACTGGCTATCCGCATCATCCGCCACATCGGCATTGTGGGCGAGTGCAACGTGCAGTATGCCTACGACCCCGAAAGCGAGGACTACCGCGTTATCGAGGTAAACGCCCGCTTGAGCCGTTCGTCTGCACTTGCCTCTAAGGCAACGGGTTATCCGCTGGCATTCGTTGCTGCCAAATTAGGATTGGGCTACGGCCTTTTCGAATTGAAGAACTCCGTAACCAAGACCACCGGCGCATTCTTCGAGCCGGCACTGGACTATGTGGTCTGCAAGATTCCCCGTTGGGATTTGGGCAAGTTTCATGGGGTAGATAAGGAACTGGGTTCGAGCATGAAGTCCGTGGGCGAGGTCATGGCTATCGGACGTACTTTTGAAGAAGCCATTCAGAAGGGGTTGCGCATGATAGGACAAGGGATGCACGGCTTCGTGGAGAACAGGGAGCTTGTTATCCCCGACATAGACAAGGCGCTGCGCGAGCCTACCGACAAGCGTATCTTCGTTATCTCCAAGGCCTTCCGTGCCGGATATACCGTAGACCAGGTGCACGCGCTGACAAAGATAGACCGCTGGTTCCTTGAAAAGCTGATGAATATAATGGACACCAGCAGGGCGCTGCACGAATATTCGGAAAAGGTGCAGGATGAACCGGAAGCCGCACAAGGTGAAGGTACGTCGGAAGCCGTGCAAGGTGAAAGGATGCTCCACTCCCTCCTGAATGACAAAGCCGCGCGGGAACTGTTGCACAGGGCCAAGATACAGGGTTTCTCCGATTTCCAGATAGCCCGCGCTTTCGGTCTGGAACGGTATATGGACGGTGAGGACGCCATCCTTGCCATACGTGCCCTGCGCAAGCGTGCAGGCATTCTGCCCGTAGTGAAACAAATAGACACCCTTGCCGCCGAATATCCCGCCCGTACCAACTATCTGTACCTGACGTACAGCGGCATTGCCCACGATGTGCATTACCTGGGCGACCGTAAATCCATCGTCGTACTCGGTTCGGGTGCATACCGTATCGGTTCCTCGGTGGAGTTCGACTGGTGCGGCGTACAGGCGTTGAACACCATCCGCCAGGAAGGCTACCGCAGCGTCATGATCAACTACAACCCCGAAACCGTATCTACGGACTATGACATGTGCGACCGCCTTTATTTCGATGAGCTTACCTTCGAACGCGTCATGGATATTCTCGAACTGGAGAATCCGCACGGCGTCATCGTATCCACCGGCGGCCAGATACCCAACAACCTCGCCTTGCGTCTCGATGCGCAGCGCGTGCCTATTCTCGGTACGAGCGCCAGGAGCATCGACAACGCCGAAGACCGCGACAAGTTCTCCGCCATGCTGGACCGTATCGGCGTAGACCAGCCCGAATGGCGTGCGCTTACCTCGCTGGAAGACATCAACGCCTTTGTCGATAAGGTAGGCTTCCCGGTGCTGGTTCGTCCCAGCTACGTGCTTTCGGGCGCGGCGATGAATGTCTGCTCCAACCGGGAAGAGCTGGAACGCTTCCTGCAACTGGCGGCAAATGTCTCGAAGAAACATCCGGTGGTGGTGAGCCAGTTCATAGAGCATGCCAAGGAAGTGGAAATGGATGCCGTGGCGCAGAACGGGGAAATCGTTGCCTACGCCATCAGCGAACACATCGAGTTTGCAGGTGTGCACTCCGGCGATGCCACTATCCAGTTCCCGCCGCAGAAACTGTATGTGGAGACGGTGCGCCGCATCAAACGCATCAGCCGCGAGATAGCCCGCGAGCTGAACATCTCTGGCCCGTTCAATATCCAGTATCTCGCCAAGGACAACGACATCAAGGTAATCGAATGTAATCTACGTGCGTCGCGTTCATTCCCCTTTGTAAGCAAGGTGCTCAAGATAAACTTTATCGAACTGGCTACGAAAGTGATGCTCGGCATCCCCGTGCAGAAGCCGGACAAGAACCTGTTCGACCTCGATTATGTAGGAATCAAGGCTTCTCAGTTCTCCTTCAACCGCCTGCAAAAGGCAGACCCCGTATTGGGCGTGGATATGGCGTCTACGGGCGAGGTGGGGTGTATAGGCAGCGATACTTCCTGCGCTATTCTCAAAGCGATGCTTTCGGTGGGTTACCGTATTCCGCAGAAGAATATCCTGCTTTCCACCGGTACGCCGAAGCAGAAGGTGGACATGCTTTCCGCAGCCCGCATGCTTCAAAAGAAAGGGTATAAGCTGTTTGCTACCGGCGGTTCGAGCAAGTTCCTTACCGAGAACGGGGTGGAGAATACCCGCGTCTACTGGCCGAGCGAGCCCGACATGCACCCGCAGGCGCTCGAAATGCTGCACAGAAAAGAGATAGATATGGTGGTGAACATTCCGAAGAACCTCACCGCGGGCGAGTTGGACAACGGTTACAGGATACGCCGCGCCGCTATCGACCTCAATATTCCGTTGATAACGAATGCACGTCTGGCAAGTGCGTTTATCAATGCCTTCTGTACCATGACACCGGACGATTTGGCTATCAGGGCTTGGGACGAATATAAGTAAAAGTGCTTGGACAACCGTTCCGAACTCCGGTCCGGAGCATCCGGTTTGCCGGTGTTTTTCTACGGTATCTCTGCGATATAAAGCAGAGATACCGTAGGTAAAACCCGGTTATAGAGTATTGTTTTCTTCGTCCCGTAGCTGCGGGCTGTACAGCCCGCATATGGAAACCGCAGAGCCCGCAATTGCCCCCCGTGCGGCCCGCAACTGCAAAACGGGGTTTTCCTATAAGCATTCCGTAGTTTTATCGATGGCTTTTCGATATTAATCAATGGATAAAGTATGAAAAAGCAGGCGGATAAAGAGAGCGTTTCCTCGGTTTTTTTCTTTTTAGGCACGGAATTACACGGATTTCACGGAAAAAGGATAAAATAAATCCGTATCTATCCGTGTAATTCCGTGTTTAAAAGGAAATTATCAAGTATATTTTGACAAAACCTCTTGCCATAACAATGGTCGTCACCGCTCAATGCCCCATAAACAAAGGGATAGAAAGCGAAAGTGACGAGTGATGAGAAAAAACGTGTTTTTTCTAATGCTCCAACGCTTTGTTTTAGTCAGAATGCAAAGAAGGGATAAATCAGGTAGCCGGCACTTTTATTATACCCTTTGATGCCGATTCTGTCCCAATCATCGAGAAATCCCCAGATGATAATCCAACTGAACTGTCGGTTGAATTCGGTGCTGGTCTGGTATATACGTCTTTTATCAGCCGACAACTTTCTTGCCGACCTGCCTGCTTTGCCCAATTGTGCGTTCAGCTTGTCCAGCGTTTCGGTTCCGTATTTGTAGAACTCTTCGAAAGCGATACTTGTACGGCTAAATGTCATCGGGTCTTTTCCACATATATTTTTCAGCATGTCACACCATTGTCCGATGCTTGGAATGAACCACGGGCTGCGTGAGCTGTTGGGGATATTGTCCTTTTGGCGATATTTTACGAGGATGGATAGAGCTGTGTAGACAGTTGTGAAGTTCTCTTTGTCGGCATGATGCTCCAGCATTGTTTCCGTTTCGGAATAACCGTTCATGTTCAGGTCTACCCGGACCTCTGTGTTGAAGTTATCTATGGCTTCATCAACGTTGTCATCTCCCCACCTGCCTGTTCCAATGCTGTCGAGTGCCATTACGTAGGCATGGTTCCAGTTGTTTTCATTGCATTTAGGGTCTGTCAGTTTGTCGGCTGTACAGGTAATCACCATTCCGATGGCTTGTTGGTACTCCGGAATTTTTCCGTCTGTCAGCAGGCCGTCTCCGGGATATACTTCGATGCCATCCGTTCCTTGAAAAACGAAATCGCCGGGGGCAAGCGGGCGGATGAGGCTGCCCGGACCAGGAATCAGGCTGTTTATTTTGAGTGTGTGGCATTCGCCTGCATTAAAAGCTGTTGTACTGCCGGCGGCAGTGACTGTTTTTTCTTCATTGAGTATTACATTGTCTGTGGAATAGCTGCATTGTATCTGTCCTTTTTCTTGGGGGGCGATGATGGCACGGAAAGTTCCGTTATCCATTTTGCAGGCTTTTACGCCGTTCATGGTTACCTGCCGCGCTTTTGTGTCCGGAGCCCAGGTGGTGGACTGGTTGCGGTAGGTGAAGCCGGCATCGGCGGGTTCTACACAGGTGACGTGTATCTGCGGTTCCAGTATCAGCAGGGTGAACTGATGGGCAAAAGACAGATTGAGTGTCTTACGGCCGGTACTTTCGTTGCCGGTGTCCGGGCTGCCGGTGGCAATCATCAGGTCGGATGCGGCATATTTCCCGGCATCGGACTGGTCGGCAGCGGGTGGCATGGCGGCGGCCAGCGCCCCGATAATCATTTCTTCTGTTTGAGTGGGGTCGATAGTGATGTCTTTTTTGTATGGATAATAGGCTATGTAGCTTGTTCCTTCGTACCAGTAAAGGTCTCCGTTGGCAGTTTTCCATTCGTCCGTTTCGGGGGTGTATGTCAACCGGATGTTATTTGCACCGTCTGCAATCGCTTTATCTTTGATGGCAAACAATCCGATGGCATCGCCGGCGGTAAACCGGGTGACGAGTCCGTCTTCCTGTGGGATGCGTGTGGTTGTTTCCGGGGATACCGGTAAAGGAGCAAACCCGGCTGCCGTGGCGCGGACGGTAAGAGGCATCCGTTTGTCGTAGCCATTGTTGTATGGTTCGTGGTTGTTGTCACATCCGTTGCAGATGAGAAGGCTGCAAAGCAGTATATTGGCAGATAGGTGTTTCATGTCGTTTCGTTTTTAGTTTATCACAACCGTTTCGCTTACCGTTTCAGTACTTCCTGTGTTCCATGTCGGAAGGCTGCCTGCTGTTACGGTGACTTTCTTCCGGGAGATGCCGAGGGTATAACTTATGGAAGCTCCTTCCGTCCACATTTCAGTCGATGGCAGTGTCTGGTTGCTCAGGACGATAGTCTGGGTGATGTCCGTATTATCGGAATTATAGGCTTGGTAGGTGTAGGTGAGGTTGAAGACACTCTCTGTTCCGTAAGGCAGCAGATAGAAGGTTGCGAGCAGTTCCTTAGGGGCTGCGGTGTTATCCGGAATATCGAAACGGGTAGCGGTGGCGGTGAATGTTTCCGTTTCGGAGGGGGCGGGATAACTCCAGCCGAATCCTTTGTCTTTACTGTCTTCCGGGATATGGCAGGTGAGGATACCGTTTTTCATTCCGCGGATGGAGAATGCCGTGATTTGCTTTCCGGTCGTGTTATCGTCGCTTTTTACATAGATGGCAATCCGGGTCAGGGTATGGTGGAAGCGAAACTTCACCAGGCTGTTGTCCGAAGCGGAAGTCTGGTTCATCAGCGGGACGGCGGCAAGAAGGTCGGTCTGTGCGCTTTCGGACCGGGGCGGGGTATATTCGATGACGGGCGGTCCGCTTTGTGCACTGCCGGATACGTTGAAACTGCCCGTGTTGTATGGTCCGTAAGCGAAGAAGCTCAATTTGTCCGCCGGGTTGTTGGGCCAGTATTTCAAGGGAGAGTACGTCCAGGTGGAGCTGCCTTCGGTGCGTGTTACCTTCTGATTGCACATGAAGTTCGGGGTGTCCGTTTTCTGCATGTTTCTGCTGCCCGTATAGTAAGCATATACGCCTATGGCGGAGAGATTGTCTGCGGTCAGTCCGTCGTTTCGGGTTTGCCGCGTCTCTGCCGGCGCAGTGGAGAATCCTATGGGGAGTTCTTCCGTTTGCAGGACTTCGGACGTTCCGTTGCCGGCATTGCAGGCAGTAAGCAACAGGCATGCGATAAAGACCGGCAGGTGTCTTGTACCAGATATACTTTGGGTCTTGTTCATTGGTCAATGTTCTTGGTGGCCGGGAAGAGACATCCAACTCCGCCCGGCCTGTGTGGTGAGGTTTATTCTATTGTTACGTCATTCGTTATGTCAGACCAGTTTTCTACTTTGGCTTCTTCTATCTTGATTTCGTGCAGGTTGATTTGCAGCGTGTAGAGATAGGATTCGTTTCGCTTCATATGGCCTTTGGGCAATGAGATTACGGATTCGGCATGGCTGGCAATGTACTTGTTGGAGCCGGAACTGGTATTGTCCTTTGTAACGATGTCATAATGGAACCCTATCTTGATATCTCCTTCGGCGCAACCGGAGTTTTTGGTTACATCAGCGTCATTGTCTCCGACTGGAATCAGGTATAAGTATTGTTTTTCCGGAAACAGGCTGACGGGCGTCTTTTGCGATTCGGCAGTCAGTTTTATTCCCTTGACGCTACCTTCGTGCCCGGTGGTGGCATTGGTTTCAATGATTCCTTCTTTCTCCAGCGCCAGAATATTATCGAGGCTGAAGTCCTTATCAGGAATGACAGCGTTTTCATAGTTCCAGTGCAGCTGTGACCATTTGGCGCTTGTATAGAACTTGGAACCGGGGTTGGATGCCGCTGAAAGGTTGGTCAGTGAAAGGTTACCGCTTTCTGCTGTCGTGCCGTGGTCTTTGCCCACAATCCACATATGCGTGATGTATACGAAGCTGTTATTGCCATCCATTCCGGTAAAGTCACCGCTTCCCAACTTTGCCTTGAACGAGATGCGGGAAAGCGTGTGTTTGAAGTTGAAACTTACTTTTCCGCCATTGGCTTGAGTGTACTGCTGGTCGAGTGCATCAGCTACTACAAGGTCTACCATTTTAGTAAGTTCGTTCTCTTTTTTGAGGCTGAAATTAATGTAAGGAATTCCTGCTTCGGTAGCAGCGGAAATAGTTATTCCCGTTTTGGTACCGCTTTGCCCGTTGCTTTCGTAAGGCGCGTAAGCGAAGAAGGAAATCTTGTCGCCGTCGCGGTTGGGCCAGTATTTTACGGGGCTATATGTCCATGCGCTGGTTTTCGAGTCATACTCCACCGCCTGATTGTACATATATCCTGCAGTGACTGTGTTTTTTACATTATCAAACGTCTCCTGTCCCGTAAAATATCCCATAATGCCGAAGCCACCGTATTTCTCTGCATCCGAGGGAGAGTCTTTCATACTTTCCGTGGTCATGTCCACGCCACGGGTTGCCAGTCCGGTGTATACACCGAATCCTACTGCCGGATGGGAGTCCGGGTTTACATCTGTTACTTCATTCTGCGAGCAGCCTGCTAATAGCAATACTGTCAGCAATTGCGTGATTGCGCTGGTTCTTTTCATCTTTCTTTTCAATTGATAGTTGTTTGTTTACTTAGATTATATATGTATATATTGATAGTATGATGGCTTATATAATAGGTATGTCGGTATTGATATCGTTTTCCCATCCGTTTACGTCTACGTCAAAGCTCGAACCTGAACCGTTTTCGGGTTCCACATCCGGTATCTTTCCCGTGTTCACTTCTATCCGGAGCGTGGTTGTTCCTTGTCCGTTATCCGTTTCTGTCACTTCTACCTGGTCGTAGCTTTCTGTAAAGTGGGTTTTGCCGTCTGTAAGTAATGCGTCGATGTATATCCTGTGTTCGCTTCCGGTATGGAGGCCGAATATTTCGAACGTGCCGCTAATCGTTCCGTCGGCAGGTGATTCGGGAGTGAATTGGTAAGTGGAAGGCACAAATTCCTGTATCACGGTATTGGCCGACGGCTTGCCGGTGGCGAGAAATACGGATTCAGACACACCGTCCAAACGGCAGGTGAGTGAGCGGACATTGTTCAGCCCCTTTATGTGGAATGTGGCTATAATCTTACGGGTCATCTTTTGCGGTGTGAGGTGAATATGACAAGGGTCATCGCCGGTTGCGGTAATCTCCGGATGTACGGTGGTCTGCTTGTATGGAGTGCTGCCGTAGTTGCCCAGCATCTTTTCCGTAACCTCGAATCCTTCCATTGTAGCTACGGCAAGTTCTTCGGGAGAGGATACAAGGGTGCGCATTCCTTCATCCGGACGTGTGATTATTTTGCCGGCACAGGCTTCTAGTGTTTCATAACACTCTTTTCCACGGAATGTAATGTTGCTGAAGTCGTTGAAGGAACGATTAAAGAGAAGGACATGGTATATGCCTTCCGGCAAACGTATCCTGTCTCCCGAACGGTCGCCCAAAAGGAATACTTTCGGTTCGCCGCCTGTTTGCGGATAAAACAGGGCGGTGGCACCGAAATCCGCTTCTTTACTGTCCAGTCCGGATAAACTCCAGTCGGCACTGAGGCTGATTTCGGCTACTTCATAGTAGGTCAGTTCGCGACGTTCGCAGGCAAGGAATGTGATGTGCAGGAATACGATGCACAGTAATGGAAAGGTAGCGGGGTATTTGTGTTTCATTTTATGCCTCCTTCCTGTGTTTTCTGCTTGCGGGCAAGCAGCCATATGAGCGAGACTTTGGCTTTGGTAGGGCCAAACCATGTATAACGGCCGTTCTCTTGCCATTGCAGGGTCTGGTAATTGTTGCGGGCATGGTAATGACGGTAGTCTGTGCGCAGCAACCCTATACCTATATTGAATTCCAAATGTAGGTGGCGCGAAAGTTTGTGGGCATAACCGTAGCTGAGTCCTGCTGCTATGAAAAATTCGCCCTGATAGCCATTGGTTTTCCATTGCAGGTCGTATTTGCCGCCTCCGGCATACAGACCGACGAAATGCCCTGTCAGTATGTCTTGTCGCTTCCGTTGTCTGTATAACTGCGGCCAATAGCGTACTTCGAGTCCGCCCGCCATGATTTCAAGGCAGTATTTATCACCGTCAAGCAGCCACCAGGGAAACATGTATTCTCCGTTTACCGACCAATGTCTGCCTATGGGTATTTCAATCTCGAAGTTGGGAATCAGCGCAACGTCGAATAGCAGGTTGGTCTTCAGGGCGAACAACGGGTGTGTGGCGGGATGTCCGGAACCGGAAGCAGGCAGAAACCTGTCGGGAATTTCCATGCTGGCCGGTAGCGGATACTCTACATTCCGAAAGAGATTCGGGACGGTATCTTGAAGGCAAAGGTATCCGGGGTATGCCGGCAGACGTACTGTTTTTTCCCAATCTATCTGCAGGATGGCCGAACGCAGGCTACGTAATATCCGGGCACGGATATACGGGTGGATGGAGTCACTCTCCAGCAACTTTAGGGCTTTTTTACGTTGGATGCCGGTATTGCTGTTGTCGATGATGTACAGTATCTGCCCACGGTGGGGGAGATGGCGTCTTTCGTCGACAAGACGCCGCAGTCCTTGCCAGTTTTCTCCTTGCGGACAAGTGTGTATGCGGCAGGTATCGATATGCGGAAATTTACGTATCAGATAGTTCTTGATGTTTATCGCTCTGCGTTCTGCCAATTGCTCGTTGTAGGCGGTATTGCCATCGGGAGAAGCAAAAGCGAGGATATGTATGGAACTTATCTCTTGAGGAACAGTATCATGGCTGGAAAACAGGCTGTCCAGAGCATTGAAGACATGTATATTATCCATGTATCCGCTGTCGGGCAACGTCCGGTCGAAACGAAAATGAAGTTCCATCGGTTGGGCGGGAACATACGTTCTTCTTTCTTGCTGGGCATGGCAATATGGAATGATTATAAAAGGTATCACCCAGCCAATAATAATGCTTTTCGCACTTTTATTAAGAACATTCATAAGACGAATGGTTTGGCCGCTGTCGAAAAGATTGTTACATTTTTCCGATAAACATTGCTGTGTGGAGCGGCTGTATATATTTGTTTGTTTGCTTTGCTTGTCCGTATTATCTCTGAATACGATGCTTATAGCAACAAATATATATTATTTTTCTATAGATGGTTTTATTTTTACCAAAAGATTTTAAAAAAATGCGCTTTTTCGTGGAAAGGATGTCTGGGGGGACGGTATAACGGGGCTTACCGGCAGCAAAACAGGGAAAATGCTTCTGATAAAACATTTTCCCTGTCGGGTATAAGGTGTGTCGCTTGGGAGGCGAATAAATAATTTTACATTTTGTTGGTAGGGTGCAAGAGTATCCGTTATTTTATTCTTTGCCGGTCTTCTTATATATTTTCTAATTGTCTGTAATCTGATATATGTACGTTTTCATTTCAGCAGCGTTCCCGTTGCCTTTAAATAAGTGATGTAGTTCAGGTACAGCCGGAAACGTGCATCGACTTTGGTTTCATAAGCCTGCTGCCACAGAGCTTGCGCTTCCAGGTGGTCGGACAGGGTTTCCAGTCCCACGTCGTATTGGCTGCGGCTCACTCTCATGTTCTCTTCCGCCTGTTGCAGGGAGCGTTCGGCAATGGTGCTTTCCAGCCGGGCTTCGTCGAGGTTGTTGACGGATTGTGCCAGCTCAAGCAGCATTTGTTCGTTCATGTTCTCCTGTTCGAGGCGCGCCTGCTCCAGTTTGGCTTTGGCTGCACGTACTTTATTGCTGTTTGCACCGAAATGGAAGGGCGGTACGCTTACGTTCAGAAGCACAGAGAAGCTGCCGCCGTCGAACAGGTCCTGGTCGCTGATTTCCAAGCCGTGGATGTAGTCGTACGAACCTTTCACGCCGATTTTGGGCAGGAGTTCGCTGCGGTTCAGTTTCACCTGCTGCTTGGCGATGGCCACTTGCTGGTTCAGTATGGCATATTCGGGGCGGGCGGAGATGTCGGCTGTTTGCAGCCGGATATCCTGTGCCACTTCGGGAAATGTGTCGGCAGTGCGTATATCTGCCGTCAGCGGTTTGCCGATGTAGTGGCAGAGGTTCATGGTGGCCAGGCGCAGCGCATTGTCGGCCTTGCGGATGTTGAGTTCGCTTTCGTTCAGCTTTACCTGCACTTTCAGTACGTCGTTCTGGGGCTTGAGACCGTGTTTATGGGCGCTTTCCACGTTCTTCATCAGTTCCGTGAGCACGGCATTGTATTTGTCGGCCACTTTCTTCATCTCTTTGGCTTTGATGACTTGTGCGTATGCCTGCTCTGTCTTTACAATGACTTCCGAGGCTGTAAGCGTCTCGCTCAACTGTGCCATTTCCTTACCCAGCAGGGACATTTTGTATGCCGCACGGATTTTACCGCCCATGTAGAGCGGCTGTTCCACTTGTACGCCGCCCATATATACCATGCCTATCTTGTAGTTCAGGTCTATTCCGGGAAAGTAGGCGAACCCCTTGTTGGGAAGGAATTGCCCCGTGGCATCGGGCAGGAAAGTAGGCAGGTTGCCGCCGGCTATGCCGAGACTGCCGTCTGATGTACTGTAGATACCCGTACCGCTGAGGCTGAAGTTGGGGAAGAAGTTGCCCTTATAGCTCTTTGCGGTGTAGCGTGCACTTTCCGTTTGTCTGGCGGCTGCTGCCATTTCTTTATTGTATTTCAGCGCCATTTCCCTGCATTGTTCCAGTGTCAGCATCTCTTGGGCGGAGATGCAGGCAGCGGAGAGCAGGGCGGCGAGGATGAATGTTGTCTTTTTCATTATTGTTCGTTTTTTATATGAAAGAATAATGCGTATAGTACAGGGATAAACAGGAGTGTTATCAGCGTTCCGAATGTGAGGCCGCCCATGATGGAAGCCGCCAGCGAACCGAACATCGCGTCGGGCAACAGCGGTATCATACCCAGAATGGTGGTCAGCGCAGCCATGGTCACAGGACGGAGACGGCTTTGGGCACTGTCCACCAGTGCCGTAATAGGTTCTACCCCTTGGTTGAGCTGAAGGGTGATTTCATCCATCAGCACGATGCCGTTCTTGATAAGCATGCCTATCAGTCCCAGCGTACCCACGATTGCCACGAAGTTGAACGTCTTGTCTGTAAGCAGCATCACAGCCACCACTCCCACAAGCAGCATGGGCAGACTGCAGAAGATGATAATCGGCTTGCGGTAGTCCTTGAACAGCATGATAAGGATGGCAATCATCAGGATGATGGCAAGCGGAAAGTTCTTGAACAGATACTCCATGGACTCGTCGCTGGCGCTCTTCTCTCCCTGCCAATGCAGGGTATAGCCTTGCGGAAGTTCTATCTGTTCTATCCGGCGGGCGATAATCTGCCTTGCCTTTTCGGTCTCTATGCCGGGAGCGGGAGAGCATTGCACGCGCTGGCTGCGCTGCCCGTTATAGCGTGGTACGACGGGGTCTTCCCAGCGGATGTCGATGCGCTTGCTGATTTGTTTCAGCGGGGTGCTTCCCATGAGGCTTTCCACCAGCTCTTCCTTGCTCAGCGTACCTGCCTTCAGTTTCACCATGGTTTCCTCGTTCAGCAGTCCGTTCAGCGAGGGCAGGGCGGAGAATACCTGTGTATTGCCGAGGTCTTCTATCGGCTTTCCTTCCTCGTCCAGACATTTCAGGTAGATGTTGTCGCGGTGGATGCCTTCGTAGAAGAACCCGATGGGTATGCCGCCGTTGGCGGAAAGCAGGGACATGCTTACATCGTTGCGGCTGAGACCCAGCGCGCGGGCGGCTGCCTGGTCGTACTCGATGGAGAGTACGGGTATCTGCGGTTCCCAGTCGGTGGTGATGAGGCGGACTTCCGGCGTGTGTTCCATAATGTACCGCGCACTGTCGGCCAAGCGGTGCAGTACGGCAGGGTCGGGCCCCATGAACTGCGCTTCGATAGGGTACTTCTTGAACATCAGGTTGTAGCGTTTCAGGTTGATGTAAGCATCCGGATAACGCCGTGTCAGGTATTCCTGTATCTCATCCATATTCTCTACTAGGTCGTCAGGAGAGGTGAAGTCTATAATCAGTTCGCCGTACGACAAGGACGGATTGGCGATGCTGCGCACCAGGTTGTAGCGTCCTGGCGTGCCGCCGACAGAGGCGGTGACATGGGTAATCTCCTTGCGTGTTTTCAGGTAGGATTCTATCTCCCTTAAATCGCGTGCCACGCGGGTGGAGTTATTGCCTTCGGGCAGCTTGTACTCCATGTAGAGCTGGTTGTATACCATATCGGGGAAGAAGCCCTGCCGCATGTAACCGTAGCCGAAAATGGAAAGTCCCAGCAGGGCGAGCATCGCCAGTACGACGCTCCAGCGATGTGCCAGTCCGAAGTAGAGGGCGGTGCGCAGCAAGGCATAGGTACGCCCTTTGTATTCGCGCTTTCCGGTGGCGCTGACTTCAACGGCAGGGTGCAGCTTGCGGTTTGCCATCAGTGGCACGTGCACCAGCGCCAATACCCAACTTAGCAGTAAGGACACCGCCAGTACGATGAACAGGTCGCGGGTGTATACCCCGGCAGTGTCCGGCGACAGGAAGATGGGAAGGAAAGCGATGATGGCTATCAGTGTGGCGCCCAGCAGGGGCATTGCCGTCTGGCGGCCGATGGCTGTCATTGCTTCCATGCGGTTTTTGCCGGCTTTCAGGTCTACCAGTATGCCGTCTACGATGACAATGGCATTATCTACCAGCATACCCATTGCCAGCACGAAAGCGGCAAGCGATACACGCTGCATGGTTCCGTCCGCTGTGTACAGGAATAGGAACGAACCGAATACGGTGACAATGAGGCTGATGCCGATGATGATTCCGCTCTTGAAACCCATGGCCAGCATCAGGATTACCACAACGATGATGACGGACTCTATCAGGTTGATGACGAAAGTACCCAAAGAGGCTCCCACACGTTCGGGCTGATAGAATACCTTGTGGCACTCCACGCCTGCGGGCAGGCGGCTTTCTTTCAGTTGCGCCAGCTTCTTTTCTACGGCAGCGCCCACTTTCACAATGTCCGAACCGCTGGAAGCTGCGATGAGGATTCCCTGCGCCCGTTCGCTGTCGAAGAACAGTTCGTTGCGGGTAGGTTCTTCGTATCCTTTCTCGATGCGGGCGATGTCGCGCATGCGGAGCTGGTCGTCGTCATGCCCTTGTATCAGCATGCTGCCTATATCTTCCACTGTCCTGAACTTGTCGCTGACGGTGACGCGGATGCGGTTGTCGCCATTGTCGTAGTAGCCGCTGTAGGTGGTCTTGTTCTGTCCGTTCAGGGTGGCGAGGACTTCGGCGGGCTTTACGCCGAGGTTTGCCATGCGGTCTTGCAGCAGGGAGATGTTGATGCATTCGGGACGTTTGCCGTATAGTTCCACCCGTTCCACACCTGTCATGTCGCTTATTTCGCGCTTGATGAGCTCTGCGTAGTCGGACAGCTCCCGGTCGGACAGTCCGTCACCGGTCAGTGCGTAGAACATTCCGTATACATTGCTGAAGTCGTCTTTCACGATGGGGGTGCTCGCTCCGTCAGGCAGCAGGGCGCAGGCGTCGCTCACCTTGCGGCGCAGCATGTCCCAGCACTGCTCCACTTCATCGTCCGGGGTAATGGTGGTGAGTTCTACCTGTATCAGGGAGAGGTCGTTGTACGAGTAGCTTTCCACATTATCTATATTGCCCATGCTGCGGATGCTCTTTTCCAGCACATCCGTCACTTCCAGCTCTACCTGGTGGGCGGATGCCCCCGGATAGGTGGTTACCACCATGGCGAGTTTCACTTTTATTTCAGGGTCTTCCAGCTTGCTCATCTGGTAGCAGGAGAGGATGCCGCCTACAAACAGGACGGTCACCAGGAAGTAAACCAGATTGCGGTTTTTGAATGCCCATTTGCTTATATCCATAATTGCTGAGTTTTAGAGGGAAACAATGCTATAACAGTCCGCCGATGTTTGTGTCGCTGGCAGCAGGCAGAGGAGTCACGGTTTCTCCGTCCTTTATGTGATGTATTCCTGCCGACACCACTTGGTCGCCGGGTTGCAGCCCGTCGGAAGCGATGATGCTGCGTCCGTTGCTCAGCAGGCGCACGAGGGTTACTTCGCGGCTGTGTACTTTGCTGTCGGACGGGTTGTATACGAATACGCAGGCTTTGCCGTCTTTTTGCAGAACAGCGCTGCCGGGTACGGAGAGGTTGCGTGAACTGTCATTGTCGCAAAGGATGGTAACCATGGTGTTCATGCCCGGAGAAGGAACGGGGCGGTTGTCTGTAATCAGTTGCAGACGCATGGTGTAGAGCTGGTTCGCATTTGCCTTGGGGGTGACGCTGATGAGTTTCAGCTCATAGGTCTGTTCCGGATAAATGTCGAACGTACAGCGGTATCGGTCAAATTGCTCGCGCCGGATGTATTCGGCTGCCGGAAGGTTTATTTCCACTTCCGGGGCGCTGTTGCTTATCATGGACAGGACAGGCATTCCGGCCCCTACCGTTTCGTGCGCTTCAAACAGCCTTTTCTGTATATAGCCGTTGAAAGGGGCGTAAAGGCGGGTGTAGCCCAACTGGTCTTTGTGATGCCGGTATTTGGCGGTGATTTGTTTCAGTCCGTACACGGCCTTGTCGTTGGCACTGGGCGTGGTTCCGTTGTCTTTGTAAAGCGCCATTACGCGTTCCGCCTCTGCCTTAATCTGTTTGTATTCGGCCTCGGTGGCGTCCAGTTGCACCTGGTAGTCCGTAGGGTCCAGTTCGGCAAGCAGTTGTCCTGCCTGCACGCGGGCGCCGTCCTTTACATATATCTTCTGTATCGTGCCGCTCACTCTGAATGCGAGGCTGATGTCTTGTGCCGCTTTTACTTTTCCGGGATATTGCAGGCTGGTTTGCCCGCCAGCGGAGACAACCGTATCTGTTTTTACGGTCTGGTATTCTCGCGTGTCTTTAGCTCCGTTGCTACAGGATAGCAGCGAGTAGAGTGAGATGCTTGTTAAAATCCAATAAATTCGTTTCATAATTCAAGGTATATTAGTTTTGTGACAAAATTACTCAGTCTCTTCTATATATAAAAGGTTTATAAGCATTATAAAATGTTCTGTTTATGCCCTCTCTTT
>ERZ860076.718-NODE-718-length-19681-cov-4.482319_pt1 | contig 19681 bp, 17 predicted proteins | sample MGYA00509982_ERZ860076 | MGnify/ENA primary metagenome ERZ860076 (study PRJEB30046, sample SAMN00715193) | human gut metagenome | study: EMG produced TPA metagenomics assembly of the A metagenome-wide association study of gut microbiota in type 2... | reverse complement strand
CGGATAGCGGATGGCGAAGGGCCGACCGGCCTCGAGCGCCGTAAACATCATGTTCCGAAGTTCCAGCTCGTTCATCGGCGCAGCCACCGTCAGATTGGGAACCGTACCGAAATAGGCCAGATCGAAAGCGCCGTGATGCGTCGCTCCGTCCTCACCCACCAGACCGCCCCGGTCAAGACACATGACCACCGGAAGGCGCTGGATCGCCACGTCATGAATCACATTGTCATAAGCCCGCTGCATGAAACTCGAATAGATGTTGCAGAAAGGCACCATGCCCGCAGCCGCCAGTCCGGCGGAGAAAGTCACGGCATGTCCTTCGGCGATACCGACGTCGAAACAACGCTCCGGCATCTCTTTCATCAGAATATTCATCGAGCTGCCCGACGGCATGGCGGGCGTTATCCCCACGATCCGCTCGTCGGCACGGGCCAGTTCGAGCAGCGTCTGGCCGAAAACATCCTGGTATCGGGCCACTTCGGTCTTGCTGACGATCCGCTCGCCCGTTTCCGGGTTGAATTTGCCCGGAGCGTGCCATACCGGCTTATTGCACTCGGCGGGCTTATAACCCTTTCCCTTTACGGTCATCACATGCAGCAACTTGGGTCCCTCGATACGTTGCAAGGCAGTCAGCACCCGCACCAGTTCCGGCAAATTGTGTCCGTCGATCGGGCCGAAATAGCGGAAATTCAAACTTTCGAACAGGTTGCTGTTCTTCAACAGTCCCTGCTTGACGGCATTGCCCGCTTTCTGACAAAACCGCAAAACAGCCGGCGTATGGGACAAAATCCGCCACAGGCGGCGTTTGATAGCGTTATAGCGCCTCGATGTCGAAATCTTGACCAGGTAGTTCTTCAAGGCCCCGGTAGCCTGGTCGATGGCCATGTTGTTATCGTTGAGAATGACCAGCAGGTTGGTCTGCTTGCTCGCACCGGCGTTGTTCAGCCCCTCGAACGCCAGACCGCCCGTCATCGAACCGTCGCCGATCACGGCCACCACCTGCCGCTGCTCGCCCTTGAGTTCCGCAGCTTTGGCCATACCGAACGCCGCCGAAATCGACACGGAGGCATGTCCGCCGCCGAAAGCATCGTAAGGACTCTCGGACATACGCGGGAAGCCGCTGATACCGCCCAGCTTGCGATTGGTCCGAAACGCCTCGCGGCGCCCGGTAATGATTTTATGGGCATAGGTCTGATGCCCCACGTCCCACACGATTTTATCGTCAGGAGTATTGAATACGTAGTGCAGAGCGACGGCAAGCTCCACCGCTCCCAGGCTCGAAGCCAGGTGTCCCGGATTGGACGAACATTGTTCGATGATGTACTGACGCAGTTCGTCGCAATACTGACGCAAGTCAGAGCCCGACAACTTCTTCAAGTCATCGGGCGAATCAATCCGATCGAGCCATTTATATTCCGAATGCATCATGGATAGGCAAAGATAGCATTAAAAAACGACATTTTTTCGAAATTTTTCCTATCTTCGCATTATCAAATTCCGCTCCGCTTATGAAATACAACAGAATACTCCTGAAACTCAGCGGTGAATCCCTGCAAGGGACTCAAAAATACGGTCTTTCGACCGACGTGCTCCACAGCTATGCGGAGCAAATCAAAGCCGTCGTCGGAACGGGAGTTCAGGTAGGCATCGTCATCGGCGGCGGCAACATCTTCCGGGGACTTCAGGGCGCCCGCAAGGGGTTCGACCGCGTGAAAGGCGACCAGATGGGGATGCTGGCCACGATTATCAACTCGCTGGCCCTGCAGTCGGCCCTCGAGGACAACGGCGTGAAAGCGAAAGTCCTCACCTCGATCCGGATGGAACCCATCGGAGAGTATTACTCGAAAGCCAAGGCGCTCGAATACCTCGAAGCCGGATACGTAGTCATCATCGGCGGCGGCACGTCGAACCCCTATTTCTCGACCGACTCGGCATCGGCGCTGCGCGGCATCGAGCTCGAAGCCGACGTCATGCTCAAGGGTACGCGCGTAGACGGCGTCTATACGGCCGATCCGGAGAAAGACCCTGCTGCGGAGAAGTTCGACGAAATCACCTTCGATGAAGTTTATCGTCGCAACCTGAAGGTTATGGATATGACCGCCTTCACGCTTTGCCGCGAAAACGGCCTCCGGGTCATCGTCTTCGACATGGACACTCCGGGCAACCTGGAAAAGGTGCTCACCGGAGAGAAGATCGGCACACTGGTCAAACTCTGAAAACCTATTATATCGCTATGACCGAACGTAAAAAACCCAATAACAAACGTCTTATCCTGATGATCGTCCTGCTCGCGGTCGTCATCGCCCTGATGTGGCTGCTGCCCGACGGATCGCAGCCCGCAGCCCCCGCAACGAACGCTCCGAAGACCGAACAGACCAAGAATACGAACGATGCGCCCGACGACATCGAGGCTACGACCCTTGTTAAAGCCGGGACACAGGCACCCGATTTCCGGGTGGAAATGTTCGACGGCACGACCTTCACCCTGGGCAGTCTGCGCGGCAAAGTGGTGCTTCTGAATTTCTGGGCGACCTGGTGCGGTCCCTGCCGCGAGGAATTGAGCCGCGTACAGAAGGACATCATCGACCGCTTCAAGGGGAACGAAGACTTCGTTTTCCTGCCCGTATCGCGCGGCGAAACCCGCGAAACGGTCGCCGCTTTCCGGGAAAAGATGGGTTATACGTTCCCGATGGGACTCGACCCCGAACAGAAAATTTACAGACTTTACGCCTCCAACTACATTCCGCGTAATTTCCTGATCGGCAAAGACGGCAAAGTTATTTCCGCGACCATCGGTTACGAGGCCCCCGAATTCGACGAACTCATTCTGCTGATCGAGCGACAACTCAACTCCGCCAACTAAACAAATACGACATATGGATACCAAAACCATTCTTTCCGAAGCTTCCGACCGCATGCAGAAAACGATCGAGCACCTCGAAGAAGAGCTGCTCAACATCCGGGCAGGCAAGGCGAGCCCGACCGTGCTGAACGGAGTTTTCGTAGATTATTACGGATCTCAAACCCCGATTTCAGGCGTGGCAAGCGTCACGGTACCCGATGCCAAGACCATTCTGATCCAGCCCTGGGACAAAAACCTGATCCGCGCGATCGAAAAGGCGATCATCGACTCCAACATCGGGCTGACCCCCTCGAACAACGGGGAGCAGATCCGACTGTCGATCCCGCCCCTGACGGAAGAGCGGCGCAAAGAGCTGGTCAAGCAGGTACGCCAGGAGGCGGAAACCGCCCGCATCAGCTTGCGCAACGCACGCCGGGACGCTGTCGAAGCCTTCAAGAAGGCCCAGAAGGAAGGCATGTCCGAAGACGAGGCGAAAGACGGTGAAACCCAGGCGCAGAAGCTGCTCGACAAGTTCACCAAATCGCTGGACGCGATACTCGACAACAAGGAAAAAGAGATCATGACCGTATAGATACGCTTTCTCCGAGAAACCGAACACCCCGACGCATAAACGCCGGGGTGTATCTTTCATCAGAGGGGGGATTTTTATATCAGGTACCCCACCCACTCAAGAAAACTCGCCCGTCATACCTCTGCGATTCGAAAAAATCACCACGCACAAAAAACGCTTCCTCGACCTGCTCCTGCTGGCCGACGAACAGGAATCCATGATCGACCGCTACCTGGAACGGGGCGAAATGTTCGTAGCCCGTGACGACGGACAGGTCGTCGCCGAATGCGTCGTCACGGACGAAGCCGACAGAATCGGAGAGATCAAGAATCTGGCTGTACCCCTCCAGTATCAACGGAAAGGATACGGACGACAAACGCTCGAATTTCTGGAGGCGTACTACCGGGGGCGTTACCGGACGCTTCTCGTCGGCACCGGGGATGTTCCCCGCACACTCCGTTTTTACGAACGATGCGGATACGTTCGCTCGCACTTGATCCCCGGCTTCTTCACCGATCATTACGACCACCCCATCATCGAGGACGGCAGACAACTGGTAGATATGGTCTATCTGAAGAAGTCCTTGTAACCCGGCACACAGCTCCGCCAGCACAAAAATCGTCCGCAACGGACAATCCCGCCCGATCGGCTATTTTTTACCGGAATCGTCTGAAATTCCGCCTTTTTTTAATACCTTCGCGGCAAGACAACTATGAAACTCATTCTTAAAATATCGCTCGCATGCCTGCTCGCAACAGGCTGCGCATCGAAAATTTCCGCCCAAACCTACGTCAAACTCAACGGACTCTATGCGCTCGTGGGCGTAGTCAATCCCGCCGTCGAATTCACGCTCTCCCCCAAATCGACCTTCCAGACCGAAATAGTCGTTTCTCCGTGGAAGTCGATAAACAACCATCACGCCCTCTTTTGTATCTTCATGGGCGAATACCGCCGTTATTTCAAGGAGCACAACCGAGGCTGGTACCTCGGAGCCAATATCGGCATGCAGGCTTTCGACCTCTCGAAACCCTACATCGAAAACTGGAAGCTCAAATTCGAAAACCGATACAGCAAAGGCTACGGATTCATGATCGGCCTCTGCGTCGGCTACGAACATATCTTCCGCGAACGCTGGGTGCTCGACGCCTACCTCGGCTGGTCGTGGATGAGCAGCTTTTACAACGGCTATTCCATGGACGGGAAGATAGACATGGATCCCGGCCATCAGGTCGAACCCCAATACCCCGATCCGTTCAACGGTTCGTCGGAGTGGTATCCCAACAAGATCGGATTGTCGATCGGATACCGTATTTTCAATCCACACAAGAAAAAATAGTTCGGCAACAACTCGTCCTGCCTCCGCGCTCCCCAACCGATTCGAATCACCCGCCGCACGAACATCGCTTCCGTATCGTCATTTTTCAACCGTATCCGTAATTTTTCCCGGTAAATTTTGGCGGGGGGGGGAATTACTTATATTTGCAGCGGAAACTCATTCGCCCGGGAATACATCCACTTTTCCCCAAGAACGTTTCCGAACAAAATATAAACCCCAAGCAAATATCCCTAAACAATGAAAAAAATTCTTTTCACGCTGTTCGCCCTGGTATTGGCATCCGGTATCGCCGCCCAAATTCCCGAACCCGATTTCATTGGCGAAGTATTGGCGATTCATTCGGACGGCACGGCTGAAAAATTGGAAAAACACAATGTCAAAATGCGCACCGGAGCCGGAGTGTATATAGCAGGTCTGGCCGTCAATAAGTCGAAAACTAAAATTCTCGTCGCAGGTAGTCAAGCCAACGTACGCTTCGCAGCCGACGAACCGGTCAATCTGATTGTCCGCGCCGTAGACAACAAAACCGACCCGATGTCGATCGTACGGGTATTCGCCATGAAGAACAACCGAAAACAACGCTCGGCAGTCATCTCGGCCGTAGGTTCGTTCAACGTCACATCCAACGATATGGAGTACCTGCCCTTTACCGCAGAAAAATACGGAGAAAACTCCTATTACCTGACTTTCGGAGATGCCCCTGCCGGTGAATACGGCATCATCGTCACCAACCCCAACAATGTCGATGAAAAAATGATCATCGTATCGGCTTTCGGAATCGATCCGGAAAAAATGCCTGCTGCATCCGGTTCCGAAACGGCAGAGGACACAGAGTAAAACATCCGGCAAATACGGCCCTGGAAACGACATTACGATATCGCACTCCACGACAGCCTACAACAAAAGAACCCCCGCCGCAAGCATTGGTCTTGCGGCGGGGATTCTTCCATTAAACGGGGATTACTTGCGGTAAACCTTGGTATAGCCGTAAATCGCCTCGTCACCGAGCTCTTCCTCGATCCGGAGCAACTGGTTATACTTGGCCATACGGTCGGAACGCGACATCGAGCCGGTCTTGATCTGACCCGCATTGGTCGCTACGGCGATGTCGGCGATCGTCGAATCCTCGGTTTCGCCCGAACGGTGCGAAGTAACCGACGTATATCCGGCACGATGCGCCATCTCGATAGCGTCGAGCGTTTCGGTCAGCGTACCGATCTGATTCACCTTAATCAGGATCGAGTTCGCGCATCCCATCTCGATACCCTTGCGCAGGAAATCCACGTTGGTTACGAACAGGTCGTCGCCGACCAACTGACACTTGTCGCCCAGCTCGGCCGTCAGCATCTGCCAACCCGTCCAGTCGTTCTCGGACATACCGTCCTCGATCGAATCGATCGGATATTTGGCGACCAAGCTCTTGAGGTACTCGACCTGCTCTTTCGAAGAGCGCTTTGCACCGTTCGCACCCTCGAACTTCGTATAGTCGTAAACACCGTCCGCATAAAACTCCGAAGAGGCGCAGTCCATAGCGATCGACACGTCGCCGCCCTCGCTCTTGCGGCCCGGCTTGTAACCGGCAGCCTTGATCGCTTCGAGGATCGACTCGATCGCATCCTCCGTACCCTTCAGCGCGGGTGCGAAACCTCCTTCGTCGCCTACGGCCGTCGAGAGGCCCCGGTTGTGCAACACCTTCTTCAGGCTGTGGAACACCTCGGCACCCATGCGAAGACCTTCGCGGAACGAGGGAGCGCCCACCGGACGGATCATGAACTCCTGGAAAGCGATCGGAGCGTCCGAATGCGAACCGCCGTTGATGATGTTCATCATCGGTACAGGCATCACATAGGTATTTGTACCACCGATATATCGGTAGAGTGGGATGTCAAGGTAAGCGGCGGCAGCCTTGGCTACAGCAAGAGATACGCCGAGGATGGCATTGGCACCCAGATTGGCTTTCGTTTTGGTTCCGTCCAGTGCAAGCATGGCATGGTCGATACCCATCTGGTCGAGGGCGGACATACCGATGAGCTTGGGAGCAATGATATTATTGATATTGTCCACGGCTTTCAGGACACCTTTGCCTCCGTAACGTTTTTTGTCACCGTCACGCAGTTCCAATGCTTCGTGTTCTCCCGTGGATGCTCCTGACGGGACAGATGCACGGCCTATGAAGCCGGATTCCAAGGTTACGTCTACTTCTACAGTTGGGTTACCTCTTGAATCGAGGATTTCACGTCCGATAATCTTCTCTATTTTCATATTCAGTCAATTTTAATTATAAACTATCTTACTAACAAATGAAAACAAGGAATTGTTTTTCGTTTTTAATCCTTTATTGTAATGCCTAAAAGAGCAGTCAACTCCATGGCTTGGGAAGTATTGACGATGGCTCCCCGTATGTCGGGCAGGTTGAGGCGTATACCTCCTATGTGCGAGTCGCTCAAGTCGATTCCTCTTAGAGGGGTGTGTGAAAACTCGGATTCTACCAGCTCACAGTTTTCAAAGGCGATGGAGGCAAGTTTGCAGTCGTTGACGTCGCTGTTGCGCAAGTCACAAGAGGTGAAGCGGGCTTGATTGATTTTACTCATGGAAAGATTGAGGTATCTGGCATTGCAGTCCTTCATTGTCAGATGGTTCAATATTGTTTCCGGCAGATTGGTTCCCACCAGTTTGCAGGATATGAATTCCACTCTGAACAGAGAACTTTCGGCAAATGAGATGTTGGAAAGGTCGCAATGTTCAAAACGTACATCAGTGAAATGGCAGGATTTCAGTTTGCAGGCGCTGAATTGGATATGACTGAAAGTACAGTTGGTGATGCTTTTGTAGGAATACTCCATGTGTTCCTCTGTCCGTTTACCGAAGTGAAGGTCTCTGACAGTTTCTTCCGTATTCAGCCATTCTTCCAATGATTTGGAACTTTCACTTTGTCCCTCTAAGGTAGGAGGGATGATGCGTACGGGAGGCATGACAAAAGGCTTGCTGGGTTTCATAGGGGTGTTTGGGTTATATACAGCGTCCGAAGGCGCCGCCGGCGAAGGCTGCCAGGACTCCTAATGTGATACTTAATAAGGTATATAAGGCAAACATTCCGTAGAATTCTTGCTTTATCAGAATCAGTCCGTCATTGCTGAAAGTGGAGAAGGTGGTGAATCCTCCGCACAGACCGGTAGTCAGCAACAGCCGTACCTCAGTAGAAAGGTTGAAACGGGCGGATAAGGTATAGAATAGCCCGATGAGGAAACTTCCGAGGATATTGACTGTGAATGTAGCCCATGGGAAAGAGTAGGGGACTATGCGCTCGTGGAGCATCATCTGCACGCAGTAGCGCAGTACGCTGCCGGTACCGCCGCCAAGGAATATAGCTATCAGTAATCTAGTCATAGGTTGTCTGGGGTTGGTTTTGGCTGCAAAGGTAGTGAAGACAAAGGAATTTCAGTAAATCATAGCCCGAAATTTCATAAAGCGATTCTGTACTGGGGGAAGTAGTTATTGGTGGGATGTATATAATTTTGATATTTGATATGAGTGATTGCCAATCTTGGTTCCGGATAGTTCGTGATGGGGCAGAAGCGATTTACTAAATCTTCCTCCAAGATTTAGTAAATCGTTGCCGGAGATTTAGTAAAATGTCCGGGAGATTTTAGTAAACGAGTAGAAGGGGCTTTGGAAGGATGACTGGTTTGTCTGTATTTTTGGATACGGTAATAACTTGTGAAACTTGAGCCACTCTTGAAATTGAGGTCTTAACCGTTCAAATGCCATATTGTAGAGACCTCTCTAGAACCTTGTCTTGATAATCAGCGATTTATTTTCATTGGCTGTAGAGATTGTACCCATTCCTTCTCATTCTCTTCCTGCCTTTCTTTCTTCACTTGTAGAGAAGGGTTGTTTTTAATTTGTTGTTTTTTAGAGTTTTAACGAAATTGGTTGTAGATGTCATTTCCTTGTATTCCCGTCATTCACACCCTAACTTTGCAACATCGAATTCAAGAGAATGAAAGTTTATCGTTGAGGCCTCACGATGGATCTCCACTTCTTGAAAGAGAGGAAAAGGCTTCGGCCTATTTATTACATTATTATATTAACTTTCTAAAACATTAAAAATTATGGGACTTCAGTATGTAGTGGCAAAGAGAATCTTTGGTTTTGACAAGGACAAAAATGTAAAGTATGTAGCTAAATCCGTAGGAGCGGGTGAATTGGATTTTGATAAGTTGTGTGCCAAAGTGAGCCGTATTCTTGGTATTCACAGAAAGACGGTGGACTTAGTGGCTGCAGGACTGGTGGACATCATGTCGGAAGAAATAGACGATGGAAAGACTGTTCGTTTAGGTGATTTCGGATTGTTCCGCCCTTCTTTTGTAGGGAAGAGTGCTGATACGGAGGCTGGCGTTTCGGCCAGTAACATTGTCCGTAAACGTATTCTGTTTTTTCCGGGGGAAAGCTTTTAGTCAAATGTTGGGCAATATGAGCGTCACCAAGATGGTGGTTCCCGATACGGACTATACGGATGGAAGTAGCAATGGTGGAGGGGATAACTCCAATCCTTCGGGAGGCAATGACGGGGACCAAGGTGAAAATCCTTTGGGATAATTCCAGTGCACGATTAAAGTTGTAAAAATATGGAGGGCGAAGTTTTCGTAGCGATACTTCTCCTTCTATTTTGTTTGTAGGCAGGATATTGTTCAAGGGAAGTTGGTTTTCATGCAAACGTTTGCCGACAAATCATCTATCATTTTAGTTTAATTGCGTCAGAGTGTATTTCTTTCCTGCCTATATTTGCATCTGGAACATAATTTTATAAATATAGCATGAGAAACATGAAAGCAATCTGTACAAAATTAGCCTGCTTCCTGCTCGTTTTGTTGGTGAGCGGCGTAGCAATGGCAGAGAGTATTACCTCTCCCAACGGACAACTTCAATTGAATTTTTCGGTAAATGCGCAAGGCGAACCCGTTTACGAACTTTCTTACAAAGGAAAGCCGGTGATTAACCCTTCCAAATTAGGACTCGAACTGAAGAACGACCCCGGTCTGATGAATGGCTTCACGCTGGCGGATGCAAAGACTTCCACTTTCGACGAGACTTGGGAACCGGTATGGGGTGAAGTAAAGCAAATCCGTAACCACTACAATGAGCTGGCTGTGACGCTCAACCAAAAAGCGCAGGATAGGAACATCATTATCCGCTTCCGTTTGTTCGACGATGGTATGGGCTTCCGTTATGAGTTCCCTTTGCAGAAGAACTTGAACTATTTCGTGATTAAGGAGGAGCGTACTCAGTTTGCCATGACTGGCGACCATACAGCCTTCTGGATTCCGGGCGACTACGATACGCAGGAATATGATTACACAGAATCCAAACTTTCTGAAATTCGCGGGTTGATGAAAGGGGCCATTACGCCTAACTCTTCACAAACCCCGTTTTCGCCCACCGGTGTTCAGACTTCTTTGCAGATGAAGACTGCTGATGGTTTGTACATCAACTTGCACGAAGCTGCTTTGGTGGATTACTCTTGCATGCACTTGAATCTGGATGATAAGAATTTTGTTTTTGAATCTTGGCTTACTCCCGATGCAGTAGGCGATAAAGGTTATCTGCAAGCTCCCTGCACGTCACCGTGGCGTACGGTTATCGTAAGCGACGATGCTCGTGACATCCTTGCCTCTAAAATCACGCTGAACTTGAACGAACCTTGTGCTTACGAGGACGTTTCCTGGATTAAGCCCGTGAAATACGTAGGTGTATGGTGGGAAATGATTGCAGGTAAGAGCACCTGGGCATATACAGACGACCTTCCCTCCATCAAACTGGGTGAAGTGGACTACTCCAAAATGAAGCCCAATGGCCGTCACGGTGCCACTAACGAAAATGTAAAAAAGTACATCGACTTCGCAGCCGAGCACGGTCTGGACCAAGTATTGGTGGAAGGCTGGAATGAAGGCTGGGAAGACTGGTTTGGCAAATCCAAGGATTATGTATTCGATTTTGTGACCCCTTATCCCGATTTCGACGTGAAGATGCTGAATGAATATGCCAAGAGCAAAGGCGTGAAGCTGATGATGCATCATGAGACATCCGGTTCGGTGCGCAACTACGAACGTCACATGGACAAGGCCTATCAGTTTATGGTGGATAATGGCTACAATGCCGTGAAGAGCGGATATGTAGGTAATATGATTCCCCGTGGTGAACATCATTATGGGCAATGGCTGAACAACCACTACCTCTATGCCGTGAAGAAGGCAGCCGACTACAAAATTTGCGTGAATGCGCACGAAGCTGTACGCCCTACCGGTTTGTGCCGTACTTATCCTAACTTGATTGGCAACGAATCTGCACGAGGAACTGAATATGAGGCATTCGGCGGTAGCAAACCGTTCCATACCACATTGCTTCCATTCAACCGCTTGATTGGCGGTCCGATGGATTATACACCGGGTATCTTCGATACCAAACTTGACTTTATGGGCGATTTGCCCCACGGACAAGTGCAGACTACACTTGCTAAGCAACTCGCTCTGTATGTAACTTTATACAGCCCGTTGCAGATGGCTGCCGACTTGGTTGAGAACTACGAAAAGCACATGGATGCTTTCCAATTCATCAAGGATGTGGCAGTAGACTGGGACGACAGCAAGTACATTGAAGCAGAACCGGGTGATTACATTACCGTGGCCCGTAAGGCAAAAGGAACCGGCAACTGGTTTGTTGGAGGTATTACAGACGAGAATGCACGTACAGCCAACTTTACGCTCGACTTCCTTGAACCGGGCAAGCAATACGTAGCCACTCTCTATGCCGACGGTAAAGATGCTGATTACAAGGAGAACCCTACTTCTTATCAGATAAAGAAGGGTATCGTAACCAGCAAGACCAAAATGTCCGTGAAGGAAGCGCGTAGCGGTGGTTTTGCATTGAGCTTGATTGAAGCAACTCCGGCTGACAAGAAAGCTGTGAAGAAGTGGAGATAATTTAGGGTAGAAAGAGTTTTTATTAGGCATTAGTGAGGCCCCGCAGAAGTCCAATCTTTGCGGGGCTTTTTTTGTGTTAGGGTAAGCTCATTCTTATACCGTAAAAATAGCATCAAGACCCGAGTTTTTGGTAAGTTCGTTCTTTGGGGAAACCTTTATTTTTGCACTCAGATAACAGATTGCATAATCATTAAAAATCAGAGATATGAATACGGATAAGAAAATCAGTCGTCGGGAGGCTTTAAAGCGTATGGGATTTGCCGTGATGAGCAGTGCTATCGCATCTTCCGGCCTACTCTCGTTGGCATCCTGCGAAACAAAAAGGAGTAAGCGTATCATCTTTTATTTTACCGGAACGGGTAACAGTCTTTACATCGCCCGTCAGTTGGCTGGAGAGAACGCAGAATTGTTGAGTATCCCTCAGATGGTGAAACGGGGGAAGTATGAATTTGAGGCAGATGAAATCGGCATCGTTTATCCCATCTACGGTCATATGCCTCCCTATATGGTACGGCAGTTCATTCGGAAAGCAAAACTGAAGGCAGAATACAAGTTTGCTGTCCTCACCTATGGTGCAAGGAAGTGCGATGCGGTAGAGATTTGGGACCGTATATCCCGTAAAGCCGACAATGCGTTTGACTATATCAACACTATCATCATGGTGGATAACTGGCTACCCAACTTCGACATGAACGAGCAACTCAAGATAGACAAGCACATCCCCGAGAACTTGCAGAAGATAATGGCAGATATCAACAGTCGGCAGCATTGGCACGAACCGGTGACGGAGGAGGAACGGCAACAGCACCAAGGTTTTATGCAGCGGAGTGGACTCGACCCCGAGGTGGGCTTCCTGATGAAAAGCGAGAAGTTCTTTACCGTGACCGATGTTTGTATTGACTGTGGCATTTGTACCTACGTTTGTCCGCGCGGCAACTATGAGCTGACGTCGAGAGGAGTGAAGACGTCCGGTGACTGCGAGTTCTGTTTTGCCTGCATACAGAATTGTCCGCAGAAGGCTATTCAGTTCATAAAGCAGGAAGATGGCTCTTTTCCTGACGGAACGGAGAAGAACCCCAATGCCCGCTATCGTAATGAGCATATTTCGCTAATAGATCTGAAACGGGCAAACAATCAAAAACTATAATCATTAACCTCTGTATTTTGTCGGATTTACACCCAGATGTTGTTGTACGTAACGGCTAAAATAAGCAGGAGAGGAAAAACCGAACATATCGGAAATACGGACGAACGTTAGTGATTTGTCGCGCAGCAAACGCGAGATGTCGAGTGTGGTATAACGGTTTATCCAGTAGTTTGCTGTATAACCGCTTACTTTCTTGGAAACTTCCGAAAGATATTTGGAGGTGACACATAGGCAGTCGGCATAATAGGTCACTTCACGATGCTCGCGGAAAGTTCCGTTCTCCAGCATGTTGAGGAAACGGCTCATGATGGAAGCATTTTGTACAGAGATATTGTCCTCGCCATATAGATGGGAGTGGAAATCGAAGAAGTCGAGTATCAACATCTGTGTGGAGGCGATAAGCATATCGCGATGGAAATGATGGTCTGTATTCCGGAGTCTGTATTCCACTTGTTCAAAATCCCGGAGACATAGCTCTTGCTGTTCGGTAGTCAGGGACATGATAGGATTGAGAAATAGGGAAAGTTGCCCTTTCATGCCGTAGTTGTTCTGTGGTGTACTCAGCACCACAAAGCCCGATGCGATATAGATGACCTTTACGCGAAAATCTTCTGAAGGTTGAATTTTCTCTACCAGTTTTCCTTTGCGGACAATCATCAGGTCGCCGGCACGTAGCTCGCGCTCCTCTCCATTGTACTTCAATCGGCAGATTCCTGACAGACAGAGGGCGTGTGCAAGATAGCCACTGTATGCGTCCGTCCCCAGACCTTGAAGAGTATCGGCTATTATAATATTTGCGGTTTCTCCCATTATACAGTTGTTTGGTTTCGATCACAAAAGTATATGTTTCCAATAATATAACTTCTATTGTGGGCAAGAAATATATTGCCTTTTTTATTCATTTCAAATCTGCCCGAATTTCGCAAATTCTTCATACCTTTGCATCCGTTAATTTTAGAAACCAATAACAAAACAGAACTTATGGGAGGTTTTTTCGGAACAGTCGCCAAGGCAACAAGCTGTGTGGCAGATTTGTTTTACGGCACAGATTATAATTCACATTTAGGGACAAAACGTGGTGGGTTGGCTACATACGATGCAGAAACGGAGCAGTTTACCCGTTCCATTCACAATCTGGAAAGCACTTATTTCCGCACGAAGTTTGAGGATGAACTGGATAAGTTCAAAGGAAATTCCGGAATAGGAATCATCAGTGACACAGACCCTCAACCCCTTATCCTTAACTCCCACCTCGGTCGCTTTGCCATTGTAACGGTAGCCAAAATAGTAAATCTGCAAGAACTGGAAACAAAACTGTTGGCCCAAAACATGCACTTCGCCGAACTCAGTTCGGGCAAAACCAATCAGACGGAACTTATCGCCCTCCTTATTATACAAGGAAAGACATTTGTCGAAGGAATTGAAAATGTGTATAAGCATATCAAAGGTTCCTGCTCCATGCTGTTATTGACGGAAGACGGCATCATTGCCGCTCGCGACCGCTGGGGACGTACTCCGATTGTGATTGGCAAGAAAGACGGAGCGTATGCCGCCACAAGTGAGTCGAGCAGCTTTCCGAATCTTGGTTATGAGATAGACCGTTATTTGGGACCCGGAGAGATTGTTCGCCTGCGTGCCGATGGTGTGGAACAGATGCGCAAGCCTGATGAGGGAATGCAGATTTGTTCCTTCCTATGGGTATATTACGGTTTCCCCACTTCCTGCTACGAAGGTAAGAATGTGGAGGAAGTGCGTTTTGCCTCCGGTTTCAAGATGGCACAGACAGATAAGTCAGAGGTGGATTGTGCCTGCGGTATTCCTGATTCGGGTGTAGGTATGGCGCTTGGGTATGCCGAAGGTAAAGGAGTTCCTTATCATCGTGCCATTTCCAAATATACTCCGACTTGGCCTCGTAGTTTTACTCCCAGCAAGCAGGAATTGCGTTCGCTGGTGGCAAAGATGAAGCTGATTCCCAATCGTGCCATGCTCGAGGGTAAGCGTCTGCTGTTCTGTGATGACTCTATTGTCCGGGGGACCCAGTTGCACGACAATGTGAAGGTGCTGTATGAGTATGGTGCCAAGGAGGTGCATATCCGGATTGCTTGTCCTCCATTGATATATAGCTGCCCGTTTGTAGGATTCACGGCTTCCAAAAGCGACATGGAACTGATTACCCGTCGTGTCATCAAGGAACTGGAGGGTGACGAGAATAAGAATCTCGATAAGTATGCCACTACCGGCTCACCCGAATACGAAAAGATGGTGGACGTTATCCGCGAGCGTTTCGGACTTTCATCCTTGAAGTTCAATACGTTGGAAACTCTGGTTGAGGCTATCGGATTGCCTAAGTGTAAGATATGTACGCATTGTTTTGATGGTAGCAGCCATTTTTGATTGACATTTTGTCCTTAAGAAATAAAAAAGGGGCGTGAATTGCTTGGCAGTTCACGCCCCTTTTTTTATCTTTACAGCACAAAATAGTGGTTAATGATTAGTGATTAATGATTAATGCCATTCGGATAATGCTTTTCGCCAATTACTAATCACTGACCATTAATCACTAACCATTAATCACTAATCATTATTCATCATGACTTTAGTAGAACGTTTTTTAAAGTACGTAAGCTTCGATACTCAGTCCAGTGAAGAGACTGAGATTACTCCGAGTACTCCGGGGCAAATGGTGTTTGCCCGGTATCTGAAAGAAGAATTGGAAACTTTGGGTCTGGAAGAAATCACGTTGGACGAAAATGGTTATCTGTTCGCCACTCTTCCTGCCAATACAGACAAGCCGTTGCCCGTCATCGGCTTTATTGCCCACATGGATACAAGCCCCGATATGAGTGGCAAGAATGTTTCTCCGCGTATCGTGCAGAATTATGACGGTAAGGACATTGTTCTTTGCGCCGAAGAGAATGTGGTTCTTTCTCCTGCCCAGTTCCCCGAACTGCTCGACCATCAAGGGGAAGATTTGATTGTGACCGACGGCAAGACCTTGCTTGGTGCCGATGATAAAGCCGGTATTGCCGAAATTGTATCGGCGGTGGTATATCTGAAGGAGCACCCCGAAATCAAGCACGGTAAAATCCGTATCGGCTTTAATCCGGATGAGGAAATCGGTCTGGGCGCCCATAAGTTCAATGTAGCGCAGTTCGGTTGCGAATGGGCCTATACCATGGATGGCGGAGAAGTGGGTGAACTTGAATTCGAGAACTTCAATGCGGCCTCTGCCAAGATAAGCTTCAAGGGACGGAATGTGCATCCGGGCTATGCCAAGAATAAGATGATTAACTCTATCCGCGTTGCCAACCGTTTCATGTCCATGCTTCCGGCTGACGAGGCTCCGGAGCATACCGAAGGTTACGAAGGTTTCTATCATCTGATAGGCATTACCGGCGAGGTGGAGCAGACAACAGTCTCTTACATTATCCGTGACCACGACCGCACCCGCTTCGAAGAGCGCAAGAAGGAGATGGAACGTCTTGTGGCAAAAATCAATGAAGAATACGGTCCGGGTACCGCTACTCTGGAACTTCGCGACCAATACTATAATATGCGCGAGCAGATTGAACCGGTGATGCATATCATCGACACCGCTTTTGCCGCCATGAAGGCGGTAGGTGTAGAGCCTCGTGTAAAAGCCATTCGCGGAGGTACGGACGGCGCCCAGCTCTCTTTCAAGGGCCTGCCTTGTCCCAATATCTTTGCCGGTGGCTTGAACTTCCACGGCCGCTATGAGTTCGTGCCTATCCAGAACATGGAGAAAGCCATGAACGTCATCGTCAAGATTGCCGAGCTCGTAGCAAGCAAATAGATAATTCATAACTCATAACTCTAATAGTTCCATGAAAACCACTCCGTTTACCGAAAAACACATCTCGCTGGGTGCCAAGATGCACGAGTTTGCGGGATATAATATGCCTATCGAGTATTCCGGCATCATTGACGAGCATCTTACAGTATGTCAGGGTGTCGGTGTATTCGACGTCTCACACATGGGAGAATTTTGGGTGAAAGGTCCCCATGCTTTGGACTTTCTGCAGAAAGTGACTTCCAATAACGTAGCTGCCCTCACACCGGGGAAAGTACAGTATACCTGCTTCCCAAATGAAAATGGAGGCATTGTGGACGACCTTCTGGTCTATCATTATGAGCCGGAGAAATACCTGCTTGTCGTGAATGCGTCGAACATTGAGAAAGACTGGAACTGGTGTGTGTCTCATAACACGGAAGGCGCTGAATTGGAAAATGCTTCCGAGCACATGGCACAGCTTGCTGTGCAAGGACCGAAGGCTATTCAGGCTTTGCAGAAGCTGACTTCCATTAATCTTTCCGACCTTCCTTACTATACTTTTACCCACGGTGAGTTTGCCGGAGAAAAGGATGTCATTATCTCCAATACCGGATATACCGGTGCGGGTGGTTTTGAGCTTTACTTCTATCCGGAGGCTGCCATGAAGATTTGGGATGCCGTGTTCGAGGCAGGCGCGGAGTTCGGCATTAAGCCAGTTGGTCTGGGTGCGCGCGATACGCTTCGTCTGGAAATGGGCTTCTGTTTGTATGGCAATGATTTGGATGACACCACTTCGCCCATTGAAGCGGGTTTAGGATGGATTACCAAGTTTGTGGAGGGAAAGAACTTCACCAATCGCCCGATGCTGGAAAAACAGAAAGCGGAAGGCACTACCCGTAAGTTGGTGGGATTTGAAATGATAGACCGCGGTATCCCCCGTCATGGTTACGAGCTGTATGGTACAGACGGTACTGCCATCGGTGTGGTTACCTCCGGAACTATGTCGCCTACCCGCAAGATTGGTATCGGAATGGGGTATATCAGGCCCGAATACAGCAAGGTCGGTACGGAAATCTGCATTGACATGCGGGGACGTAAGCTGAAAGCTGTGGTTGTGAAGCCGCCGTTCCGCAAACAGTAGTTTGAATAAATGACTGAGAATGAAGAATTTGGCTGCGCAATGATGCCGCATGACAAATTCTTCATTCTTTATTCTTAGTTATTCCTTTCTCTATATTCTGCTTATCCTATCCAGCATTTGGTTTGCCCAACCTATCTCTTTATTGGTCCATTCCTTTTCGGTTCCTTCTATGCCCTGGCCTTCGTAGGCCGAAAGCAAGATGATGTATTCTTTCAGTATATCGGTGGCTTGGGCTTGTTTGTTCATGCGCATCAATAATAGTATTTTTTGTTTATATATGTCCAGATTGGGGCTTGTTCCTGCCATCTCCTGGGCTTTATCAAGCATGGCGAGGCAGCGGTTGTTCACTTCTTCCGTATTAGACAGTGCCATTTCCGCTTTTACCAGGATGATGTAGTCATTGTCCGTGGCTAGTCTGTTGTCAATGTTCTTGCGTATCAGCCGGGCGGCTTCCTTATAGCGCTTGTTGGCGTAGTTCATACTTGCGTTGAAAGAAACGACATCGCTGGTGGTCCGTAGGTAGGGGCGGGCACTTAGGCTATGGGATTCACCGGCCTTTTCTATACGCTTTTGCAGGTTGCCGATGCTGCCGTAGCGAGGAATGTCCTTGTTGCGCTGGTGCAGGTTGTAATACCCTATAATTTTACTGAGGGCCGATGCGATTCCGTCGGGATTATAGCCCTTGAATGCCAGAAGTTGGCGCGCAAGGCGGTCTGAAGAGATTTCCTGGGAAGTTTTGTATTTCATCCCCAACCGGTCCGTTGCCGGAATGCTCAAAAGGGAAGCGATGGCTCCGATATCTGCCACCAGACTGACGGCATAAGCATCTTCATTATCGTCCCAGTAGGCCACATCGAGGGCTGCGCTGGCGGTAGTGACAAAGACATCTGCCCAAAAAGCTGCACGCTTGGCACGGTAAATGTTGTTTACCTGATGGTCGAGGACGAAATGTCCCAGCTCACATGCGATGACGGCGGCCAGTTCGTCTTCGGAATCAAGAGTGCAGAGGAGGCCCGTACTGATAACCATGGAGCCGTTGGGAAGCATGAAGGCATCTGGTTCGGGCGACTGGATGATACGTATGTTCAGGCTTTCTCCACGATTGCTGTCAATGGTGGTGGCATTCAGTTTGGAGAATATTCCTTGGACGTACGAGGTTATGTAGTCGTCCTGATAGGCTATCTCGTTCAGTTTATCGAGATAGTCTAGGCATTCTTCGTCGATTTCCTGGCGTAGTTTGTGCTTGTAACCGCGGTCGTTGAAATATTCGTAAAGATGATTCTTCAGGTATATTTGCTGCCAGAATTCCCGGTCCGTTTCCGGAGCGGATATGGCAATGATACCCATCTCATCCGAAGGAATGGTTTCTTGTATGCCATTCACTTCGACGGCATAGTAAATGTTGTCGCTGTTTTCGCCGGGATTGTTCATTTTGACAACCCGGCGGATAATGACCGGGGTACCGGCGGGAGATTGCTGGTACTCTTTTGTCAATTCTCCTTTGATGGCGATGTTTCCGCTTAAGTCCTTGTGCTTGGGTTTGGCAAACCCTGCCGTTGTGACAAGGATTGTCAGGATGAATAGGGTGGCGAGTCGTTTCATGATTATGGTATGTTTTCGGTTTCGATGATACAAAAATAGGAAAGTGTTTTTCCCCTTTCTTGTTTTTTCCCCTATTCTGTGATAGGAGATTCCCTATTTATCGGTCCTGCAGTGGGAGGCGGAAACAAAAAAGGGAACCTTTCAGTGAAAGACTCCCTTTTTTCAGTTTGCTTGAAACTGATTATTTCTTACGGTTACCGTAACGGCTCATGAACTTATCAACACGACCGGCAGTGTCAACCAGCTTAGACTTACCTGTGTAGAACGGG
>ERZ860076.710-NODE-710-length-19775-cov-3.569980_pt1 | contig 19775 bp, 17 predicted proteins | sample MGYA00509982_ERZ860076 | MGnify/ENA primary metagenome ERZ860076 (study PRJEB30046, sample SAMN00715193) | human gut metagenome | study: EMG produced TPA metagenomics assembly of the A metagenome-wide association study of gut microbiota in type 2... | reverse complement strand
AGGTGAAGGGATTATGGAAGAGGGCATTGCCATTGGAGAAACGAGGGGAATTGCTATTGGAGAATCGAGAACAATCCGAAGTATGTACAAAAACGGCTTCACAGCAGAGCAGATAGCGGCGGCTATCGATAAGGATTTGGAAGAAGTAAGAGTCGTTCTGACGGATTTTTGAAATTGCCAAATTCCCCATATGGTGGTATGATTTCGGTAGCGTAGAGAGGTCGGTGCGGAAGGCGGCGCCGGCAAGGAAAGGGTATGATAAGTCAGATGAGAATGCAGGAGAATTACATAAATGCGCTTGACATCAGGTGGTCATACAACCATGCCAAGAAGATGGAAAAAATCTGTTCCAATCCCAAGTTAGGATACCGGACATCAGGCTCCGAGGCGGAGCTGAAAACCGGCGACATGCTGGCGGAAACGATGCGGAAGCTTGGTTTTCCCAAGGTATATAAGGATGCCATAAAAGTGGATGCATGGGAGTTCAACAAAGCGGAACTTACCTTTAAAGACAGACACGGAAAGATAAGGAAGGTACAGCTCGGAGCTTACCAGACCCATTTTGTGACAGAGGGCGGGCAGAATTTCACCCTTGCCTATGTGGGGAAGGGAACCAGACAGGACTATGAAGGCATAGACGTAAAAGGAAAATTGGTGCTGGTGGACATTAACCAGCGCGATGAATGGTGGATAAATTTCCCGGTTTACCAGGCACACCTGAACGGGGCAGCAGCCGTCATTGCGGTGCAGACGGGCGGTTACGGAGAAGTGGATGATGCGGCGCTCAATGCGCAGGATATTGCGGGACCCGCCGATGCCCCTGCCTTTTCCATATCCCGGAAGGATGCGGAGCACATCAAGCATGCATTGGGAGAAAACAAAGAAATAACGGTTACCCTGGATGCGGTATCCAAGGTGGAAAAGGACCGGACAACCTATAATATTGTGGGCGAAATTCCCGGAAAACATCCGGAGCGGCGGATTATGCTTTCCGCCCATTACGACTCCTATTTTGACGGATTTCAGGATGATAACACAGCCATAGCCATGATGCTCTGCATCGGAAAAACATTGCTGGAGATTGGCTATCAGCCGGAAAATACACTGATCTTCTGTGCCATGGCAGCGGAGGAATGGGGCATTTCCGACACCCAGTTTGACTGGTCGACGGGAGCCTATGAGCAGGTATTTACCGTGCATCCCGAGTGGCGGGGCAGCGTGATTGCAGACTTAAATTTTGAACTGCCGGCGCTGGCACACGGAACGAGAGCGCGGATACGCAGCACGTATGAATACGTTCCGTTTTTAGAAGAATTTCTGAAGGATTTGCCCACTCTTACCCGGGCGTATCCGGAGGAAACAAGAGTAACGGCGCCGATAGAAACCTGGTCGGATGATTTTTCCATTGCGATTTCCGGTATACCCTCCATGGTGGATGATTTCACGGGCGGCAGCTTCATGCAGACCAATTATCATTCCCAGTTTGACAACGACGGTTACTATGACGAAGATGTGTACCGGATGCATCACGAACTGTTCGGACTGCTTCTGATGGCGATTGACAAAACGGCGGTGGTTCCGCTTTCCTTTGCGGGCGTTATGAAAAAAGCGGAGGAATGCATAAGCGATGAATGGTGCGAAAAATGCGGAGCGGACAGGGACGGCTTTGTGAAAGCGCTGCGGAAGGCGGCAAAAGCAGGAGATAAGGCTTATGAGAAAGTCTTAGAAGCAAACAAGGAATATGCACGATATAGTGCAGCCTTACAGAACGATGCCGGGGACAAAGAGGAAAATCCGGCTGCCAAAGCAGATGCGCTTTACGAAAACAACCGCAATCTGGAAAAGGCATTGCTCCGGGCATTCCAGAAGGTGCAGGATACCTTTGTACGGATTGACTGGCACGGCATGGTATTGTTCCCGCAGGAAATTCTGCAGGAGCATCTGACTTTACTGGACGGAGCCATCGGAAACCTGAAGGAGGGCAAAATTTCCGCAGCCCTTCGTAAACTTTATGAGATAGATAATAATTCTTATGCCTTTGCATTTGATAAAGAGGTGTACGAGTATTTCACAAGAAACAGCTTAAATCAGCCCAAGGACAGACTGAAATGGGGCTACGGCAGAATTATCGGACACGAAGATTTGTTTGATGTGGTGGAAGCGCTGATTGGAAAAACAGACGCCGACTGCAGCAAAGAAATTGCATTTTTGCAGGAAGCCTATGAGCGCCAGGTGGAACTGTTCCGAAACGAGATAACCGAAATGAAAAATAAAACAGAGGAGATAGCAGGAATTTTAAGAGAATTCTGACAGACTATGGAAAGTGATAATTTATATAAGGTAAAATTTGAGGACCTTCCCAAACTGGAGGTTCTCCTTAACAAATGTTTCTCAAAGGACCCCCTCTATGAAACCCTGATACCGGACGAGGAGGTGCGCAAGCGTCTGACACCGGAGCTTTTTAAGTGCGATATGACGGAATTTTACGAAACCTGTGAAATCTTTGCGGACAGCGAAGAATTAAACGGCGTGCTGGTGGTGTCTGATGAAGCAGAGCCTTACAATGTGCTGAAATATTATTTCAGCGAGGCAATGGCTTCCCTTAGGACGGAAGGCTATCTTTTGAAGGAAGACCATTCCCTGAAAACACTGTTTAATTTTATTTTGGGAAGGGATTACCTGAATTCCAGTTGGACGGAGCAGCTTCACGTAAAAAACAGGATACATATCATTTACTTGGCGGTGGACCCCGAAATGCAGCACCATGGCATTGCGGCAAAGCTGATTGAGGAAACCATCCACTATGCGGAAGAGCATAAAATGATGCTTTCCTTAGAAACCCACAACCCGGAAAACGTGGCATTTTACCAGCAATTTGGGTTCAAAACCTACGGCGTGCTCAACAAGCACTTTGACTTGAAGCAGTACTGTCTTATCCGCGAAGCGGGAGCTCCCGTTCCATTGGAAGATACGCAGACACATCATTAGGGTATTCTTCCCCGGTTTTGGTGAAGCCGTTCTTTGACCAGAAATGCTCGCTCTGGGGATTGCCCTTATCAATAGCCAGACGGATTTTGATAAAACCGGATTGGGCGAAAAATTCCGCACACCCGTTTATCAGTTTTGTTCCGTTTCCGCAGCCCTGCATCTCCTTCTTCATCATAAAGAAGCCGATGTAGGCTGTTTTTTCTTCTGGATAATTCAAAATCAGGTCCATTACGGCAACTAAAATATCACCGGAAAAGAAGCCTAAATAGAATTTGTCCTTCATTTCTTTTCCCGGAGGAAGAGCCGACATATCGTTTATAATGTCCTCCCGTGTGGCAAAGGGCGGATGGTACTGATAAAAAAGAGTATTTTCCGCACAGAGATGATAAACCGTATCCACATCCGCAGGAGTGAGCTGACGGATGGTATAATCCGCTGATAACAGGGAAATATCCATTTTTAATCCTCCTCCTCTTCTATTTTAGAGCAGGGCAGGGAAAAGATAAATTCCGTACCGACGCCTTCCGTGCTGATGACATTGATGTGTTCTCCATGGGAGGCGATGATTTCTTTTACGATGGAAAGTCCCAGACCGGTTCCCTTTTTGTCTTTGCCGCGGGAGGAGTCCGATTTGTAAAAACGCTCCCAGATGAGCTTTAAGTCATCCTTGGGAATGCCGATGCCGCTGTCTTTTACAGACACGAGCAGCTTGTTTTTCTTTTCGGAGGTTTCAATGCGGATGACGGAATCGGAATGGCTGAACTTGATGGCATTGTCCAGAAGGTTATACAGAACCTGTTGGATTTTGCCCATATCCGCATTTACATACATGGTATTGCCGGTGAGGATAAGCTCAATGGCAAGTTTCTTTTTTCGGCAGGTGCCCTCAAAGGAGGCAGCCGTATTCCGGATGACTTTGTTGATGTCAAAGTCGGTCTTGTCCAAAAGCATTCCCTTGGTATTTAAGTTATTCAGAGTAAGCAGACTGTTTGTGAGCTTGGTCAGACGGTCTGTTTCGTTCAACACAATCTGCAGATATTTTTCATGCAGCTCCGGCGGAATGGTGCCGTCAATCATGGCTTCCAGGTAGCCCTTGATGGAAGTAAGCGGGGAGCGGAAGTCGTGGGAAACGTTGGCAACAAACTTTTTCTGGTCGTCCTCGGAACGGGCAATTTCGCTTGCCATATAGTTCAGGCAGGCAGCCAGATAGCCCATTTCGTCCTCGCTTTCTACCTGAAATTCATAATGCATATTGCCGGAAGCGTACTGCTCGGTAGCATAGGTAATCTTTCGCAGCGGTTTGTATACAATCTCCGTAAAGAAAATCAGGATAATCATGGACAGGAAAAACAGAATGCACATGGTGATGTAGGAAATTGTCAGCAGGCTGTTGGAAGACTCATAAACGGATGCCATGGAAGCATGGATGACCACATAGCCGTTTACCTTGTAATTGGTGGTAATGGGCGCAATGACATTGAGCATGGCTTCGTCATAATAATTGAAAAAATTGCTGACATTGTAGTAAGAATTCGCGGTGAGCGTCGGGTCGAAATTTTCGATAATCACCACTTCATCCACGTTGAGAGGATACTCCGTGGTAAGTACCATACGGCCGGACGGGTTAATAATCCAGATGTCGGAGTCTAAATAAACGGACAGGGCATCCAGCTGGTTTTTTACAGACTCTAAGGAAGTATCACTGGTATACAGACCGGAGCCGTACCTGTCTGCAATCAGTGTAGCCTCAGAATAGAGTGTATTCGCTTTTTCTCTGGTAAGCTGTTCTACCGTCAGCTTCGGCACAAAAACGGAAATAATAATAAACCCGAAGATGCCGAAGATGACATAGGCAAGCAGGAATTTTAAATACAGCGTTTTTTTCATTGCTTAATTTCCTTTTACCTCGAATTTATAACCGATGCCCCATATGGTGGAAATTTTCCAGGAGTCGTGGTCCTTGATTTTTTCCCGCAGCCTTTTGATATGTACGTCAACGGTGCGGGTGTCGCCGATATATTCATAGCCCCAGATCTGGTCCAGGAGCTGCTCTCTGGTGAAAACATGGTTGGGAGAGGACGCTAAGAAGTACAGAAGCTCCAGCTCCTTGGGGGGCATGTCCACTGTGTGACCCATATAAATAACGGAGTAATTGGTCTGGTTGATGATTAAATCCGGATATTCCACGCATTTTTCGCTGACAGCGGGTTTGGCGGGAGCGGCCGGTTTGTAACGGCGCAGAACTGCCTTTACGCGGGCAACCAGTTCCTTGGAGTCAAAGGGCTTTTCCATGAAATCATCCGCACCCATTTCCAGTCCCAGCACCTTATCAAAGACTTCGCCCTTGGCGGAGAGGATAATAATGGGAACCTGGTTTTTGGCGCGTACTTCACGGCAGACCTGATAACCGTCGATACCGGGAAGCATGAGGTCTAATAAAATCAGGTTGGGCTCAAAGGTATTTACGGCAGAAAGGGCGGATTCACCGTCCCCCACAATCATGGTTTCAAAGCATTCTTTTGTGAGATACAGGGAAATCAGCTCCGCAATATTTTCATCGTCATCCACGATTAAAATTTTCTGTTTGCTTACCATAGAAGCCTCCTTTTCAAATTCTGTTTATGAGTTACTTGAAGGTTACGATTGTGACACCTGCGTCACCTTCGCCGTATTCGCCTAAGCGGTATTCTTTTACATACTTTAACCGCTTCAAGTGGTTCTGAACGGCGCTTCTGAGAGCGCCGGTGCCTTTGCCGTGCACCACGCGGACAGTGTTTAAGTGGGACAGGTAGGCGTCGTCTAAATATTTATCCAGTGCTGCAACCGCTTCATCGCAGGTCATGCCGAGCAGGTTGATTTCGGGAGAAATCGTCATGGACTTGGAAAGACCGGACCTGCCGTTTCCCTTGCCGAAACTCTGGGGCTTTAAGGATTTGGAGGACTGGGTTGCCGTATCGTCATCCGCAAGCAGCATCAGGTCATTGACGTTTACGGAAGAACGCATAATGCCGCACTGCACGAAAAGATTGCCCTTGGCATCGGGCAGGGTGCTTACGGTTCCCTTTAAGCCTAAGGAAATGACCTTGACGGAGTCGCCCTTTTTCAGCTTTTTCGGGTCTAACTTTGGAGCGCTCTGCTTCGGCGGCGTCTTTAAGGAAAGACGGTCGTTCTTTTCATCAATTTTCTTGCGCAGGTTCTGGCGCCTGTTTTCCAGCTGCTTGATATCGGTACCGGCATTGGCCTTGTTGAAACTGGAAATGGTTTCGTCTGCCACGTCCTTGGCTTCCTGCAGGATATTGCGGGCTTTTTCGTTGGCTTCCCGTAAAATGCGGTCCTTTGCCTGGTCGATTTTCTCGTTTTTCGCTTTTAACTGCTGCTCTAAGGTCTTGATGCGTTCCTTGTAGGCAGTGATTTCTTCTTTTTCTTTTTCGATGTTCTTCCGGCTGTTTTCCAGATTGGCAATGACATCCTCGAAGCTCTCGTCCTCTTTGCTGATCTGTTCCTTTGCGGCATTGATAATGTCGTCGGGAAGCCCTAACTTGGAAGAAATGGCAAAGGCGTTGCTTTTGCCGGGAATGCCGATTAACAGCTTATAGGTGGGACGCAGGGACTCCACGTCAAATTCACAGCAGGCATTTTCCACAAAAGGAGTGGAAAGCGCATAGAGCTTCAGCTCACTGTAGTGGGTGGTCGCCATGGTCCGGATGCCTGCATCGTGCAGATGATTTAAGATGGCAATGGCAAGAGCCGCACCCTCCGTAGGGTCCGTGCCGGCGCCCAGCTCATCAAACAGACACAGGGAATCTTCATCCGCATGCGCTAAGATGTCCACGATGGTCACCATGTGGGAAGAGAAGGTGGAAAGGCTCTGCTCGATGCTCTGCTCGTCGCCGATATCCGCATAAACCTCCCGGAAAACGGAAAGCACGGAGCGGTCGGCAGCGGGAATATGAAGCCCGGCCTGTCCCATGAGGGTAAACAGTCCCACGGTTTTTAAGGAAACAGTTTTACCGCCGGTATTGGGACCGGTGATGATCAGCAGATCAAAATCCTTTCCCAGGGTAATGTCAATGGGGACGACTTTCTTTTTGTCAAGCAGCGGGTGTCTGCCCTTTCGTATCCGGATGGCATGGTCTTCTTCAAACAGCGGCATGGTGCCGTTGTAATCCAGAGCGAGCTTGCCCTTGGCGAAAATAAAATCCAAGGTGGTCATGACCTTCTGCCCTGCCGCCATTTCGGCGGTATGCTCGCCTGCCATAGCGGAAAGCTCCGCTAAAATTTTCTCGATTTCCTTCTGCTCTTCGATGCCGAGCTGGCGCAGCTTGTTGTTTAATTCCACAACGGCGGCTGGCTCGATAAAGAAGGTGGAGCCGGTGGAGGACTGGTCGTGGACCATACCGGAAACCTGACCTTTGTACTCTGCCTTGACCGGCAGACAGTAGCGGTTGTCACGCATGGTGATGACAGCATCCTGCAGGTAGGTGCGCAGGGAGCCGTTTACCATGGAATTTAACTGGGAATGGATTCTCTCGCCGGTAAGGGCAATCTCCCTGCGGATACGCTTGAGCGCAGGGCTGGCATCATCTGCCACTTCCTCCTCGGATAACAGGCACCGGCGGATTTCTTCGGAAACCGGTGTGAGGGGGGAGAGGGCATCAAAATAAGAAGACAGGGAATCTCTTTTCTCAGTGTCCTTGTCCTCTCTGCCATATGCCTTGATACGGGCGGTATTTTCTAAAAAATCAGCAATTTTAATCAGCTCGGGAGCTGTTAGGGAGCTGCCGATATCAAGGGATTTTAAGGAATACCCCAAATCCCTGTTGCCGCCGAAGGAAGTACTTCCGAAGCGCAGCAGCCTTGAGAGCGCATCCGCCGTTTCCTGCTGGGCGGTGCGGATGGCATGTATATCCGTGTCGGGAACAAGGCTGCGGCAGCATGCCTTTCCCGGTTCGGAGTCGGCTTTTTCGATAAGCCGGTGGATTATCTTGTCAAATTCAAGAGTGTGTAATGCTTTATTGTTCATCTTTTTCCTTTACCATATCGTTAATCAGGTCCATGATGGTGGAAATGGCGCTGAGCTGGTGGCTCTGCTTCATGGCGCTGATATAGCTCTGTCTGTTGCAATACAGCTCCTGCACTTTTTCCACTAAAAGAGTATCCGTGAGGTCGTCTTCGTCAACAACCATGGAAAATCCCTGTGCTTCAAAGGAACGTGCATTGAGTAACTGGTCGCCCCTGCTCTTGGAAGAGGGCAGAGGAATTAAAATATTGGGTTTGCCGAGAGCCAAAAGCTCACAGATGGCATTGGCGCCTGCACGGGAAATCACCAGGTCCGCCATGGCGAAAACGTCCTTTAACTCGGCTTTCAGGTATTCAAACTGCTTGTAGCCGGGTGTGTTCAATAAAAGATTGTCCATTTTGTCCTTGCCGCAAAGGTGAACGACTTGAAAATCCTTTAAGAGAGCGGGCAGGGCATCACGGACGGCTTTGTTGACGCTGGCTGCGCCCTGACTGCCGCCGATAACCATAATAACCGGCTTGTTGGCAGTAAAACCGCACATGTCGAGTGCTCTGACTTTATCACCGGTGAAAAGCTCCTCGCGCACGGGGGAACCGGTAAGAACGGCTTTATTCTCCGGCAGTAGCTTAACGGTTTCCGGAAAGTTGCAGCAGATTTTGGTAGCTGCACCTAAGCAGAGCTTGTTGGCAAGTCCCGGCGTCATGTCGGACTCATGCAGGATACAGGGAATATGCAGGGTATGGGCAGCACGTACCACGGGCACACTGACAAAGCCTCCCTTGGAAAATACCACATCGGGCTTGAGCTCCTTCAGAATTTTATGTGCCTGGGCAAAGCCCTTCATGACACGGAAGGGGTCGGTAAAATTCTTGGGGTCCATGTAACGGCGGAACTTTCCGGTGGAAATGCCGTAATACGGTATGCCGAAGTCGGCAATGAGCTTTTTCTCAATTCCGTCATAGGAGCCCATATAATATACTTCAAAACCCGCTGCCTGCAGATGAGGCAGAAGAGCTAGATTCGGTGTAACGTGTCCGGCGGTGCCCCCGCCTGTCAGTACGATTTTCTTCATAATAATCCTTCCCTTCCCGAATGACAGGTTTCGCCTAAATTCATCTGAAACGCTGCCTTGTTTGAAATCTTTTACTGCTGCTGCATGGATTCCAGCGCTCTTGCAAGCTGGTCGGGGCAGGATGTGGACTTGTAACCGCAGCGAATACCCTTTAACTTTTTGATGGCGTCTTCGGGCTTCATGCCCTCCACCAGACGGGAAATGCCCTGCAGATTGCCGTTGCAGCCTCCCGTAAAGCTTACGGAATCGATAATTCCATCCTTGATTTCTATATCAATGGCAGAAGAACAGGTGCCGCTTGTCTTATATTTCATAATCATGACCTCCCAAATGGAACAAATTTTAATCTAAAATAAAATTATAGCAGAAATATGTATAAAAATCAAAATATTTGTGGAACCTGCAGGAATATTGTCAACGAATTTCCGTATACAACATATTGTTACTTCCCTATAAAAGAGATAAAATGTAGAAAATGTGTTTAAGGAGGGAATTATGTTAGCTACATTTCAAAAAGAACTGCTGTTAAGCAGTCTGATGTTTGTTTTTTTAGTATGCAGCATACTGGGTAAAATTATGTTGGGAGTCCTCTATCAGAATATGATTAAAGAGACGGAAAATATGCGTGCCACGAAGAATAAAAGGCTGAAACAGTGCAAATTAAAATTTGTGAACTGTTACCGCTTAAACCACGGCGTAGCAAACGTGCCGGTTTTTGTGGACAAGTACCTAAACCAGATGAAAATAGGGCCGGTTTCCGTGAATACCTTTTATCATCTGTGCGGACAGACCATGCTTCTGTCGGTGCTCTGCGCCGGAATTGCGGTCTGTCGCAGCATCACGAAAAGCGCCGGTCTGTTTGCCGTTCTTCCTTATTATATAGTCAGTTTTCTGGGATTGTATCTGCATTTTGCTGTATCGGCGGTCATGGACATCCGGGGCAGGCGCCGGGTGTTGAAAATTAATCTTGTGGATTTTCTGGAAAACCATATGTCCATGCAGCTTGCGGAAGCGGAGCTTACGGAGAAGGCGGAAGAGGCGCAGGATATCCGGACGACACAGAAAACGGGGGGAAGAGTAAAACCTAAGACAACGGCTGTCGCAAGGGAGGAAGAACCGGAGCCGCAGGAGGCATTTTCTTCCATGAACGAAAAGGAGCTGGAGGAGCTTTTAAAGGAGTTTCTCACGCTGTAGAAAGCATAATAGGATGGAAGTATGTATTTGCGCCATAATCGGATATCAATTTCTTGCTTTCGGAGGCTTATTTTGCGCAATTTTCCCCCATATTTGCGCAACTTTACCTTGAATTTTGCATATAATTCTGCTACACTTGGGTTTGGTTAATTTAGGAATGCCTTTTGAACAAGGGAAAGGAAGTAATGATATGAGTACAAAAGTTACATTTGACTATGGTAAGACAAGTCCTTTCATTTCTGCAGGAGAGATTGAAAAGATAAAGAAGCAGACTCTGGATGCAAAGGAGGTTCTGCTTTCTAAAAGCGGTGCAGGCAGCGACTTTTTAGGCTGGATTGACCTGCCCGTTAATTATGACAAGGAAGAGTTCGCAAGAATCAAAGAAGCAGCAAAGAGAATCCAGGCTGATTCCGATGTCCTTTTAGTAATCGGTATCGGCGGTTCCTACTTAGGAGCACGCGCAGCCATCGAATCGTTAAGACACAGCTTCTATAACATGGTAGACAAGAGCATCCGCAAGACACCGGAAATTTATTATGTAGGAAACTCCATCAGCTCTACCTATATTAAGCACCTTATGGATGTAGTGGGAGACAGAGATTTCTCCATCAACATGATTTCCAAGTCCGGTACCACCACAGAGCCCGCTATCGCGTTCCGTGTATTCAAGGAAATCCTGGAAAAGAAATACGGCAAGGAAGAGGCTGCAAAGCGTATTTACGCAACCACCGACAAGGCGAAGGGAGCCCTGAAGCATGTAGCGGATGAAGAAGGTTACGAAACCTTTGTTGTTCCCGATGATGTAGGCGGACGTTTCTCCGTTCTGACCGCAGTAGGTCTTCTTCCCATCGCAGTCAGCGGCGCCGATATCGACAAGCTGATGGAAGGTGCTGCAAGCGGCAGAAAGCTTGCTCTGGAAAATGATTTTGAAGAAAATGATTCTCTGAAATATGCGGCACTCCGCAACATTTTATTAAGAAAAGGCAAGAAGGTTGAAATCCTGGCAAACTATGAACCCTGCCTGCACTATGTTTCCGAATGGTGGAAGCAGCTGTTCGGCGAAAGCGAAGGCAAGGATCAGAAGGGTATCTTCCCCGCAAGTGTGGACCTTACCACAGACCTGCACTCCATGGGACAGTTCATCCAGGACGGTTCCCGCATTATGTTTGAAACCGTTATGAACGTAGAAACCCCGAAGGAAGAGCTTACCATCAACGAAGAGCCGGTTGATCTGGACGGTCTGAACTACTTAGCAGGCAAGACGGTTGATTTCGTAAACAAGAGCGCAATGAACGGTACCATTTTGGCACATACCGACGGCCAGGTTCCCAACTTCATCGTAAACATCCCCGAAATCAACGAATTCTACTTAGGACAGTTGTTCTATTTCTTCGAGTTTGCATGCGGTGTCAGCGGATACTTAAACGGTGTAAATCCTTTCGACCAGCCCGGTGTGGAAAGCTACAAGAAGAACATGTTCGCACTGCTCGGAAAGCCCGGCTACGAAGAACGCAGGGCAGAACTTCTTCCCAGATTATAAGCTATACAATTTAAAAAAAATGCATTATAATAAAACGCAGGTGCCTCGGCATCTGCGTTTTATTGCACTATAGGAAATTTTGTTGAATTGGCCTAAACACCTGATTTGACAATAGAATGGAGAAGGGAATAAATCTTATGGATAAAGTAAAGATTGTCATATTAGAAAGGAACAGTGTCGGTGTGGACACGCCGGTGGACTGCTTTGAAGAGCTGGGCGAGGTTACCTGCTATCCCAATACCACCACGGCAGAGGAAGTAAGAGAGCGCACGAAGGATGCGGATATTATCGTGGCAAATAAGGCGCGCCTGAACGAGGAGTCTTTAAGGGAGTCCCCCAATGTAAAGCTTATCTGCGAATTTGCCACCGGTTTTGACAACTGCGACCTGACGTATTGCAACAGCCGCGGTATCAAGGTTGCCAACGTGGCGGACTACTGCACGGATATGGTAGCACAGCACACGTTCACCCTGATGCTTACCCTTTTGCAGAAGCTTCCCCATTATGATGAATATGTAAAATCGGGCGCCTATGCGGCACAGGACCGTTTTTCCAATTTTGATGAGCCATTTACGGAGCTGGCCGGCAAAACCTGGGGCATCGTGGGCATGGGACATATCGGCAAAAAGGTGGCGCAGATTGCCACTGCCTTCGGCTGCCGTGTGATGTTCCACTCCGTAACCGGCAAGAGTACCGTCACAGAATACGAACAGGTGGATAAGGATACTCTGTTAAGAGAAAGTGATTTCCTTTCCCTGCACTGCCCGCTGAGTGATTTAACCCGGGATTTTATTGACAAAGAAGCGCTCCGGAAAATGAAAAAAACCGCAGTGCTTGTGAACGTGGCAAGAGGCCCCGTGGTGAACAATGCCGATTTGTACGATGCTCTGATGAATGGGGAAATCATGGCAGCAGGCTTAGACGTACTGGAAAAGGAGCCGCTGCAGCTTTCCAATCCTTTGAGTAAAATTAAGGACAGCAACCGGTTAATCATTACGCCGCATCTGGCATGGGCAAGTGTGGAAGCCCGTTTCCGCTGCGTGAACGAAGCATACTTAAATGCGAAGGCATTTTTGAACGGAGAGCTGCGCAATATAGTGAATGCGTAGATACCGACAGAAAAGAAAGAGGATGAATATGATAAATAAGTGCAAAGAATTGATGATAAAGTACCGGGAAATTCTGGTTTACCTCATTGTGGGTGTGCTCACCACTATCGTTTCCTGGGTGGTATGCTTTTTACTGAAGCTTCCGCTTGACCCCACTGTCACCTGGCAGAATTTTGTAATCAACACCGGCGGCTGGCTTGCCGGCGTACTGTTTTCTTATCCGCTGAACCGGAAATTGGTGTTCAAGAGCACCAATCCCCATGTGGTAAAGGAGTTTTTACAGTTTGCCGGTTCCACCGTATCCACCTGGCTGCTTGATATTGTCATCATGGAAGTAACGGTCAACGTGCTTCACATGGATTACTGGATTGCCAAGATTTTCATTTCCGCAGTTTTAGTTACCATTATCAACTATGTGCTGCGTAAGGTCCTGATTTTTAATAAGAAGAAATAGAGTTTATTTACCAAATCCGAATAAGCCTTTCTTTTCGTAGGGCTCTGCCTCTACGGAAAGAAGCTTGTAACCGGTGGGTTCCATTACTTCCTGCAGCTTTGCTTCGTCTAAAGGCTCTTCGCTGATAATCTCGCATTCGCCCTTGGAATGGGAAGAATTTACCTTCTTTACCTTGAATGCCTGGCGAATCGCATCGTTTACATGGGATTCACACATCCCGCACATCATACCGTCAATTTTTAATGTTGTCTTTGTCATAGTTTTTTCTCCTTTTTATTTTTGCTATATGGTTATTGATATAACTTACAGAAATTTAACCGCAGGGCATTGGATACCACGCAGAAACTGGAAAGGCTCATGGCCGCAGCGCCGAACATGGGATTTAAGGTAAGCCCCAGACTTACAAATACACCGGCTGCCAGAGGGATACCGATGATATTGTAAATAAATGCCCAGAACAGGTTCTCATGGATGTTGCGGAGAGCGGAGCGGCTTAATTTGATTGCTGCGGGCACATCTGCGAGAGTGCTCTTCATCAGTACCACATCCGCTGCGTCAATGGCTACATCTGTACCGGCGCCGATGGCAATGCCGATATCGGCAGAGGTAAGAGCGGGTGCATCGTTGATGCCGTCACCCACCATGGCAACCTTGCCTTTTTTCTTAAGGTCGCGGATAACGGCTCCCTTGCCGTCCGGCAGAACACCGGCAATGACTTCGTCCACACCGGCTTCGATACCGATAGCTTTCGCACTTCTTTCGTTGTCGCCGGTCAGCATAACCACATGGATACCCATGCTCTGCAGTCTTTTAATAGCAGCGGGACTGTCCTCACGGATGGCGTCCGCAACAGCGATAAAGCCTAAGAAGCGGCTGCCTTTTAAGAAGGCAAGAGGTGTTTTGCCCGCTGAGGCAAGCTCGTCTGCTTTCTTTTTGTCTGCCTCGGAAACAGAGGTCCGGCTTTTCAAAAATTTCATGCTGCCGCCGCAGAGGGTTTCACCCTGCAGGGAAGCGGTCAGGCCGTTGCCGGGGAGAGCGGTGAAATCGGAAACATCTTCCGCTTTGAGAGCATGCTCTGTGCCGTAATCACAGACGGCTTTTGCCAGAGGATGCTCACTTTTCTGCTCCAAAGAGAAAGCGGTCTGTAAAAGCTCTTCTTCGGAAACACCGTCAGCCGGGCAGATATCGGTGACCTTCGGTTCTCCTTTGGTGATGGTGCCGGTTTTATCCAGGGCAATGATTTTGACCTTGCCGGCTTCTTCCAGGGAAACGGCAGTTTTAAAGAGAATACCGTTTTTGGCGCCCAGACCGTTGCCAACCATAATGGCGACGGGAGTGGCAAGTCCCAGCGCACAGGGGCAGCTTATAACCAGAACGGAGATGGCGCGGGCAAGCGCATAGGGGAAGGTCTGCCCGATAAGAAGCCAAACAATCAGGGTAATCAGGGAAATGGTCATAACCACCGGCACAAAAACACCGGAAACCTTATCCGCAATTTTCGCAATGGGAGCCTTGGTGGCGGAAGCATCCTTCACCATTTTGATAATCTGGGAAAGGGTGGTGTCCTCACCGACACGGGAGGCTTCGCAGGTTAAAAATCCGGACTGGTTTATGGTGGCGGCAGAAATCATGTCGCCCGTTACCTTGTCCACGGGAACGCTTTCCCCGGTGAGAGCCGCTTCATTTACGGCTCCGCTGCCGTCCGTCACAATGCCGTCCACGGGAATGCTTTCGCCGGGACGTACTATAAAAATGTCACCCTTCTTTACCTGCTCGATGGGAACCGTCACTTCCCTGCCGTCCCGAAGGAGCACGGCGGTCCTGGGGGCCAGCTTCATAAGGCTCTTTAAGGCGGAGGTGGTTCTGCCTTTGGAATGGGCTTCCAGCATTTTACCTAAAGTAATCAGGGTTAAAATCATGGCGGCGGACTCAAAATAAAATTCGTCCATAAGCACCATGATGCGGTCCATGTCCTGTTTTACATAGGCATCCGACATCATAAACAGGGCGGCTACACTCCAGATAAAGGAAGCGGAGGAGCCCAGGGCAACCAGCGTGTCCATGTTGGGAGCACGGTGCAGGAGTCCCTGAAAGCCGCTGATGAAAAAACGCTGGTTAATCACCATGATAATGCCGGCAAGCAGAAGCTGGATGAGTCCCATTGCCATGTGGTTGTCTGCGAGGAAGGACGGCAGCGGCCATCCCCACATCATATGTCCCATGGAAAAATACATGAGAATTAACAGAAAAATCAGGGAGGCGATAAAACGCTTCCTGAGAGCGGGCGTTTCCGTATCCTTTAATTCATCGGCTTCCTCGGAAACGGAAGCATTCTTTTTATCTAAGGAAGCCTTGTATCCGGCTGCCTTTACGGCTGCCATGATATCTTTGGGAGAGGCAGTTCCTTCCACTCCCAGGGAGTTGGTCAGCAGATTGACGGCGCAGGTCGTAACACCCGGCACCTTGGAAACCGCTTTTTCCACGCGGGCACTGCAGGCTGCACAGTGCATGCCGCTTACATGATATTGTTCCATATAGTATCCTTCCTTTTCTATAAAATAGGTCATTTCCGTAAATAAGCTGACCGGCTACCGCATCAGCTTCTGCAGTGTCGTAACCAGTTCATCAATCACTTCATCTTTGCCGTCACGGATATCCCTGGCAACGCAGGTGTGGATGTGACTGGCAAGGAGTTCTTTGTTAAAAGCGTTGACGGCGGCACTGACGGCAGCGGACTGGGTTAAAATATCGTTGCAGTACGCATCGTCCTCAATCATGGACTGGATGCCGCGGATTTGTCCCTCAATTCTTTTCAGACGGTTTAAGAGCTTTTTTTTCTGCTCCTCCGTCCGCATGGTATTTTTATCACTGCAACAACAGTGTCTGCTGTTTTCGCTCATAATAATCCTGACTCCTCCTGAATGGTGTTGTATACCCTGCCGGGGTATTTAAAAGATATACCCCCACGGGGTATTTGTCAAGAAAAATAAATTTATTTTTGCACATCTTTCAGGTGATTTTACAAAAGCTATTGGAAGATTTTTTTCGGTGTGTTATAATTTTTAAGTTAATGAAAAAGAGAGGATGAATACGTATGCTTCCATATTTTTTCCCGGATAAACTTCCGGTTATTGCGTTTGCGGGCATTCTTTTTACCTTTGCGGCTACTTGTATTTTTATCAGTAAGTTTGCGGGATTTCTGCCAAAGGATCAGGGCAGGGAGTTCGCCGTGGACGGCAAAAAATCCGCCGGCAAACCGAGAGGAGCGGGCATTATCTTTGTACTGGTATTTGCGGTGTGCACACTTTTGTTTTCCGATATCAGCCTTGAGCTCTGCATTTACCTGATATTGACCGTTATCGAAATGCTGACCGGCTTTTTTGATGATACGGCGGAAAAACCATGGGGAGAGTGGAAAAAAGGTATTCTGGATTTATTGGTGGCAGTGGCGGTTTCCGCTACCTACATTCATTACAACGGCTGCGGCATCACCTTCTTCGGTATGAATTTTACCCTTCATCCGGCGATATTTATGGTTTGCGCCATCATTCTGGTATGGGTGTCCATCAATGTGACGAACTGCGCCGACGGCGTGGACGGGCTCTCCGGTACGCTTACCATTGTGACTCTCACGACGATTTATCTGATCGGAAAATTATTGAATACGGGAAATGATCTGTATTTTTCCATACTTTTATTCATAGCATGTATTTTGGGATACCTGTGGTACAACGCAACACCCAGCCGGCTTTTGATGGGGGATGCGGGTTCCAGGGCCATGGGTGTTTTTATCAGTATTGCCGCCTTAAAGACGGGAAGCCCGTTCCTGTACATTCCGGCTGCTTTTATGCTGATTGCGGACGGCGGACTGGGGCTGCTTAAGGTTTCCCTGATCCGTGTCTTTAAGATTCATATTTTAAGAAATACATTAACACCGCTTCATGATCACGTAAGAAAAAAGAAAGGCTGGTCCAATACGCAGACGGTATTCCGGTTTGCCATCCTGCAGATTGTAATATCTGCGGCTGTCATATACGGTCTGCAGCTCGTCTTAAAGTAAAACAGTTAGTATGGGGATCGGAAAAGGAAAATAAATATGGGGAAATATTCAGAGGGAAAAGATTATAAGGTTATTGCGTTTATCGTTGCTTTTTTTCACAATGACGAGCGCATGGATATGATACGGGCGGTAGCAAGGGAATGCGGAAAGCATAACTGCAAGGTTGTGTTTTATTCCACTTTGTCCGATTTTTACAATCATGACCTGACGGATATGGGAGAAAAGAAGATTTTTGATGCCGTGTCCGTGGAGAGGTACGATGCGGTTGTATTGATGGCAGAGTCTTTCAAGCAGGATGAGGACTACCTGCGTATGGTAAAGAAGGCGCAGGAGGCAGGAGTGCCGGTTGTCAGTGTGGACAAGGAGCTGACAGGCTGCATCAATATCCACTTTGATTATAAAAGTGTTTTCCGGGAGATTGTGGAGCATATGATAGAATACCACGGTTACCGGAAAGTGAATTTTATTGCCGGTTTCCGGAATAACACTTTTTCAGACGATCGTCTTGCGGTTTACCGGGAGGTGCTGGAACGAAACGGCATTCCGTATGACCCGGAGCGGGTTTATTACGGTGAATTCTGGAGTGATCCGACCCTGCAGGCCATGGAGGAGATGGGAAAAAAGGGTTTCGATGATATAGATGCCATAATCTGCGCTAATGATATTATGGCGATTGTGGTGGGCAATTACCTGATGGAGCACGGCTACCGTATTCCGGAAGATATTGCGGTCAGCGGTTTTGACGGTATCCGCATGGAGAAATACTGTGTTCCCCGGCTGACGACGGGAATATACAATCTGGAAGGCTTCATTAACACATTTTTTCATATTATTGATGAGGAGCTACAGAAAGAGGACTGTCCGAAGGACTGGACGATTTACAACAAAATGCAGCTGGGAAGATCCTGCGGCTGCGACGGTGCCCTGCCGGAGCATGCTGCCTTTGAAATGGTACGGTTAAAACAGGATATGGATTCGGAGATTAAATTCCAGGGAACCATGGGCCAGATGGTTACCAACTTTGCCAACACGGAGAGCGATACCAGGGTTTTCCTGGAAATGCCCCAGTATATTAAGGACATGCGGTATAAGGATTTCTGGTATTGCATGAATGTCCTTGCATTTAAGGCAGAGGACACCAATTATGCCGCAAAAATGAAAGTTATGCATTACCACTGTTCGGAAACAGAGGGAACCGGTAGCGAAAAAAACATTGACATGGATTTCGGGGAGCTGATACCGGATCTGGATACTTACCTGCAGACGACGGATTACCTGCTGGTCATGACCATGCATATGGAGGGGACAACTACCGGTTATACAGTGCTGAACTTCGATATAGAAAAATTCTGGGCAACCGCCTATGCTGCTTTTCTGGTGAATTTCCGCCATCTGCAGGAAATGCGCAATACATATCGCATGATGCTGGATACCTACCAGAAGGATCCGCTGACCGGACTCTACAACAGAACAGGCTTTTACCATGTGGTACAAACACTGATGGTAAATTCCTCCGATCTGGAAATGAGTGTTATCATGATGGATATGGACCACCTGAAAATGATCAACGATAACTTCGGACACATGGAAGGAGATTATGCACTGCAGACTCTGGGAAATATTGTGAAGAACAGCGTCGGACAGGAACTGGCTGCCCGCATCGGTGGAGATGAATTTTTAATTGTGATGACCGGGGAGAGTACATCGGAGCGCGCAGAGGCGATTGCCAACACGGTGAGAGAAGGTATCCGGCAGCACAATCTGCAGCACCCTGACAAGGGGTACGAGCTGCAGGCGAGCATCGGCACCTATACCAACCACATAGGAAACCATATGCTGGACTACTTTATGAAAAAAGCGGACGATGTTATGTATGCCATCAAATACTGTCACCACAGGGAAGTGCCTGTGACAGAGGAACCGTAAAAATACTGCCGGGCATTCTGCCCGGTATTTTTTTGCCCTGAAACATCATACATATGTATAGACAGTGTGTTCGCAGGGTACGGCATGTTAAATTATATCTGGGCTTTTATGATTTTGGTGGGGATAGTCTATGCGGCGTTTACCGGCAACATGGCAGCCGTGACGGATGCGGCGCTTTCCTCCGCCGGAGAAGCAGTTTCACTGTGCATTACCATGGCAGGGGTCATGGCATTGTGGATGGGACTGATGAAAATTGCGGAAAAATCGGGGCTGATTGCCCGGCTTACCACCGGAATACAGCCCTTATTGTCCTTTCTTTTTCCCGATATTCCGAAAAAACATGAGGCAAGGCAGTATATTGCCACCAATTTCCTCCGGATAATAGCGGAGCATGCGCAGATAAGCATCCGGG
>ERZ860076.708-NODE-708-length-19802-cov-5.207930_pt1 | contig 19802 bp, 20 predicted proteins | sample MGYA00509982_ERZ860076 | MGnify/ENA primary metagenome ERZ860076 (study PRJEB30046, sample SAMN00715193) | human gut metagenome | study: EMG produced TPA metagenomics assembly of the A metagenome-wide association study of gut microbiota in type 2... | reverse complement strand
TCTGATTTTCAAATCATTATATAAACTATTTTTGAGAGATTGAATTTATTGTTAATATTAGAAACATCCTTTCAATATCGAATGAATGTTTTGATTTGATGCAAAAGTAGTGTATCTTTGCTTACTAAAGTATATCAATATACTTTAGTATAGTAATATACAAGAGTATAGTTGTGGACTATTTAAATAAACTGGTTATATGGAAGACTTTAATGGATGCCCTTATTCAAATATTGTTGCTCTAAATGATACGCTGACTATTTTATCCGGTAAATGGAAGCTTAATATTATCCGGGCTTTGCTTTTTAGAAAATATAGGTTTAATGAACTTCAAAAGAAAATACCTCATATTACTCCCCGTATGTTGTCAAAGGAATTAAAAGAACTCGAATTGAACGGGGTTGTAAAGAGAGCTGTTTATAATACAGTGCCAGTGACGGTAGAATATGAATTGACATCTTCTGGGTTTCGGTTGAAAGAATTAATTGCAGCAATGATTCAATGGGGTGTTGCTCATCGGGAATATGTGAAGAGTGTCAATATCAATGATTGATACGTTATATAAGTTAATTATCCTTACACTAAAGCCTAAAGATTGTAAATCAAATATTTGCATAGTTCAAAAAGAAGCCATATCTTTGAACCCATGAGATAGGCAGACAAACAGTGGACAAAGCCGGACAAATGTCTAAAGATACAAAAAACAACTAAATTGTAATACTTTATGTATGAATTATTTAGATGATTTACAATGCTTGCTAAATGTCTCTATTTATGGCTACAATATAAGAAATGTCAGTAATGACAGTAGCGGTTGTTTTCTATCGCTCGTTTCCTTACTTATAAAGTATAAAGTTGTATATTATAAGTATTCAATTTAATTGCATATTTATAATGGACGTGGTTGCGAAATTCTCAGACAGCTGACTATTGCTGCAACAATAGCAAAACCTGTTGCTGAATACAGACATGTTTGCGAACTGTTGATTGGAACTAAATAGAATATCATGGCAACTTGTGTAGCTCCCAGTGTTTGTCCCAGTAGACGGGCAGTACCCAGCATACCGCTTGCTCCTCCACTACGGTTGGATGGAGCGGAGGAGATGATGGTACTGTTGTTGGGTGTTTGGAATAAGCCGAAACCGGATCCACAAATGAACAGCCGCCATATAATATCCATATTAGTAGGGTTGGAAGGGAGTACTGCGAGCAGAAAAAGTCCTATAGCAAATATTGTCATGCCGATGCTTCCCAGTATTCCGGCATGGATACGTTCTACTAGCCGTCCGGCAAGCGGAGCAATAATCATTGTCGCTATTGGCCAGGGAGTAAGGAGTAATCCGGTTGTCACATCGCTACGTTTCAAGGTCTCCTGGAGGAAAAAGGGGAGGGAGAGCATGGCTAGCATTTGCCCGGTGAAGGAACAGATGGATGTGCCGATAGACATGGAGAAAATAGGGATACGCATCAGGTCGACTGGTAATAAAGGAAATTGTTGGCGTAATTGGCGACGTACAAAGAAATAACCAATTATTAACAACGCAAATACCCCGACTATGATCAATGTTGTGTTTTCTTTGTGGGTAATACCCTCTAATAAGAATATAAGTAGACCAAAGGTGACTGCATTCATCAGACAACTGAACTTGTCGAAATGGCGTCCGGTTACTTTTACCGGATTGTCAGGAAGGTATATCAGTCCGATTATGAGTGTAGCAATTCCCACTGGGATGTTGATGGCAAAAAGCCAATGCCATGAACCCAATGAGAGAATAATTGAAGCGATTGTCGGTCCGGCAGCGGTCGACACGGCAATGACAAGGGCGTTGATGCCCATTCCGCGACCAAGAAAACGTTTGGGATAGATGATCCGGAGTAGCGCCGTATTCACACCAGTGATTGCGGCAGCGCCGAATCCTTGTAAAATACGGGCGGTAGTCAGCGTCCAGAACGAGTCGGCACAAGCACAGATCCCTGAGGTGATGCTGAATAGCAAAACGCCAGATAAGTAAATTTTCCGGTAACCGTAAATGTCTCCCAATGAAGAGAAAGAGAGGAGTGAAATGGTAATAGCCATCTGATAAGCATTTACTATCCAAATCGTTACGGATGGTGAAGTTCCTAGGTCGTGGGCGATGGTCGGTAAAGCCACATTGGCGATTGTAACGTCTATCACAGATATTCCAACTCCTAGAGCAGTGGCTAAAATAGCCCAATAACGCTTGGATAACGGTAAACCGCCGTTCTCATTTACAGGTATGATGTGATTTTGCAGTATCATTCTTATCATAATTCATTACTGCCCACTAAAAAAGGAACATAGTTAAAAATAAAATAAGTTCAGTTCACTTGAATCATTTAAATCTTTGACATTGAAAAAATGATATCATTATAAATTGCTGATTCCAAAAGGTATAACTTTTATTACATACTATGATTGATGTAGGCCACATATTAACATCTAATAGGAAACCGAATACAAAACCAATAATGAATTGGAAAAGTTGTATCCGTGGGAACCTCTGGTGGAGGATGAGAATCTGAAGCCCGATGAAAAGAAAGTTCATTATGTGAGTATATTCTACAATTGTAAATAGGGAAACTATGCTAGCTTCTTCTGCGAGTGCTATAATAAATGGGATAGTGGCAATCACACTACTGCTAAAGTTTGGCCGTATGCAGAGGGCTACTCCACATGTCATTATGGACAATGAAACGATGAGCAATAAATGTTGCCATGAAAACGAAATGATTCTTTTTTTCATGAAAAATAAAATTTAGCTGCATAATATATAGATTATAAGAGAATTCACTACTGTCCAAAGAAATTACCCCATAGGTTCAGTTGATCTGAATCGGAATCATTCATCGGACGTTTTGGTTTAATAAACAGTTCGCCTAAAGGCTTCCTCTCAAAGAGTACTTTGCCGACTACGGACGATAAAATATAAAGTTCCTGATCAATATGAAACATCTTTCTGGCAATGGCAAGCAGCAGGTAATCGCAGATGGCAATCCATATCTGCGAGTATACTGCATTCTGGCTGGTCCCGTAGAACGCCTTGATGTTCAGATGTTGCTTGATCCATTTGAAGAAACATTCCACTTGCCAACGTTCCCTATAAAGTTCAGCAATGGTCAGGTAGGAATGTGTGAAGTCATTGGTCAGGAACCGATAGACATTTCCCGTGGCATAATCCTCATACACAACCATACGGAGTGTATCCGGATACCATCGGGAGGTTTTCAGTCCCGTCAGCCTGATAGTGGAATCGCTAACAACTCCTGTACTTTTATCAACCGGATGCTCTTCTACCACCTCATACTTCATGTTGTCCTTGGCCCTGGTGACAAAGAAAGCCCGCTGGCGATGAAAGTGGAGGAACAACTGCTTGAAATCCACATATCCCTTGTCCATGAGGTAGTAATTACCAGGCTCCACGGGTACGAGGCTCATTGCTTTGGAGTCATGGACCGCGGCTTCCGTCAGATAAATAAATGTGGGAATCGTTCCCCGCAAATCCAGCAGAGTATGCATCTTTACACCACCTTTATCATGATGAAGTCTTGCCCATGGACAGAGTTGCAGGCAAAGTTTCATCGTACTGCTGTCGAAGGCATAGACGATTCCGTCCACGTCGAGTCTGGAAGGCTCATGGCGGTACAGGTATCTCGCTTGTGCAATCAATATCTGACCGAAGTCGTGATAGATGCGCCAGTCCTTGGTCCCGTTGATATGTGCCAAAGTCGAGCGTTGGATATATTTGATTCCGGACGAGTACAACTTGAAGGACAGGGCAACCAGCGTTGCATCAATGCTGCGCAGGCTATCCTGGCCGGTGAACTGGGCAAAACTCATCACCATGAACTGGTCTCTGCATTTGAACTCGATGGCATGTCGGTTGCCATTGTATCTCTTTACGCATTTGTCAAACTCATATCTCGGTATGAGCGACATTATCTGAGCGAATACGGTCTTTCCCTGATTCATGATTTCTATCTCTTGCAATACTATTTGCAAAAGTATAAAATCAAATCCCGGAAAAATTTTATTCGCGTAATGCATTAATATAAACTAATTTAAATCATGTCTGAGAAAATTTCTTTGGACAGTAGTGAAGAGAATTATAAAAATCTGCGATTTGAATATAACAAAATATTGAAAATTATAGAATCCTCTGATATCCATTATCTATTACTATATAACACCCTATTCTATTTTATAATCTCACCATGTCTTTATTTTATGTTCATGGATATGGCAAGAAAAACAAGCAACACAGTCCAACATCATTGGACTGTGTTACCGGTTATGATTATTTTTTGTATCCGCACTTAGGACATGCACTTTCCTCATTCAGCGTAACACCACAAAGAGGACAGCGTTGAATCTTATTTTTTGTAACAAATTCAGCAGAACCAGCATTTACTCCACTTGTGAATGTGATTTTTGCTATATTCAGTTTGTCTTTAAGAAGAGCGTATACGATCTTTATCATGCCCTCCACAGTCATGGTCTCTTTTGTCACTACAAGACGCGCATCCGGGTATGCCGTGGCCAGCTCAATCTTGAAAGCCTCACCCTTCATTGTGTTTTGAGGATTTCCATTCTTGATACCTTGTTTTTCATATACCCCAAGAACTGCGGGTAAAAGCGGATCATCCTCCCTGAGGACTAAAGCATGGTCAAAGTTTTTTAGCACATTCCATGCGATTTTTTGGATTTCATTACAAGGATATACCATATTTACTCCCGTATTTATAGTATCCTCCACTTCAATAGTCAGAACACCGGTATGTCCATGAAGATACTGGGCTTCTCCTCGAAAACCATAAAATCTGTGTGCATACTGTAAATCAAATGTTGTTATACTTCTCATATCAATATTGGTTATTGGTTATTGTTTTTATTGCAGCAAAAGCTATGAATATTGTGATAACAAACTTCTATACCAGACTCTCTCAAACCGGAAGAACCAGATCTTATCAGCATTTTATTCATCAGCTTTTAGAAATTAAGAATCTTAATATCTTTCTGAAATAATCTTTGTGTATCTCTATTAATTGTCATATGCAAAGTTCGGAAATCGTGATTATTACTCCATGTTCCAAATAGAACCTTGTTTGGTTAATTGCGACACAAACAATACATTGTTTGAATCGTAAATTTATCACCATGTGTAGTCTGCATATGATTATAGTAATAATAAAATAAACAGAATTTAGTCCGCTTGCTTTTTTATAGCAGTATAGTTAGGACGAGAGTTTTTGCTAGCCAGATATACGCCCGAGAGAACCAAAACGATTCCGACTATCGCAACTGGGGTCACTTCCTCATGTAGGAATATAGTCGCCCCGACCGTTGTGGCAAGAGGATTCAGATAAAGATAGTTGGATGCCTGTATCGTCCCCAGTTGCTTTACGACAATATTCCACAACAGATAACAGGCAGACGAAGCTATGACACCTAAAAAAAGGAGATTGCTCCACACTTCACTGTCTAGCAATACAGCAGGGTTTATCAATGAGGGCAGAAAAAAGAAAGTGGGCAGAATTGTTATTATACCATAGAAAAATATTTTTCTGGTAATGAAAGCCGGAGAATATTTCCGGGTGAGACTCCGAATGACAAGACTGTAAAACGCCCATGACAGAGAAGCCAAAAGAGTCAGTAAATCTCCCAAAGGTGATATCCGAAGAATGAAACTTCCGTTGAATATCAGCAAGCCTACACCCAACAGAGCAACAATAGATCCGTGTATGAAGCCTCTTGAGACCTTTTCCATCCGAACGGACAATACGGTCAGAGCAGCAGTCAACAACGGGGTCGTACATATGATGAAAGAAACATTTGAAGCCTGTGTCAGCCCCAGAGCCATGTTCTGTAAAAAGAAGAACAGGGAACCACCCAATACTCCGCCACCCACCAGATATAGCTCATCTTTCAGATTACGGGCAAAAAAACGATGGAAGGAGATAGGACACACTGCAGCATAAGCCAGCAAAAAACGAAATAGGAAAATCTCCTGAGGAGACAGACCATGAACTATTAGAACCTTGGTGGAAATAAAAGTCATTCCCCATACCACGACGACCATAACAGCGGCCAGATGATAAAATATATGTTTCATTACAATTAAAATATTTTTAATTCTGATGTACATGCTTTTGACTTACAGTCAAATTGATATATATCCAGCCGGATATCCCAGCTCTTTGGAACGGACTTCCATCCATACCAATCAGTATGACAACGGGCTTTTCAATCCACACCAGTTCAATACATAAGGCCCGGAAGAATATTATTTATACTTCTATACAGTTTGCCGTATGTAAATAAAAGGAAACTGACTTTAACATATTCACATTAAAGCGGTGTGAAAATAGTAAAATAATGAAAGGCAAATACGGATGAAGTCAGGTATTTTCAAAATATGTCTCAAATATAGTAGATATTGTCTGCTTTAATAGATTTGAGAAATACATAACCTATCGAAACGCAGGTTGGAAAGTCTGATTGTATCCCTAAAAGAAAAATTATCGGTAATTATGAGGTTATCCCTCCTTGTCAACATGTTCCGCTCCGTATCCATAGAATATTCCAGAGGGGTTCTTTCGCGTGGAAAAGCTTTCCAGTTTCACTCCCCAACTTGTGCGTGTATTGTACAGCATCCACTTTTACAAGTTGTGGAGTTTTTTATATTCGTCACGAAAGTTTGCAGGAGATGTCTCTGATTTCTTTTTGAAGAATTTTCCGAAGGATGACTGGTCTGAAAAGCCTAATTGTTCAGCAATCTCCTTTACAGTCAGATCCGTAAAGACCAGCAGGCGTCTAGCATCTGTATAAAGTGCTTCGGCTATATAATTATTCACTGTTTTTCCAGAAATCTGACGTATCACTCTTGACAGGTATGTCTGGGATATGTGAAGGGAATCAGCATAAAACTGAAGTTCATGCTCTTTCCTGTAATTCTCAGCCAACAACTTTCTGAAAAGTCGGAACAAAGCATCGGAATGCTTGACCCTTCCGGCTGGATGTACATTTTGACTGTGGAAGATTTCCGTTATTTGCAGCAATAGGAAATTGACCAGTGAACCAGCCATTTCTGCAGGATGGTCGGAGGTGAGGTAGTGGGACATCAGGTCTAGCGTTTTGCGTATATGTACAGTATCGCTGTCCTCTAGCCGTAAAACATATGTCGTATGGCTGCTGTTATAAAGCCGTTTGTATACATAGTTTCCTATGGAAAGGGAGTCAAAAAAGAAAGGCTCCATGCATAGACCACATGTACCGAAGTCGGAACTTTTTTTCATTAACTTTACAGACATTCTTGGAGCGACAAGAAGCATGTCCCCCTTTCCTACAATATAGGAATGACAGTCAACTACAAATTCTGCTGTTCCGGTTTCCACCAATATATAAAAGAAAGCACCGGCACGGAACATCTCATTACTGTACTTGTCTAAAAAAAACTCAATGTTTAGGATATAAACTCCTTTATTGTATGTGGTGACTGTTTGCATTTCCCGCACCAGGGTAGACAATGTTTCTTTGGCATGCTCCATAAGCACAAACTATTTCTATATATTTTTCTAAAATGACCATTTTTTCTATAAACTCGGATAAAAGCCTGACATCCAATGAGTGGATATGGAAAAAGGGCAGCAAGATACAAAGAAAAGAGCAGATATACAAAAAGAGCCGGATTATACACGAAGTCGTATAAATATATGTATCTGTGTTGGAAAATGATGGCATTGGTATCATCAGAAAGGAACTGGTACTAAAGCTGATGAGTCTGTTATGTGGGACTACGAAAAGTGTTGTATTTGAATATGTTATGTTTTTTTAGAGCAGGAATATCGGGCATAAGCTTACTACATTTGCAATCAGTAAGCCAAGATGGAGATTTATGCATGCCGTTATCTCAATTTGTTTAACTGTAAAAACATAATAAAGTAATGAGTAGTGTCAAACTTATCAGAGATCCCAAGACGGATCATTTGCTGACACCGGAGAACTTCGCATTGTTAGTCATCAATTATCAGCCGATATTCTTGCTTTCGAGTACTGGGAACTTCCGGAAGAATAAGAGGAAGGGGCTACTCCGCCATACCAGTTGAACTCTCTTGGAGCATCAAAATGTGTAAAGGCCTCCGTAGTAATTATCATGTTGGCTGCTGCTACACGTCCAACACCGTCTATGGACATCAGCAGCTCCTTTTGCCTGAACAATATAGGACAGAAACCATTAATGTCTGTAAATGTTTCATTTTGCATTCATACAAGGCTTTCGGCATATAATACTTTGTCTTTTATCTGTCCTTTATATTTAGCTAAATCCGTTACATAGGAACATCCATTTGCTGCCGCCCTTTTAGGAAACATCCATCTCTCCGACAGCGAGATCAGCTCCCTGATGCGGGCCATAGAGGAAACCTGTGAGACCGAGACTAGAGCCGTACACTGGTGAGTAAACCAGCATAGGGATTTGATAGATGGTTGAACTCCGGACAAGGAGAAATGTAGTCGGTGAACATCACATTGGAATAGATGGCTTTCAAATTCTTTTCTTCACAAGGCGGAATGATAACTTCTTTTCGAATTTATGATAATATTAAAAAGAATATCTGTCTGGCTACCTTGTATAAACAAAAAGACTGTTTTACATAATTCTATGTCCAATGTATATAATGAAAATACGATTGCTCATTTTTAATTTTGCATTATCATAATTAACATCATAAAACAAGCATTTTTCTATCAAAAACAATCAGCGACAATATGAAAAAAATATGCTTTTTTTTCTTTCTGCTGTTCAGCTTGCAGTCTTTCTCACAGAAGGTTGTGCTAAAAAACAACCTTGTCTATGATGCCCTGCTGACACCCAATCTTTCTGTAGAGTTTTCCCTGGGGAAGAAATGGACCTTGGATACCCAAATCGGTATGAATTTCTTTTTTTATGAAAATGATGCCACGGCAAACGGTTACAAAACAAAGAAATGGAGTCACTGGCTTGTACAGCCGGAGATAAGATATTGGATCTGTGAAACATTCAATGGCTGGTTTCTTGGCCTTCATGCCCACGGAGGGCAGATGAATGTGGGAGGCATAAATATTCCTTTTATTATTCAAAACCACTCCAAAGAAATGAAAGATTACCGTTATGAGGGGTATTTTTACGGTGGGGGTATCAGTACGGGTTACCATTGGATACTGTCCAGCAGATTCAGTGTAGAGGCATCCTTAGGACTGGGCTATGCGCGTGTTAAATATGACAGGTTCAGATGTACTTCTTGTGGGAAAAAGGATGGTAAGGGGAAAGCTGATTATCTGGGACCTACAAAGCTTGCCGTTTCGATTATCTATATAATTAAATAAATGATGCTTTGCATATATAAATATTAAAAACAGAATCAATGAAACCAATACAATATTATATAGGAATACTTTCTGTGCTGGGATATGTATACTGTTTGCCGGTGGTAGGACAGGTGGAGGATAAGGTTGTCAGAAAGGGGAATCCTCGTTTGGAATATACAGATGTGAAAACCGGACGTAGCCCGGAAGGGAAAATGTTTACCGTTTCTTTCAATATAGTAGAATCCATCAATCGGTTGAAGACACAGGAAATTGTTTATATCTATCCTTCTCTGGTATCTTCTGACGGCAATATCAGGACTACTTTCTCGCCTTTGTGTATTTCCGGAAAGAAAAGATACAAGGTTGTTGCCCGTAAGGAAAAACTGGGTGGTAACCCGGGTACATTACTTCCTGTGAAGGATATTCGCAGTTCCAGAGATTTGAGGGAGCCTGGAATCTCCGTCAGGGAAGCATTGCCTTTTGAACGTTGGATGGCTTCCGGCCATCTCTTGCTTCGTGAAGAGGTGTATGGATGTGCCGAGTGCGGTAAAGGTGTGAGCCAGTTGAATATACCGGTAACCGGGATAGACCTTTTTGGCCCGGAAGACTATAAATACATTTTTTATACTCCGGAAAAGGTGGAGATAAAATGTTATGAAGAAGAATTTGACTGTAAGGTCACTTTCAAATCCGCACAGCATGGACTTCTTCTTGGATTTGGTAAAAATCAGGAAGAATTAGCCCGTCTGGATGATTTTGTATCCAAAGGGCTTCGGATCAAAGGGGCTAGGCTTCGTGAGGTACATATCATGGGATACGCTTCTCCGGAAGGTGAGTTTAGTTATAATAAACATTTGGCGGAACGTCGTACTCATACGCTTTCTTATTATGTACTGAGTAAGTATCCGCAGCTCAAGAAAGCCTCCATATACGAAATAGAAGGGGTGGGTGAAGACTGGAAAGGCTTGGAAAATATTATAAATGTATCTTCTTTGGCATATAAGGATGAAATTTTATCCGCTATTAAAAGGCATCATACGGATGTGGCCCGTGAAGCGGCTATACGCTCTTTAGATGGGGGAAAGGTTTATGCGGAGTTGCTTTCCACAATTTATCCCACTTTGCGCCGTACCGTTTTTCACATGGAATTTGATGTTCGTCCCTATACGGATGACGAATTGGAGGAAATGTTTATTACCGTTCCCGGATGCCTGAGCCAGTATGAGATGTACAGGCTGGCGCAACAGTATGTCGAACAGGGAAAAAATCCGGTAAACATATATAAGAAGGCTTATGAACAGTTTGCACTTGATCCGCTGGCGGCACTCAACTATGCCAATGCGCTTTTAAAGTATGAAAAGGATGCGGATAAGGCTCTGATGATATTGGACACAGTAAAGAGTGACAGCCGTTCTGTTTATCCTATGGCAATTGCCCATAGTATGAAAGGAGACTGGCGGAAGGCGGAGGAATTACTGAAAAAAGACATGGAGCCCCGGGAATGAAAACTCCTGGACTTTCCATGACAGGATTAACGGATAAATAGCAAGCATTTAATGTATTAATAATTAAATTATTTATTTACTAAACAGTTTAAGTTATGAAAGTAAACAATTTATTTTTAGTGGGAGTTGCAGCCTTAAGTCTGGGCATGACAGCTTGTAATAATGAGGATGTCCCTCAGGTGAACAATCCGGGCGAGGGAACAACATTTGCAGGAATGTATATTTCCGCTATGAAGGATGTCTCAACCAGAGCGGTGAATGACAAACAGGAAGATTACGGAGGAAGACCGGGAGAGAGTACACTTGAATCTCTACGGCTTATTTCTCCCGGTACGCCTCAGGACTGGACGCTAGGAAGCGCTGACGAGGAGAATAAATTCTGGGCGACGACACCGGCTGGCACTTACAAAGTTGCTCCATGGAAAGCCACTTCGGGTTCCCAAGCAATGGCGTTGTTGTTTAACAGGGGCACTCTTGATCCCAGTATTGCAACGGCCATGAACTGTGTATATGGAAGTACGGCTACTGCGGTGGCCGACATCGCGGCTCTCGCCATGGAAAATCAGTTCGTGATGACCTCAAAGGCCGAGCAGAAAACCATCAAGGATAATATCTCCGAGGAAACAGTCAAGACAGGCATGGGAGAGGCTCAAAATGTATTCTCCTTTGATGTGGAGCGTGTCGTGGCACAAGGATTGGTCGCGAAGGATGCCGCTTTGAAAGAAAAAACCGCTGATGGAAGAGGATCGGTTGATCTTGATAACCTCACGTATACGGCTATCAACGGCGCCGCAAAGACATATCTTTTCCGCAACCATGCAGGAGATCGTACAATCACAGTGGGAGACGGGCTTTACAAAGATTTCACATCCGCTATTGATGACTATGTTGATTTTCAAAATGCCCAAGATCCGAACGGTACTGCCAAGGAGCATTTGATCCGTCTAGGAAACCTCTTGCCGGAAGAGACTCCAACAGCGGATAAGCTTGGCATGTACGCGGCCAAGGCGGTTGCGGCAGATGCTACTGAGGCTAAAAAGGTGGCAGGTATTTATTTCTTGGAGAATTCCGTAAAAAAGGAGGAACTCACAACTGACAATAAGAATTTCGGTTACTATCGCCTACCATATGCCAAGGTCTATACGACTTATACTCCAAAAGAGGTATTGCATTGGGATCAAGATCAAAAGAAGTTAATCAGTAAACTCGGGGTAAAGGGCGAGACGTTCTATCGAGGAGAAGGTGATGGGCTGATCTATGCCAGCAAGGATGCCGCAAAGAAAAGCCAGTTGAGCCCGGATCAAAAAGCTTACACTTACGCAAAAGGGAGATGCGCATATCGTGCGTTATGGAACCGTCAAACAAACGCTGATGGAAAAACGATTGTGAACGCTAATACTCGTCGTAACAACACCTATCTGTTGACAATTACGGCTTTCCAGGGCCTAGGTATGCCGTGGGATCCTTCCGATCCTAAAGATCCGTATCTGCCGAAGCCTGATGATAAGGAAGAACCGACGAATCCTGAAAATCCGGATATCGAGAAAGAAGAAACCTATATGCGTGTCGAGGCTAAAGTGCTCCAATGGAACCTCGTTTCACGTGATGTCGTTCTGGAGTAATTTTAGTATTAGATTGCTGATAAATTCAGCCTACAATTTCTTACATAGCTGTAGAGAGAGAAGAGGAATTTTTCCTCTTCTCTCTCCAATCAACAAACAGTTTGGCTTCAAACTGTTAAATAACCCCAACATAAACTATATCAAATGAGAATCAGAAGTGTACATTACATCGCATTTATCATGTTGCTGGTTTACTGTCTTATAGGATGTAATTCTACGGTATTTGATGACTTGGGTGGTTGTCCGCAAGGTGTTTATTTCCAGTTCTATAGACAGACCCCTTGCGAACAATTTCCTGGATATCCGTCAGATATCAGAGAAGTCCGGGTATTTGTCTTTGATGATGATGATCTGCTGGTGGGCGAATTTTCTGACAAGAAGGCAGTCCTTTCGGCAGATTATTCTTTGTCCGCCACATTGCGGCATACGGGGAAACTCACGTTTGTCGCATGGGGTGGCAGTGACCTGGAGGCCTATGATTTTTCAGATTTTCGGGAAGGCGTTACTACCAGACAGGAAATGCAAGTGTCACTGCGGTTGAAAAACGGACGGATTTCCTCAGCCCCCGGGCCTCTGTATGTCGGTCTCGCCTCCATATCACTGGAGAACCGGAAGGATATGGGAAGCGTGTATGAACGGGTGGCTTTCAATATGCAGGAATTGACATACCGGGTACACTTCACAATCAGTTCCATAGGTTCCCCTTTCCCCATAGACGAGGAATTCGTCATCAGGATAGAAGATGACAACGGTGTGTATGATTTCAACGGCCGGATCGCCCTTTGTGAACGTTTTGAATACGCGACCGAAGCCGTACATGACGCTGAAGGGGCATTGAAAGCGGATTTCACGCTGATGAAACTGGAAGAGGGAAGAAATGCGTTCGTATCTCTGATTGACAAGACAACCGGGGAGATTCTTTATACCGCTAATCTGGTTGATGACATCCTCATGTTCCGGGGAGATGCGGGCGAACCGCCGTATAGCCTGGAATGTGACCATGATTTTCCCATAACCCTGAAACTCAAGTACGAAAAGGAAACATGGATGCTGATACAAGCGACCGTTTTGGATTGGAATGTCGTTTCCCGCCCCATAGAATTGGAGAACTGATAATCAGACAGATTTTAAAACTAATGATTCGTGTAATATTAGAAAGGAATTGGTATTATTATAAAAATGATAGATAATGAAATACGGAATTGTGATAAAGCTGTTGATGGTGGCCTGTGTATCAATTGTACAATTGACCGGATGTTCGTCTGATACGGAAGAGTTAGAAAAATCAGTTTCGGGTATTCCCATCCGGATTGTGGCGGAAATGAATGGAGGAACCGGTATTTCTCAGATGACAAAGGCGTCTGTACGTTCATCCGGAGAGTGGAAAGAGAATTATATCGGTGCAGAGGAATATGAGAAAACTGTTAAACATGTTCTTCTCTTCGCTTTTAAGAATATGGAGAGCTCTCCGGAAAAAGTTATTTTCTATTATTCCCAAGGAACAACCAACCCGTTGGTGGGTATAACCGGCATTGAGCATTTTGAGATGAGAGAGATGGGTAGAGTGAATGCAGGCGAATCCAATATAGCCTTGGACCTGGAGTTGATGGGAGGCGATTATAATTTTGTTTTGTTGGTTAATTGTGAATCCGGATTGGAAAAAATCAGGAATGGACATACAATTCCTGATCCGAAGCAATTAATGGAAAAGACCGAAATTTTCACATCTGACGATCTGAAAGGAGAAAACCGGAAGTATCTTCCCATGACTGGGCAGTGTAACTTCCATGTTCCGGATAATGTAGTTAGTAATAATAGGATTACCCTTTCTCCCTGCATACTTCTGGAACGTATGCATGCCCGTATTGAGTTCATACTTACAACAGTTGATGACAGGGGGAATTATCTGTCTCCTTTGTTACCTCTTTCCAAAGTGACAAAACTCACCCTGAACAATGAAGCTAGCGGTTATTCTGTACTGCCTTCTTCTGGGGAATACACCGCCACTGGAAGTGGTAATCCGGATATGAGAGGAGTAGATTATGCGGGGACTCCCCTATTATTGCCGGAAAGAGCTAGTTTCCATGACGGTGCCAACGAGGGGTCCGGAGAATCCGCTTTTGTGACCAAATGCAAAGAAAGACTGCTTCCATATATGGGTAAGACACCTAGCTACATCTATGTGGCTCCGGGAGTCTACGGGAAAGGGAAAGAGGGGGCGCTGGCCTTGGTCTTATCCGTCGATTATCGGATGGGAACCCCCGATAAGCCGTATAGGATCGAACTCTATAATCCGGATCTTTCCGAGAATGATAAGGGTTATTACAACATCCGGCGTAATACGGTTTACCGTGTCTTCGCCACACTGAAAGGACCCGGAAATATGGAATATGACATAGTTGTGGACGAATGGGAGGATACGGAGGTGGCTATCCCCTGGTAACTAAGGTATGGTCAGTCATGCCATCACGAAGAAAAACAGTTTAAAGAATAGATACATATGAGAATCAAACATTACACTTTGATAGTCGCTTTTCTGGCGATATCTATGGGAATCCCTCTCGTGCAAGGGTGCAGTGATCCCTTCGATGAGTATGGAAACGGCGGGACAGAAATGCCTGTCAGGGACGGCTGGACGTCTGTCAGCATGTCTGTCGAAGGACTTGGTCTTCGAAATCCCCTGACACGGTCCCTTACACCGGAGGGGGAGAATTCCACGGCAGCGGAGAGGATTAGGGTACTTGTGTTTGACAAGGACAACAAGTTTTCATATGAGGCCAAAGTGACCTCCTATATTCCTTCCGGTGATCCGGCTGACAAGAAAGACAAGGGTACCATGACCTTGTTGGCGAAAAATACTCCTTCAGGCGATACCAGTACATTCGTGATGCTGGCCAATGTCACCCGGTCAGCTAATACAGACGCAGACGGACTGGCTGGAAAGACACGGGAGGAAGTCATGCAACTTTTCACTTTCTCCATGCCGGACAAGGGGATATGGAAAGACGGGGAGTTGCCGATGTGGGGTGCCTCGGACCCGGTCAGGGTGGATCACAGTGCCGGTGCCGTTCCCAAACTTGGAACTGTCTATCTGGTCCGTGCCGTGGCACGTGTGGACGTGGGGCTTAACTTGAGCAACATATCGGAAGGGGCTTCTACATTCGACGAGAAAGCCGGGGGGATTGAAGGGATAACGCTGACTAAAGTGTTTTTTTATAATACCAATACGACGGGACGGGTCTCTCCGTTCGAGAACGGGATTTACTGGGATGAGGCCAATAGAAAGGCGAAACAGCCTTCTATTCCTGATCCTGCTCCGGCTGTGACAGGAAAGATTGATAGAACACCTTCCATAGTGGATGAGAAAATCTTGTTACGTGAGGTATATGTTCCGGAGGCGGTCAATGTGCCGACGGCTGCCACGCAAGGAGCCAACGGAGAAACTCTTCCTGAGAATAATACGGAAAATTACTTGAAACGTCCTTATATCGTTGTCGGACTGACCGGTGCAGATAAGAGCCGTCCTGACAAGGAAACTTTCTTCCGGATAGACTACCTGAAACGTACCGGAGCCGAGGCTGATGCGACATACGAGTACCTTCCCTTGCTGCGTAACCACCGTTATCTGGTAAATATCAAGGCTGTAGGTGGTCCGGGATTCGATACGGAAGAGGATGCTAGGAAAGGACCGGCCGCTAACATCATGTATAATGTTGTGGTATGGAACGAGTCCACTATGTCTGATGTATTGTATGACGGGCAATATATGCTGGGGGTCAGTGCCGACCATTTCACTTTTTATAGGGAGGGAGGCAGCCTGACGGCGAAAGTGCAGACTTACTGGCCGGAAGGATTTACGATAGAGGGACTGCCTGCATGGATCAGTTATTCTATAAAACCTTCGGATCCGGATAAGACCGCACCGACGGATGAGAAAACCGCGACCTTTACGGTCACAGAGCATGTGGATGCATCCCGAAGGTGGCCGGAAAAGCCGGAAGATGCCCAGAATGCGTTGAAAGCCGCTTATGTGAAGGCGGGGCGTATGAAATGGTTTCTTGGCTTTGAGCAGTCTAAGGATATCAATGTCACCTTACAGATTTTTGCGGACGAGGCCTGCAGCCGGCCGCTGGAGTTTATTGAGGTCAATCAGTATGGCGAGAGCTATGGGCAGGCAGGCAAAGTGGTAACGAAAGACGGGCGGACGCTTACGGCGGAAGAGGCAGGTGCCAGGGTTACTTTCTATGTAAAGACAGAACCGCATGATTTGGAACCCGTATTCCATGCTGAAGCCGCCAATCCGTTCAAGATAGAGAAAGCGGGTCAACTTGCCGGGGGAATATGGAAGTATACGGTGACAGCTCCCGACATTACAGGAAATACGGAGTATTTCGATAATTTCAATACCACTTATACTTTCACCGTCACACATGTGGAAACCGGTAGAAGTGCGTCGGGGAAACTCAGCCTCTTGCAGAAAGAATATAATGCTATCCCCTTTTTTGACAAATTCCTGCATCAGTCATTGCTGGTATCCAATAACAGTATCTATCTGATGGATGGCAAACAGAAGCAATATTATGTCAAAGCCAACAGCGAATACAAAATTGAGTTGGTTTCCGCTTTGTCCGACAACGGAGCAGGTGATGTGATAGAGACGTTCGCTCCTTTCTATGAGAAGGATCCTTCCCTTTCCGGGAAACCAGTTTCTTTCACGGCTGTTGACGATATCACAACCTCACGTCTTTACTCCGGTAAGGCGAAATTCAAGATTTATTCCCCTGATGGTCTTTTTCCGGAAAGAGAATTTGAGTTGGAGCTGGTTTCCGGAATTGTACAGCCTGAAGCGAATACATATATGCTTAAAGCGGGAGCAAAGCAAGGGATCTTTATTCCTGTTTCCCGGGTAAATACTGCCTATGAGTATTACAAAAAGCTTCTGGATCATGACGCTGTTTTAAGTGATAAGCAGGGACTTCCCGGTAGCAAAGAGGATTTCATGTTGAATAAGTTGGATGCAGATGATGATTGGAGAGTCAATATCGTGTGGACGGATATTAAAGAGGCTGGTGGGCATAATGATATAGAAAAAGCGGGACTCAGTGAATTGTCCGAACAGGGAGGTTCCGGTCCAGGATCATATATTTATGTCAAGCCAGGGCAGACTCCGGGAAATGTGTTGATAGAAATTAAATCTGGAAAGATCAAGGGGAATCCGACACTCTGGTCCTGGCATATCTGGATTGTTGACAACTATCCGACAGTCTTGGATGTTGCGAGTCAGGGAGGTGATGGTCCGAAAACGGTTCATTTGATGTCGCATCTGTTGGGAGCATACGAAAGGGTCCAATCACAGTATAGTGCAGATGCATATAGGGAATTTGGTATGCAATATCAATGGGGCAGGAAAGATCCGTTCCCGGCACATGATGTTCGTGTCAATAAAAACTTTTATGACGGCAGTGGCAAGCTATTTGATTTCCTTTGGGAACAGAGAGGAAATGATGTGGATTATGGAAAAACAGATGCTCAGCAAGCGAGAGGGGCTGCTCTTACGATGAAACAGAGCATCGAACATCCAAACGCTATCGTCTCTCATCAAAGTTTCTGGCTGTATGAATGTTTCCCGCATAGGTTTGTTAGTTATTTCAAAGACCGCTGGGTATTCCTGTATCCATGGAACCAGCCTTCTCGGACAGGGAATCCGGAGGATGTAGGCGGGAAAACCGTATTTGACCCTTCTCCTTACGGATTCCGGATTATGTCGCAGAAAGAGGCTGTAACTTTGAGGTCTGCATATTATTATGCAAGTCGTTCCGGCCTTAACACACCGCTGCCTGGAAGTATCTATGACGGCAGTTTTACAGATGGCAAGTCTGGGGGTAATGAAGTCATTTTCGCCGTGGCACAAGCCAGAAGCGATACTCATGCAGGGCGTTATCTGCTTAATTCCACTGGAGGTCCTGCCGGTTGGGCGCCTACTTCCAATACAAGCGCTGTTTACAGGCGTTGCATGACCTATTCCGTACGTCCGGTCATTGATCCGGATGTGCAGGAAGACTACAAAAAGTATTTGCCGGAATAAGTCATACTCCGTGTGAGCTTTTGCTTGCACGGAGTAAAAAATTTTGTTGTATTTTTCTGCAGCGTATCATATTCAGGTGTCTTTTTATAGTCATATATTCACGAAATAAATAACATGAGTTCGAAATAAGAATAAATATAATCTATAGATACATAGGAACATAGTAATAAAAGTATTAAATTTATGGTGACAAATTATATCGTTTAAACGATTACCACTATGTTCTCAGAGTCTAAAGTTACAGAGATTCATTGTCTGTCTGATAATTTTTGCAAGAAATTTGTGTTGTAACAGGAAAAATATATGATTAAGGATAAGAAAAAAAGATATTGCAACAAGCCCAACTGCATGAGTGATGCTGAGATTATGGGTATTCTTATCCTGTTTCATTTAGGGGCCGCTGTTTCAAGCATTATTACAAAGGGTATGTATGCAAACATATTAGGCACTTGTTCCTGAATCTGGTTTCCTATAACCGTTTCGTAGAGTTGGAGAAAGAAATACAGCTTCCTCTAACTATCTTCATTAAGAAGCTTCTATTGGGAACGTGTACGGGCATTAGTTTTGCTGATTCCACTCCTTTGCATGTATGTCGTAACCAAAGGATTCTGATTCATAAAACATTTGAAGGACTTGCAGAACGTGGAAAATGCTCTATGGGATGGCTCTTTGGATTTGAACTGCATTTGATAATTAATGATAAGGGGGGGGAAATCCTCTATTTCATGTTTACTCTTGGGAATGTGAATGACCGGAAACCGTTAAAGTAGGGTAGGTTTCTGGAGAACATCAAAAGGAAACTCTGTGCAGACAAAGGATATATCGGATAGGTCTCATTTGAGAGCCTTTTCCTTGATGGCATAAAGCTTGTCACTAAAGTTAAAAACAATATTAGAAACTCACTAATGAGTATTGCTGACAAGATTCTGCTCAAGAAAAGAGCTTTGATTGAAACAGTCAATGACGAGTTGAAAAACATAGCACAGGTAGAGCACTCCAGACATCGTTCTTTTAACAACTTCATTGCTAATTCTCTGTCAGCCATTACTGCATACTGTTTCTTTGAAAAGAAACCCGCTATTGATGTCATTTTTATCAATGACTGGCAACTGGTTATTTTCTAATTTTATTTCGAACTCGCATTAAGTAAGAGTGTAATAGGAAGAAAGTAGCAGCATATACGCGGTGAATTATTCGGTGTCATAGGAGCAGAGGCTTTTGGTAAG
>ERZ860076.687-NODE-687-length-20342-cov-2.751269_pt1 | contig 20342 bp, 19 predicted proteins | sample MGYA00509982_ERZ860076 | MGnify/ENA primary metagenome ERZ860076 (study PRJEB30046, sample SAMN00715193) | human gut metagenome | study: EMG produced TPA metagenomics assembly of the A metagenome-wide association study of gut microbiota in type 2... | reverse complement strand
GAGTAGGTGGAAGAGGTACTTATTATTGTCCTAATTGTCAGTGGACTTTTTATTGGCGCCTGCTGCGAATACATGCGCTGGCATGACGGCAAAAAAGTTCTCGGCGACATCCAGACCTTCTTTGACGGTTTAGGAATGCAGATGGCTAACGTTATCACCTTGATCGTAGCCGGTCAGACTTTTGCTCAGGGCCTTCTGTCCATGGGTACTATCAATGCGCTGATCTCCGGCAGTCAGGGCTTTGGCTTTGGCCCGATGGCTATGATGCTCGTTATGGTCGCTATCATCACCTTCTCGGCTATCGTTATGGGCAGCGGCAACGCTCCGTTCTTTGCCTTTGCGGCTCTGACACCTGCTGTTGCAGCCCATACAGGACTGCATCCGGTACTGATGCTTCTGCCGATGCATTTTGCGGCTTCTATTGCCCGTAACTGTTCACCGATCACAGCAGTTATCGTTGTATCCTCCGGCATGGGCGGCGTTTCTCCGTTTGACCTGGTAAAACGTACCGCTATCCCGATGGCCGGCGCAATGCTTGTTAATATCGGTATGACCTTCTTCTACTACTACAGAGGGTAATTGAAATTTTGATAAAACAGAATAGCTGCCTGCGGGCGGCTATTCTTATTTTAGAAAGGATGTGTAAATCATGTTCATCTGCGACTGTCACTGCGACACACTTACCGAGCTTTACAAAAAAGGCACTTCCCTGTATGACAACGATCAGCACTTCGACATTAAACGTCAGATAGAACTGGGCGGCGGTCTGCAGTTTTGCGCTATTTTTGTCCCGACCCACGAATTCCGTTACTACGGAGGACTGCGTTATACGCTTTGCCTCCTCGACAAATATAAGCAGGAGCTTAAAGCACTGCAGGAGAAAGGCATCGACGTACTTCCCGTTTTAACTAAAGCCGATGCTGCCGACGTGCTCAACCACAAAGCAGCAACTCTGCTGGCTATCGAAGAAGGCGGCGCTATCGATGGCAGTCTGGAAGCCCTGCGCATGCTCTATGAGCTTGGCGTGCGCGCTATCACCCTTACCTGGAGCAACCGCAACGACATTGCCGACGGCGTCAACGAAGAATGCAGCGGCGGCGGTCTGACCACCTTTGGCCGTCAGGTAGTTGCAGAAATGAACCGTCTGGGCATGCTGGTAGACGTTTCCCATATTGCTACAGCGGGCTTCTGGGATGTTATCGAAACTTCTACCAAGCCAATCATTGCTACCCATTCCAATGCCAAAACACTTTGCAGTCATCCCCGTAATCTCAATGACGACCAGATCAAAGCCATCAATGCCAATGACGGTCTGATCGGTATCACCTTTGCCGGACAGTTCCTGGAAGAAGATTATAACAATGCCTGCATCGACAGTGTGTACCGCCATATCGATTATATGCTGAACCTTTTGGGCAATGACGACCACGTCGGTTTCGGCAGCGACTTCGACGGTATCAGTCACCCGCCTTATAATATCCATGGCGTACAGGATTACAAACCGCTGATTGAATACCTGCAAAGCAAAAACTACAGCGACAGCACCATCGAAAAAATCACCCACAAAAACGTGTTGAACTTGTTGAGTAAGGTTTTATAATCAAAAAGAGCTTCTGTTTTTAGCAGAAGCTCTTTTTGATTTTGGCCCTAATATTATAGCATTTTTTAGCTGCTAATTCACTTTAACACAAGGCGATAGCTTTCCTCCATCCATATGCAAATCTGCTCCTCAATGGTAAACAAATCTTACCTTTACATCTTCGCCACTCTCAACAAAACGAATGGTAAAATCTTCAAGTCTAGGAACTTCCTCCCACTCACCAACGCCAGGATTACGATCTACCCATCTAATAGTAAAATCCTCGCCACGCTCAACAATCCTAACTTTTAAATCCTCTCCCCGAGATACTATACGCACTTTACCATGATTCCAATAAGCATAACTTGTAATTGGTAAGGCCAGAATGCCCACCATCAAAACAATTACACTAAACAATGCTGTTAATTTTCTCATAAAGTTTCACTTTCTTTTCGGTAATTTTTATTAATAGTCAGCATAAGGATCAAAATCAGGATCTGTGTACGGATCGTATGACTTACCAGTCTTTAAACAATTTTTAATAATTTCCATATGCTCCTCTTCCCCACCTGGTGCCATGAAAGTAGGAAAACCTTCATCAAATTTTTCCACATATTGTTCTATAAGGTCTTCATATTTATCCATAATTTACTGCCTCCTGGATGTTTATACTATAGTTATTTTTTAAGCCTCTTTTAATCCTATCGATAATCTTATCTGCTTCTTTTTTAGTAATAGCTTCAAACTCACTGCCAGGGTCCCATTTCGCTTTCAGAAAGTCGTTGTTTTTAACGAATTTCTGTTCAACTGTCCTGTACACATACGCGTCGTAATCTTCGATTTTGATAACAGTATCATAACCTTTAGCGCCTAACCAGCCGTAATATTCTGCGTTCATAGCTTATCTGCCTCCCAGCTTATTAAATTTCCGTCCTGTTTTTTGTCATCGACAGAACAGCTTCAAGAGAATTTATGACACAGCAGATCTGATACTTTAATAGAAAACAGGCATCGTAAAACTCCGGATACCGCCTTCTTGTTTCTGTAAGTAACGGTAAAATAAACTTTTTGGTCTCTTCGATATACTCACCCAGTTTAGACGGCGAAAAGCCGTGCGCCATAAAAGAAACATTATTACAGCGATCCAGCAATTTCACAATAACAGCCTCACGATTTTCAATGATCGCGCAAAAGTAACGGCTCCTGGACTGGGCCTTTGTTTATCCATCTTTCACAGCAAACGTCAGCAGGCTTACTGCCCGGCGAACAGTTTCACTTACTGGCAGTTTATCCGGCGCTATATCACAATCTTCGCAGACGTCGTGAAGCAGCGCAGCCACAATGACAGCGTCGTCATATATACCCATTTCCAGAGCATGACAGGCCATATTGAGAGGTTGAACTATATACGGAACGCTTCCATCCCCCTTGCGATACTGCCCCGCATGTTTTTCTTTAGCAAAGGAAAGCGTACGCAGAGTTTCCGGCATTTTACGGCGATATGCGATTTTCAAACCAGTTTTGGTATCCATCATCCTCCCCACCCCTTCTGCATCATAATCATAACATTTATTCAGCCGTGTTTCCAACACGTTTACCTTGAAAAAAACAGATAAACTCAAGCTCAGCTTGAATTTACCTGTTTCCGGCTTCCAGCCTGCTTAGCGGCGAAAAATGTCCAATATTTTAATCAAAAACCTTTTGCCAATACTTTAACTACAAATCACCGATTCAAGGTGATTTGAGCTGTTTCCTTTATTCATAACAATCAAACCGTTCTTTATGAAAAGTAAAAATTTCTTTACCCTCGTACTTTTTATAGATCGCATAGATCGTTTTAAACTCATCTAAGGTAATCGCATGCTCGCCAATCGAAGGTACAATGTCTACCCCCGGCATACCATGTGCGTACAATTTACGTGTGATATTGATATACATCCACGGGCAGTTTGAGTAGTGTCCTTTGCACCAGCCAATCTTAAATCCTTCTTCGCGTAACCACTGCACAAACGGCGCATCAAATTCCAAAAATGATTTGTCGCAAACCAAAAATGCTCTTACATGCCCCTTGTTGATCCACTTTTCCTCTTCCATGAGAAATTCCTCCCAAAATTTACTCATAAAGAAAAGACCCATCACCTGATGGGTCTTAAAAAGTAGTCTTATAAGCCCATCATTCAGCCTTTAGCACCTTACCTTTGGCAGGTTGCTGTGTGGTCAACGGGGCTGTCCCTAGCACACTCTTTATGGTAGTTTCAGTATAACAAAAGAATAGTGGTAAATCAATAAAGTGTGAGAATACTAAAGTTATTCATGAATCTGCAATAGCTTATTATCCTTTTCGCTCAATAAGTTTAGCATTTTTTGAATAATTGGTATTAAATAATGATGCTCACATTTTTAACTAAACTCGCACTTATTATAATCGTCTAAGCTACCATGGCATTTTGATTAATACCATCAATAACTGTCCGCAAATTCATGAATACGGTAACATCATCAAACAATTCACTGATACTGCCCTGGTCAGTAAATGGGCTTTCCTGCAATACCGATAAATCTTTCATTAAACCATTTTTAACAATATAGTTTACAATTTGACGCACAAAATACATTTGCCTGCTATCCAATCCGGCATTATTTAAAAAGCCCGAAAAAGCTTCGTTAGCAGCCCTATGGTCTAACCCTACAATAGAGCGTACAAGCTCTCCTAGAGGTGTTGCTCCATATTGCGAGCTATATTGTTCTTTGGTGCCCAGGTCGTGCCACAGGATAGTTTCAAGCTCCTTAACGTCACTTTCAGTAAGCGGCATATTACTCTTGAGTTTTGCAATCACAGGCAGCTTTTGATTTTGCAGAATATAGTAATTGACCTTCTTTTTATACTGAACCAGATCGTCATTATCCAGTTCTGATTCACGCCATTCCATTGCCAAAAGATCGTCCATAAAGTTAGTATCATAATGTACTTTGAGCCCATCAGGAATAAACTTGATCAAATCGCGTAATTTAATGCGCAACTCTTCGTATCCTGTCACTCCAATACGATCCAAATAGTTGCTTTCCAGAATTTCTTCGATCAAGTCTTTTTGTGCAGCAACATCAGGTATTGTTCCCAGCTTCGCCAGCTCTTCAGCTTTGCCCCTAATATCATTCTGCGCACGTTTAAAGTTTTTTCCAGTTAACATCGCCAGCTCAATCTGGTAAACCAGCTGGTCAAAACGAGACGCTGTTGGATCATCACCCAAAGGCAACACTAATGGCGCAACATGTTCAGCAATTTCCTGCGTTTGTTTAAATTCTAACACCGTAAAATCCGCTTCAGACTGGTACTTATCAATCACACGCAAATGCTGCTTCACCGCAAAATTATCCCGGGGCAAAGCTTTGATCTGTGCAACTAAAGATGCCACAAGTTCTTTGCGATATTCTTGCAGCTCTGCTGTTTGCAGGCTCAGTTCCTGCAGCTTATAAACCATCTCCACCTTGGTGTTAAAAGTGCGCTCCTGCAAAGTTGGCACTGTACTTGCTTCACACCCCTTAGAATGCAAACGGAAGAATTCAAAGTTGCCGCACAAGTCAAAGATATAAAAAATTTCTTTATTTTGGCCATCAATCAAGCCTTCACAGGTTCTGGTTCCACGGCCAATCATCTGCCAAAATTTAGCTCTGCTCATAACCCTTTTAAAAAATACCAGGTTAAGTATCTCCGGAACATCGATACCTGTATCCAGCATATCTACCGAAATCGCGATCTGCGGCAATTTCTTTTTATCCGCAAAATCATCAATCAGACTTTGTGCATAATTAGTATAGTTATCAATCACACGTGCATAGTGCTGCGGATAGTCAGGGTATTCTTTATTCCACACTTTTAAAATCTTTTCCGCATGCAAGTGATTTTTAGCGAAAATAATAGTTTTTCCAATCTTGGAACCAAAATCTACTTTTTGCCCATGCTCCATTAAAATATGCAGTGTTTTTTTAATGGTATCCTCATTAAAAATCCACTGGTTCAAAGCACTGGAATCTATGGACTCGGGAATATTACCGTCCTGGTCAGCAAAAGTCTTTTCGTACTCTTCTTTTTCCTCTGGCGATAATTCGTCATAAGTAATCCCTTTAGTCAAAAATTTTAATGATGTTTCGACCGATTTAAAATCAATCAAAAATCCGTCTTTTACTGCCTGGTCAAGCTCATAGCCATAAGTTGGCACTCCTACTTCCAGCTCAAAAATCTCGTAGGTGTTTTTATCCATTTCATCTTTTGGCGTAGCAGTTAGACCCACTAACAGGGCATCAAAATAAGTAAAGATATCCTTATATTTATTATAAATACTGCGATGCGCTTCATCCACTACAATTAAATCAAAATGCCCCGGAGTAAACAGGCGCCCGCCTTCCTCATTCCGCATGGCATCAATACAATTCATCATAGTTTGATATGTCGAAAATACCGCTCTGGCATTGGCATCTTCTTTACTATTTGTTAAATCGCACAGCGAAAGGTTATCGTTATGAAAAGCACGCTTAGCCTGAGTAACTAAAGCATTGCGATCTGCCAAAAACAACAAATTTTTGACCCAGCCGTGGCGAATCAAAACATCGGCTAATGAAATAACTGTACGTGTTTTACCGCTACCGGTCGCCATAACCAGCAGCGCTTTGCGGCGGTTACGCTCACCTATTGCATCACATACCGCTTGAATCGCTTCTTTTTGATAATAACGGCCTGAAATAGCATCGTTTATCTGTACGCCTTTTAAACCTTTGCGGTCTTTTAAAATACCAAAATACTGCTCCAAATCACGCTTGGAGTAAAAACCAGATACTAAACGCTCCGGGTAGTGCCGATCATCCCATAATCTTGTTTCGTAACCATTGGTTAAAAAAATAATTGGCCGTTTACCAAATTTTTGTTCTAAAAAATTAGCATATAAAACTGCCTGCTGACGGCCTTTTTCAACATTCACACTAGTACGTTTAGCTTCAATAACAGCCAGCGGCATACCGTCATCAGCAAAAAGCACATAATCCGCCGCGCCATAGCCCGATTTATTGGGCATATTATCGACAGGATACTCATCGTACCAGTTAACGCCGCGCTCCCAACCGGCATCCTGAAGCATTACGTCGATATACGCCTTACGTGTTTGGGCTTCCGTCATATCCATCGGCTTAACTTCATAGCCACGTTTGAGACGTTCTAAACGCTTCGCCGTCATGCCCGGGCGTTTGGGGAAGTTTTCATCAAGCAAAGTTTGGAAGTCCACTTCTTCTACTTCCGGTTGAGCCAAAGGCACCTCTGCCGGCTCAACAACTTTATTAATAATCCCCTTATCAAAGGACGTTTCTGCATAGCTGTCCGCATAACAGCAAGCTAAAAAGTCCAAAAAGCTATGTAAGTTTTCCAAAGCCAAAACAGCCTGGTCTTTATTGACGCTCTTAGGATTATGAGTAGCATTGTTACCAATTTTACGCAGGTAATTTATCTTCGCCGCCATCCCCGACGGTATTAAATCCTGAAAATCTTCGGTGCTGATGAGTGTAACCAACTTATCTGCATAGGGCTTTGTTAAAGAACTGTCTATGCTATACAACCATTTTACAGCAAACTCTAACGCTGTGCGGCACGCCGTAGCGCACAGCGCAGGCGAAATATGCAAAACACGTTCAGCCGAGATGGCAGCCTCGGCAAATGGTTCAAACTGTGGTTCTTTTAATAAAAAATCAAAGTTGGTTTTCATCAAATACACCTCATCATTTTACGACTAAAATATCTCACCCTTAAAACATTTTTGCAACAAAGATTGATAATTTTGTTCCATATCGGCTAGTGACTTTTGCAGTAAAGCTTTTTGCGCTTCAACTTTTTGTACGAATTCAGCAAATTGATTTTGAAGATCGGTAGGTGGAATAATAAAATCTAACTTATTTAATATTTCCATTGTTAAATATTTTGTATTTGTTCCCTTTGAATTATATCGCAACTGTTTTAACCTTAATTCTAATTGCATTTTAAAAATACAATATTTATTATGTGCGTTTTTTAATGTTAAAATATAGGTTCTCTGATAGGCATTAAATTTACCTGAATAATATTTTACATCATATATACCTGCAGCATTATTACCCGCAAGAATTAAAGCTTCACAATCAAAGGCATATACATCAATTAAAAATGATTCCTTTGCGCATGTAAAAAAAGGATATTGTCCATATGTTACCATTGCATTTGAATCAAGTTTTCCTGTAGTTGTGTTAAAAACACACTTCCACAACAAGCTTTCCCACCCTTTAGGATTAGTCACTGGATCACCAAACATTTCGATAAACTGTGATTTAATTAACAAATCCAATTTTTCTATTTGCTCTTTGCGTTTTTCGATGAGCGCATTGGCAGTATCCAGAGCAGTAGCTATTTTCTTTTGAATATCTAGAGGTGGAAGCGGGATTAGAATTTTTTCAATATCTTTTTTCCCAATTGCCTTAAATGTACTACCGACACCAATGTTTTCTAACTCTTTCTTTTTCCAAAGTAAATAATAATATATATATTTCGAATAACTTTTCTCTTTTTGACCTGATATCGCCGCCAGTCCACGTCCAATGCAACATGTTCCTTCCGCAATATTCACGTCACCAACTGGTGCACGTACAGACAATAAAATATCATTCTTATGTGCTAATTTTTTAGGACTCTTGCAATACATCCTTATTTTCGGATTCACTTTTCCAAAATCACTTTTTCCTTGAAAAAAAGGCATCCCCTCGCCCTCAGTATTATATGAATCAGATGATGGAGACTGTCCCATCACTAATCCTGCAATTTTATTTAATTGTAAGCTTTCCCACTTACTCACGCAACATCGCCTCCAGTTCTGCTAAGCCAGAGGTGATCTCACTTTCTAATTGTCTGATTTCTGTCATGATCTCGAGCGGATGCGGATATGTTTCTTCAACATACACTGTTTTTTTGTATTTATTTATCGAAAGGTCATAACCATTAGCTACGATTTCTGCTTTGGGTACTAAAAAGCTCTGTTCCGTGCGTTCACGCTTTGCTTCCTCTCCCAGGGATTTAAAGCGAGCCACAATGTCAGGTATATCACTGCCTACTATGGCAGTACGTTTATCGTCCAGGCTGTAACCGTCATTTTGCATGTCATAGAACCAAACATCATCCGTGCCACCGGCACCTGTTTTCGTAAAAATGATTACCGCCGTACTTACTCCGGCATAAGGTTTAAACACACCGGAAGGCATGGATATAATTGCTTCCAGACGATTGTTTTCTACAATCTCTTTGCGAATAGCTTTATGAGCATTGGACGAACCAAATAAAACACCGTCAGGAACAATAGAAGCGCAACGTCCGCCAGTTTTTAACATCCGTAAAAACAAAATTAAAAAGAGCAGTTCTGTTTTTTTGGTTTTAGCAACTTTTAGTAAGTCTGTTGATACACCTTCATAGTTCAAACTGCCTTTAAATGGTGGATTTGCTAAAATTTTAGTATATTTACCACTGTCAGTATTTTGCTCGGACAAACTGTCTTTATATGCAATATTAGGATTGGCGATACCGTGAGTCATCATGTTCATGGCACCAATACGCAGCATAGTTCTATCCATATCATAACCGGTAAACATGGTGCTATCATAATGCGTTTTTTGCTCTTTATTGTAAAAAATATCTTCTAAATATTTCTCTTTTAAATACTGACCTGCCGCTACCAAAAAGCCACTTGTACCGCAGGCAGGGTCGCAAATAGTGTCGCCTGGCTGTAAATCCATTAGCTCTACCATCATACGGATAATATGCCTCGGCGTGCGGAACTGCCCATTAGTACCGGCCTGTGCCAGTTTAGAAAGCATATACTCGTACAGGTCGCCGCGGGCATCTTGCTTATCCGGCATTTTATCTATTTGAGTATAGAGCTCGTCCAGTTCTGTTACTAGTCTTTCTAATAGCTGCGGTGTTGGCACTTTAAAAATAGCGTCCGCCATATACTTGGCATAAGTACCGCTGTTGCCATTTAATTGCTTGATAAAAGGAAACACTTCTGCCTGCATGATTTTGTACATGTCTTCAGCGGATTTATGAATAAATTATGAGGAATACTCAGCATCAGACTTTCTCTTTGCCGGGTCTGGTCTATTTGGTCAAGATCACGGACAAACATCAAATAGGTGAGTTGTTCAATAACATCTAATGGATTGGCCAAGCCGCCCGTCCAGAATATTTCCCAAATTTTATCAACTTTATTCTTTAATTCGCCAGTAATCATGCGTGTACCCCTTAAGTGTTTTTGTATAGTTTCTTTTTGTGTTACCCTTTTAGCTATGTCATTTATTTTTTTAATGCTTGCTTATGCTAATTTACTATATTATATCGTGTATGCTAAATATAAACAACGTTGTAAGGCGAATAAAAGCTACTAGACAAAAATATCTAGCAGCTTTTATTTAAACAATTTCTATTTTACAATGATTTTCAAAATGTTCTTCTGCATTTACACCTTTAAAACACTCTTGTAACATCTTTATAATATCTATCTTCTCCATACCACTCAAATCAGCTTCCAAGTCATCTATAGAATGAGAATTTACATCAAACATTTTTTTTGCACCACTTACATTAGCTAACATATCCTTTGGGTCTATACAATTAAATTGAGTAAATGTATCAATTATTCTTCTAATTTGATTTAAGAGCATGCTATCTGATAGCACTGGACATCCATACATAATTTCTAAATCTTTCCAAAGTGCTTCATAACTTGTTTTAAAATCATCTTCCTCACACCCAATAAATTTCAAAACTATATTTTTACCACTAAAAGTCAATCGTACAAAACTATTTTTTTTATAACCTACACCATATTTTACATTTAAATAAAAATGAATATTATGTGTCAACAAGACAAACTTATTGTCTTCTTTTACACTGGCCATTAATTTTTTCAATTCTTCAATAATTATATACTGCATGGTGTCATCGTTAGAATTCATCGGATCATCAAATATTATCAACTTAGGTTTACTATTTCCTGCTTTTACTTCTTTTAATTTCTCAAGAAAATACAAAAACGCAATGATATTTTTTTCACCTGTAGAAAGCTCGTCCACATTTCTAATATCACCAGTTCTTTTGCACTTTATTTGATAAAATCCTTTCTCATCTTTATCTTGCATATGAACTAACTCAAAATTAACATATAATTTTAGTTTTCGATTGATTTCATCGGCTAATATTTTTTCATTTTTTGTAGATCTTACAAGCTCTTTTATCTCATCTTCTAACACTTTTATGTCACTTTGACGCACATTGATTCTTTCACGTTCTCGTTGTAAGTCACAGCCTATTTCAGAAAAAATTTTTTTAAATACTTCACATTTAGTATTTTCGGTAGCAAAGTTAAATTCTTCAAGGTATAATTTAACTTTATGCAATCTGAGTTTGTTTCTCGCTTCTTCTTTTTTTTCAGAAAGAACGCTACTATTATTTTTTTCCACTAATCCATTGTGTTTGTTAATAATAGCCTCTAATGAAGGAGGAATCTGTACTTTTAATGAATCTAAGGTTTCATATAAATATTTTAATTTATTATCTGCATTTGTTCTTAATTCATTAAGAAAAATTTCTATTTCATTTCTTTGTTCCGATAGACACCTACTAATATCTTTAGCTTCACCAATTTTATCTGGATAAAAAGAAGTGACTTCAACATCAAAAATACGCAATTTCTTCAGAACTTCATCAATTCCATCAATAAATTCTTGAATATCTTTTCGAAATCCTTCCACTTCATCAGCTGAAAAATATATCCTTAGTTTCTCTAATCTTTCTCGCGATAATTCATTCCCACAAAACGCACACAATTCTCCTGCTTCATGAATACCTACGCCCATTTTAGCAAATTCTTCTTTTCTTTTATTGCCAGAAAACTCTTCAAAAACATCTTTTGCTATAACTTTTCTGCATAAAAGTTTATTTAACTCGCTCAAGCAGATTGCTAAATTTAAATCCCAAAGCGGCAATTTTTTTGCATGTTTCTCTTCAACATTTAATGTTTTTTTAAGAATATTTATAGTATCTTCAGACTGTTCTGTTGCTATTGATATTTCTTTCTCAAAACAGTTTTTATCATAATTTGTGTCTGCTATCGTTGGATCATTTTCTTTCTTTATCTTAGATGCTGCTGTTCTAAAAAATTTATCTAGTTTGTCTTTTTGGTTGTTATATTCGGTTTTCTTTTCTTCATATCTTGCCCATAAATTATTTGGATCATCTGGTTGCTCACTGATATTTTTCTCTATTCTTTCAACATCTGATTTTATTTTCTCTATCTCAGCATTTTTTTCAGCGATTTTTTTATCAATTTCAACATTGTCCTTTCCTAAAATCACAGCATCTAACATATTGGATTCACTAACAACTGTTTCAAAACCTTGAAATACACTTACTTCATAATCAGTAGCATTATCCTTCAATAAATTAGTAAGCGTCGTCTTGCCAGTACCATTTTTACCAAATATAAAAGTTATATTTTTATCTATTGTGAAAGTATTGGTTTCAAATCTCTCTTCATTTGACAAATCCAACGTAATGTTTGACACAGTAATAACATCTCCTAAATTCTTATTGTAAGCAAGTGCGCAACTTATTTTATAATATATTTTATAATATATTTTATTTATATTCTTTTAGCTGTATTGTAATCATTATAGTCTATAAATGATTTATATGCCAATTATTTTGAATATAATATATTCAAATACCATTCAACTTATAATTACCTAAACTACAATTAAATTTTTCTTTATAAAACGCCATAAATTCATTGCTTTCACATCGCTTATTAATTTTGTACATCTCTTTTATTTCTGGCATTATTATTTTTACTATCACAAAACAAAATACAAACATAGGATCGTTCATAATTACATTATTTGCCTGTGTTATTACAGAACACAAAATAGTGGTTTGGATAATACTTTATACAATAATAATGTTAATACTTCTTCGATCGTAGCCATTAAAAAGCCGCGATACATCTTCACCAAAAACTTTCTCGCGTCTTAAAGATATGTCAGATCCTTCCTGTTCAACTTTTCCTTTCTTTTTCATGACTATGTCCCCCTCAATTTTACTCATAAAAAAGGCCCATCGATGATATGATGGGTCTTAAAGTTTCCTGTAAGCCCATCATTCAGGCTTTAGCATCTTACCTTCGGCAGGTTGCTGTGTTGTCAGCAGGGCTGTCCCTCGCACACTCTTTATGGTGACTTCAGTATATTACAAGGTCTAACACAAATACCTCTGTATTTATTACTTGCATCTATAGGCAATAATGGTAACTTTACCTTTTCCGGGATACTTTTTTATTTCATATTTTCTGGGGAATGCTTCTATTAGCTTCGGCAATTTAATAAACCCGAAAGTTCGCACATCAAAATCCGGTTTTACTCTTTTTATAAATTGTCCGGCTGAACTAACATTTACATAGCCTTCATCATCCTGGTACTTGTCAGATGCTATTTTTAATAAATTATGTATTACACTTATATCTTCTTTCGTAGAATCGACTGTAGCAGTTTCCAAGCATTCCTCTTCTATCTCTATTGCTTTTTCACTGCTTTCAGTTTTAGACTTTGCTGCTTTTATATTTTCGCCAAGGTTCTCCAGAAAAATAAATTCATCACAACTGTTTCTAAAAGCTTCCGGTGTTTTCTTTTCACCAACACCCATCACATATACTCCGGATTCATGCAAATTTATTGCCAACGGGGTATAATCACTGTCGCTGGCAACGATAACAAATGCATCATAAATACCTTTATGCAGCAAATTCATTGTATCGATTACCAACGCCATATCAGTTGTATTTTTACCAGAAACATAGTCAAACTGCTGCTCCGCTTTTATCGCTAAACGTTTCAGCTCATTTTCCCAGTTTTTTAATGTATCTTTTCTCCAATTACCATACGCTCTTTTTACAACGATACGGCCATGTGTAGATATTTCCTGTATAACATCCTCCAACTTTGCCAACTGAGTGTTATCTGCATCAATTAAAAGCGCGATTCTTTGCAAATTTTCCATAAAACACCTTCTTTACTATTCTTGATATCTTATAACAGCATTAAAATAAATAAGTACTTCTGATATCCTTAGAAATCCCCTAAATCAGTGGGCAAATACAATCCTTTCAATAGTCTTCCTATTAGTAATCAAAATATAAACATTTTCTTTCCCTGCTACATCACTTAAACAGGTTATTCTTTTTTACAAACATAATAAAACTCTGATAGATATTTGCTGTTCTATCCACAATATCCTGCTCTGTATAATCCGTCATCGTATTTGCCATAGTAAGAAGCTCATTATCCTTTGTGGCAACCTTCTTTTTGCCGCTATCTGTAGTGAATCCTTTGTAATATTTAATCTTGTCCGAAAAACGGTAATCAGAAGCACGAATGTTAATTCCTTCTTCCAGAAGCACTTTATTCCCAAGCTTTTCGAGGTTATTTTTATCCTTAAGCGTCTTCTCGTTCTCTTGACGTTTGCGAGCAAATATATGCTCTATTTCAAGTTTCTGCGCACCGTCTATCAATACTTGGTCTTCATCTTGGTACATCCACCACGCAAGCATCGAACGAGTGATAGGTCGACCATTCGTAAACACGTAGTTTTCGATCGCTGCGGTTACTTCCTTCTCATCCAACAGATAATCTGTAAATGCAATATCTTTACCATTTACAATATTTATCATTTCCGGATACACTGGTGTTCTCAGAGCATTTACGCCTGGTCTGATAATTGCATACGCCCATATAAAGGCAATCATTTTATTTAAGAAATCATAAAGTTTTGTTTCTTCCAGATTACCATCAGCATCCCTATTTGTCATAAAATATACTGACAAGAAATATGTCCACATACCGTTAGGTGCATAATTCAGCACAAATAATAACTTTAAGTTTCTTTCTGAGAACGCAGTAGACTGTTTTACAATGGAATCCCAGAATGCTGCAAGTGACTCCAAATCCGACAGTGCGACATCACTCTTCAAAATCAAATAGTTATTTCGCTCATAGAATTTTCTTAAGGCTTCAGTAGTCGTCGATCTTATACCGTTCTTAGCACGAAGGAAATACATATACCTTGTAAATAATTCATCCATAGGAGAACCAGTAGTCGTACTAAAAATAGAATCACATATCAGTTCCAATGCTTTCCATCTGGAAATGAAATTATCTTTTTCTCCCTTTGTGGAGTAATACTTATATAACTGTGCTTTGAAAATGTCAGTATCAGCCAACGGCTTTCCTCTATCATTCAATGTTGAAAAGATACGCAGTGCAGTATCCTGTGATTCTGCTTCGATCGGTAACAAAATACAGTTGTTCAAAATTCTCGTTGGCAAATAGGCAAAATAGGAAGGATAATCACTCAAGAAATCATGAATTTTTATCTCGAAGAAACGATATGTATCTGCATATCTACTCTTCATTGAAGAATCAACTCTTCCACTTTTTAAAATATTTATAAACTCATCTTTATCATCGTCAGTAGATACCTCAGAATCAATTTTTAAACGATTCATATTAGGCTTACCAAATTCATCAGTCTTCCAAATACATTTCTCGATGATTTCTCTTGTACTTCTTGAATTTTCATCTTTCATATTCTCAAACTTAGAGTAAAACGCACGGATCAACAACATTAATGTGGTAAGCCTCTGCTGTCCATCAATTACTTCAAGCTTTGCATTCTCATTTTTGAAAGTTACGATAGGCCCCAAGAAATATTCGTCACTATCGCTGTCAAACTTTGAATAGTCGTTATCTGGAAAAGCAAATGTAAAGATGTCATCCCATAATGTCTGACACTCATTCTCGCCCCATGCATACGGTCTTTGATAATCCGGAATCAAAAAATCGGCTTTCTTATCAGAAAACAACTGTCTTATTGTCTGTTGGTCTATATTGAGTTTTGACATACTCCACGTCCTCTTTTCCTTTGTCTTTGTATGCAATAGAGCAACCCATGTGCTATTACATTGGTAAAGCCCTTAATCTTATACTTTTTAAATCGCTATGTAGCCTCTTTTCTAAATTTTGTAGCTACGGATGATTTAATTCTATATCCAAGAGAAATTATCATATCCAAATTATAAAATCGCAATTCAGCACATTGCAAATCTTCACAAGTGTCTCCACTCGCACATCTTCATTTCTCTCGAGTTTCGCCATTGCGTTAGTTGTAATCTTCGTCTTTTCGCAAAGCTGTGTTTTGTTAATCTTTTATCAATCATTAATTTCCAAAGTTTGTCGTAACAGACAGCTATATTTTCTGCCTCCTTCTTGCTCAGTTATGGCATTGTTAACATTGTTTTCATTATACTATCTTCAAAGACGTCATTCAAGATAGAAAATCCATAAGAAAAGGTCTTATTGAACACTGTTGGTTCAATAAGACCTTTTCTTATGGATTTTGTCACTACACATATAAATGGCTTATCTTGTGCTATACAAATTATTTTTTCAAGTATTATCAAGGTTTTTCGGGACTCAAAAGCCTATTTTAATTTATTCCCACTCGATAGTGGCGTTCGGTTTGGGCGACAAATCATAGCAGACGCGGTTGACGTTTTTGACTTCAGCCAGAATCCTGTTGGTGATTTTGTGCAGGATCGGCCAGTCCAGTTCTTCGATAGTTGCCGTCATGGCGTCAACGGTATTGATCGCACGGATGATCACAGGATACTCGAAGGTTCTGGCGTTATCGCGTACACCGACGGATTTAAAATCGGGTACAACGGGAAAATACTGCCATACTTTTTTATCTAATCCGGCATTGGCGAATTCTTCACGCAAAATAGCGTCAGCTTCACGCACTGCTTCCAGACGCTCTTTAGTTATAGCGCCCAGGCATCTTACGCCAAGTCCCGGTCCGGGGAACGGCTGACGGTAAACCATACTGTGCGGCAAACCCAGTTCGATACCGCAGGCACGTACCTCGTCTTTAAAAAGCTGATACAAAGGTTCAACCAGCTTGAACTGCAGATCTTCAGGCAGTCCGCCGACATTATGATGGCTTTTAACGCTCTTGGCTGTTTTAGTGCCGGATTCTACTACGTCAGGATAAATAGTGCCCTGTCCCAGGAATTCGATACCGTCCAGTTTACGTGCTTCTTCTTCAAAAACACGGATAAATTCGGCGCCGATAATTTTTCTTTTGGCTTCCGGATCAGCTACACCTGCCAGTTTAGAGAGGAAACGTTCGCTGGCATCAACATAGACAAGATTAGCTTTCAGTTCATCTCTGAAAACTCTGACGACGCTTTCAGACTCATCTTTACGCATCAGACCATGGTTAACATGCACGCAGGTCAGCTGCGAGCCGATAGCTTTGATCAAAAGCGCTGCTACAACAGAAGAATCGACACCGCCGGACAAAGCCAGCAGAACTTTTTTATCGCCGACCTGTTTTTTGATCAGTTCGATCTGGTCATTGATGAAATTTTTCATATTCCAGTTAGCTGTAGCATGGCACTCATCAAAAACAAATTTTTTGAGCACTTCCAGCATGGCTGTATGTTCCGGCCAGGCAGGCAGATTTTCTACTTTAGCCAAAGTATGGCCTACAGACATTACCGGCACGCCAAACTGATAAACAGCTGCTTCCACGTCGATCGGCTGACCGTCGATAATATTGTTTTCTCCCCCGTTGATGATGATACCTTTAACATTAGGCAGCGCTTTCAGTTCTGCTGCTGTGATATCATGGGGTTTGATCTCGCTGTAAACACCCAGTTCCCTTACGGCGCGAGCCACCATTGTGTTTTCGTGGCTCCCCAAATCTAAAATTACGATCATATCCTGCTGCATATCCATTCTCCTATCTGCAATAAAATTTTACATCAGCTTAGATATATTAATTGTAACATATTTAACGCCCGCTTCGCAGTAAATTATTGTAGAAAACTTAACTAAATTCATCTTGTGTCTGCATAAAATAAAACCGTACTGTTTTGGATCACAGCTACGGTTTTATTTGTTATCTAATATTTCATACCCTCATTACCATTCTCTGGGTATTTCATTAAAATGTCCGGCGATAAACATAGTCGTCGTGATAGCAGCCAGTAGATTATTCTGTTCGTCTGTCATTTCAGCCATAATGACCATAGTTGTCTGCCCATGGTGTTTGACCTGGCTTTTAACGATCGCCGTCCCCGTCCCTGGCAGATTGCTGATAAAATTGATATTGAAGCTCAATGTCTGCACAACCTCGCCGACACTGGCTCCGGTAATGCCCATAACTGTATCGGCTAATGCCGCCAAAGCACCACCGTGCACACCCAGCCAGTGATTGGTATGGATGTCAAAATCTATCGGCATCTTTACCGTCGCACCGCCGCAGTGGATCTCATCGATCTCTATCTTCAGCAAATTCATAAACGCGCTGCTGCTCCAGATCTGTTTGATATGGGCAGCTACATCTGTTACTGTGTTCATTCAATCACCTCTTACTTATATATACATATTAACCAGCATCATATACAACGGTACGACAACAATACCTAAAAGCACCGTTAAAAAGCTTAAAGTCGCCGCATAAGCAGAATCCGCGCCATAAGTTTTAGCTACGATCGCCATCTGTGTCATCGCCGGCATGGTCGCCTGCATAGTAAAAACCTGTGCTGACAGCGTCGTTACAGGCAGAAACGGTATCAGAACCAAAACACATACTGGACAAACCAGAAAACGTCCGGCAACGCCTAGCAGCAGATCTTTATCGAAACCGATTTCTCCCAACGGGATCTTGCTCATCTCGATGCCAATAAAAACCAACGATAAAGGCGTCGTCAAATTACCTATATATTGGAAGCTGTTCATCAAAAAAGACGGCAGCCTGCAGTCCAGCAAGACTAAAATGATACCGACAATGAAGCCGACCAGTGGCGGAGAAAAAATTTTCTTCAGTGCTGCCGGAGAAAAAAACGCTGGTTTATTCTTTGTATCACTCAGAGTATCCTGCACAATATTATGTACACCAAGTGTCCAGAAAAAGGTTGTATTGACCATATAATAAAGCATTACTGCCGGGATACTTTTTTCACCAAACAGAGCCAGGTTGACCGGCAGACCAATAAACATGGTATTAGCAATAAAAAAATTAGTACAGAAAATGCCGCGCCGTTCTTTTTTTATTTTAAAAACGTGAGCAGCTATTGTACCGACACCAAAAGCCAGCAGCATGGAACATATCGGCAGCAGCAGATCAGGCGCCATGGCAACCAGTTTATTATGATCAAAATTTTTACTGATACTGACGATCATATAAAGAGGCAATGACACAGCAGTCACCAGCCTGGCGATCAATGCGCTGCTGTACTCGTCAAACCAGCCGCGTCTGCTTAACACAAAACCGATACCAATGATAAAAACTATACTGAAAAGACCTTCCAGTGCTTTCAAAACAAATTCCATACCGCACCTCTTTTCTGGTTGTAACAGCAAAATAAGGCCCTTTTAGCGGGCCTTATTTTGCTTGATGGAGGAATGGCATAATCACACCTTCTATGCCGGAAGCAGTAAACATCTATCTAATCTTTCCCCTGCGACCTGTCCTAAATAATCGCAACGGGGAATTCCTTGTTTTCAACTAAATATAACGCAGCCGTAACAGACAACAGATCGGCACTGCCGCCGGGACTGATCCGTTCATTCCTGAAAAGTTCTTCACTTTCTGCCAGCAGCCGGCGTCCAGAATCAGTAAAAATACTTCCCTGCGCCAAAATATCTCTGGCACGCTGCTGTACAAACGGCAGCTTCGCATAACCGCCGCGCCAGATGACATTAGAATCCTGCACAACCGTCATTAAATGAACCAAAGCATGAACCAAAGCATCGTTCAGTCCAGCGCCTTTGGCAAACGCTTCCTTTAAGCCGGGCAACCCGTTCTGTCGTACACTGGGAAATCCTGCTTCCACTTCGCCGCGGATACCCGTGATACCATAAGCCTGATATAATCTTTCTCCTGCCGTCAAAGGCCGGTCTGCCTGCAGTCCAGCCAGCTCATTCTCTGTCAGCCCCTGCGTCATTTCTGCCACGATAGAGCACAGTGCTTTACTGTCCAGACCTTTATTCATGGCAGCCCCTGCGGCAGCAGCCAATAGCCCACCGGCAAATAAAATGCCTCTTTGGGTATTGACTCCTTTCGTCACGCGCAGCAGCTCCTGCTCCGCACTGACGCCGTAACGTCTTACCTTTCCAAATAACTCCTGATAATTTCCATTATGCTTCATCCCTAAAATCTGTAAATCACTGAAAGCTTTTGCCAAAACCGCAGAACCGGCAGCAAAAGTCAAAATACTCATATCTGTATGAGCACCGCCGCCATGACGGGTGACTAAGCCTGGTTTTGGATGGACGCAAACCTCCATAAAAACCGCCTGCGTCAAAAACATACTCATTTGCCGTAAAGTTTCAGATTTAGCAGAAAGCTGGCGGGCTGATATCTCGACTACTATTTCTTTAAACGTACCTTGCTCATTTAATTTTTTAGCTTGGTGATCATACATCGCTGCACCTGCTTTCTGCCGGGATCATTACTTAACCAAAAATAGCTTTTGTTGCAAAATACAGAATTGACGGAAATACCAGACAACCGGAACCGGTATAGAATGTAGCTGTCATTGCCGCATACGGAACCAGTTTGGGATCGACTGCGGCCATACCGGCAGCCGTA
>ERZ860076.683-NODE-683-length-20408-cov-11.815654_pt1 | contig 20408 bp, 17 predicted proteins | sample MGYA00509982_ERZ860076 | MGnify/ENA primary metagenome ERZ860076 (study PRJEB30046, sample SAMN00715193) | human gut metagenome | study: EMG produced TPA metagenomics assembly of the A metagenome-wide association study of gut microbiota in type 2... | reverse complement strand
GGTATGAGGAAACCTACTGCCGAAAGGCGGCAAGGCGTCTTGTACCGAGCCTACGAACAGGCAAAGGTGGCAACATCATCGCACTGGCTTCGGAGCTTTACTGTTCCGTCCACGTTCCATACCTGCTGCAACGGATTGCGGAACAGACATCGCACATCAGACCTGTGTCTTTCTCTTTTCGGAAGCAGTCCTCTACTGAGCCGAATTTTCAGCGTATGGAAGTAAGGGAGCTTGCTTCGCCTGTCCTGCTTTCATACCTGCAAGGCAGGGGAATAAACTTGGAACTGGCGAAAAGAGAATGCCATGAGGTACACTTCGAGAACAACGGCAAGCGTTATTTTACCATCGGTTTTCGGAACATGGCTGGCGGTTTCGAGATACGCAACCGATACTTCAAGGGCTGCATCGCACCGAAGGACATCACCCATATCCGGCATGAAGGCAGAAGGAATGATGCCTGCTTCGTGTTCGAGGGATTTATGGACTATCTCTCGTTCCTGACCATACGCTCGGAGAAGTGTCCCCAAATGCCGTGCTTGGACTGGCAGGACTATATCATACTAAACTCGGTTTCCAATCTCCACAAGGCGATTGACGAGTTGGCGGTCTATGAGCGCATCCATTGTTTTTTCGACAATGACCGTGCCGGGATGGAAGCTTTTCAAAGACTTGCAAACGAGTATTCCTACCGTGTCCGTGACGCATCCCATACTTACAAGGACTGTAAGGACTTGAACGAGTATCTCGTTCGGCAACGCTCCATGCAGGAGAGGAAAACCGTACAGATTGCACCGCCCAAAAGGTCGAAAGGACGGAGCTTGTAACATCAATCATGTATCACCGCTGTACCGATGTGGGGGGGTATTGTCTGAGGGAGCAAGGTTATGGAAATGTATACATTTCCGACCTTGCTTCGCCAAAAGGCAAAGGCAGTCCGCTCCCGTCGGTCGCAGCCAAAAAGGAATTTCAGAATGGAAAAAGATAAACAATTATCACGACCAACCAAGCGTAACAAGGTACGTGTGGTCAGCGCAAGATTTACAGATATTGAATACCAAGCGGTGGAGAAACGCAGGAAAGATGCAGGCGTTTCCCTCAGCAGGTTCGTCCGTTCCGTACTGCTTACGGGAAAAGTAGTTCAGCGCATCAGCAAGGCAGATGCGGATGTGTTACGGAAACTTGCAGGAGAAGCCAACAACATCAACCAGCTTGCCCATAAAGCCAATGCCGGAGGATTCGCAGGAGTGGCAGCCGAACTGATGATGTTGAAGAAAAAGATAGTCCAAATCATAAAACAGTTGTCCGATGATTGGAAAAATAAGTAAGGGAGCGGGATTCAAGGGCTGTGTTAATTATGTATTGGGCAAGTCCGATGCAAGACTGCTGGTTGCGGAAGGAGTGCTGGCGGACAGCATCCAAAGCATTACGGACTGTTTTCAAGCCCAGCGGATGATGAAGCCGGATATCCGTCAGCCTGTGGGACATATCTCGCTCAGCTATGCACCTGAGGACGCTCCGAGAATGACGGATGAAACGCTGGTAAGTTTGGCAAAGGAGTATATGCAGAAAATGGGAATCAGGGATACCCAGTATATCATTGCCCGGCATAACGACCAAAATCATCCGCACGTCCACATCGTTTTCAACCGGGTGGACAACAACGGACGCACCATCAGCGACAGGAACGACTGTTATCGGAATGTCAAGGTCTGTAAGGAACTGAAAGAAAAGTACGGGCTTTATTTCGGCAAAGGCAAGGACAGGGTACGGACATACCGTCTGAAAGGAAACGATAAGACGAAGTACGAGATTTATCATGCAGTCAAGAACTCGTTAGGCAAATCCAATAGCTGGAAACAATTCATTTCCGAATTATCCAAGCAGGGAATAAAAGCGGAGTTCAAGTATAGAGGTAGGAGCAATGTCATACAAGGCTTGTCCTTTACCAAAGACGACATTACATTCAAGGCTTCAGACATTGACAGGAGTTTCAGCTATTCCAAGCTGGACAGACAGTTGGGAGAAACCGACAGCCAATGCCAACGGAGTATAGGAACGGAAACCTGCGGCAGTCAGTCAGCAATACAACATGAGAATACCTATAATTCAGGTAGTGATGTGGTAGAAAGCATTGCCGGAGCGTTTGGCGGACTGTTCAATCCTGCACCCAACCATGCCGATGAGAATGCGGAAGCAGCCTTTTGGCGGAAGTTGAAAAAGAAGAAAAAGAGAAGAATAAACTGGTAATCACTCAAAAACAGATACGAAAATGAAAGAAATGGAGAACAACGATTTCATCCATACGCTGGATGCGGTATATAATCTCTGTTCCGAAATCAAGGAACGAATAACTTCGGTTGAAACGACTGATGAAGAAGAAAGCAACGAGGGAATTGTTCTGCTTTCCGACAATCTTCAACGGTTTCAATCTGAAATAGCGGAAATAAAATCCGGACTGTCTTCCGACAAGGACGCACGGGACAAACTCCGCACCGCTATAAATTTGCGGTTGAAAGAAATCCACGAAGTGTATTCGGCATTGAGTACAACCAACGAGAGAATCTTTGTCGGGCAGGAACGAATCAACGAGGAGCTGCAACGGATTCAAAGTCTGAAAGTCCAAAACAACCATATACACGTCATTGACTTTAAAACATCCAGACCGTTTCTATAGCAAGTGGTCATGTCTGTGATAATTCTGTTTCTTTTGGTTGGTAATGCCTATCAGTTCAAGCGGAACATGGACTTGTCGGACAATGACTTGAAGTACCGTCTTATCAAAATGTACGGTGGCATTTCGGGCAATGAACTAGATACGCTGGAAGTTGTGTTTCACCGTGACAGGGATAAAACTGTCATTAGGAACATCCGTAATGAGGTGGAGGATTTTGAGTATCGTACACGGGTAAGAGCTGAGAAGTTGGAAAAGGCAAGGCTATTACAACAGGAAGCAGAAGAGCTTAAGTAAAGAGGTATTTTATCAGAAAGGGAGTATAATCTACAATATAGGGTTATACTTCCTTTTTTATTTGTGATGGGGTATATATCAATAAATTAGATTACTTTTGCTTACGGTTTATAAAAAAAGAACATTATGGGACAATTAAAACCTAATCAGATACTGAATAAAGCGTACAGACAAGTAGCAATAGAAACAGAAGACTTTAATCGTTTTAAAGAAGCTCTCCACGTTTTATTGTCTACCATATCAGATGGTCAGAGAGAAGAAACCCAAAAAGAACATTTGAGGAACTTCCTAAGTGATACTTTTTATAAACCATACTATATGGCTCCGGAAGAGGATATAGACTTGGCTGTAAGATTAGATAAAACAGTTAAGTCAAATATCGGTTTATTAATCGAAGTAAAGAGTACGACCAATAAGAACGAAATGATTTCCGTTGGTAATTTAAACAGGAAAGCTCTCCAAGAACTGCTGCTCTATTATTTAAGAGAAAGAATATCCAAGAAGAATACAGATATTAAATATCTGATAGCGACCAATATATACGAATATTTTATTTTTGATGCCCAAGAGTTTGAACAAAAGTTCTATCAGAATAAGAAACTGAAAAAAGAGTTTCAGGATTTCGAGGACGGCAGAAAGACAAGCCGTAAGACAGATTTCTTTTATTCTGAAATAGCATCTTCATTTATCGAAGAAGTTGCAGACAATCTTGACTATACTTATTTTGACATCCGCTCTTACGCTAAATATTTAGGCGACAATACCACTTCAAGAAAACTTATCGAATTGTATAAGGTATTCAGTGACGTGCATTTGCTGAAACTACCTTTTCAGAATGACAGTAACTCCTTGAATAAAAAGTTTTATGCAGAATTGCTACATATTTTGGGTATTGAAGAGAAGAAAGAAAATAATAAGATTGTTATTGTACGTAAAGCTGTTGGGCGGCGCAATGAAGCATCTTTGTTGGAAAATACAATCAATCAGCTTGATGCAGAAGATTGCTTGCGGAAAGTTCCCAATATAGTTGCCTATGGAAGCACGCAAGAAGAACGCCTGTTTAATGTAGCAATGGAATTGTGTATTACTTGGATTAATCGAATTTTGTTCTTGAAACTGCTGGAAGCTCAAATGTTGAAATATCACAATGGAGAGCAATGTTACAAATTCCTTTCTATAAAAAAAATACGTGATTTCGATGATTTAAACACTTTGTTCTTTCAAGTTTTGGCACGGAATGTTCATCAACGAACGGCTTCCATATTAAAGGATTTCGAGTATGTTCCTTATTTGAATAGTTCGCTTTTTGAAGTCACCGAACTTGAAAGCAATACGATAAAGATAAACAGCTTGTCGCAGCGGACTGAATTGCCGTTGTTCACTAACAGTGTATTAATCAACCGCAAGGAGAAACAACAGTTCAGCAGCCTTCCCACTTTGAGTTATTTATTCGCTTTTTTGGATGCATATAATTTTGCAAGCGAAGGCAGTGAGGAAGTGCAAGAAGAAGCTAAGACTTTAATCAACGCTTCTGTCTTGGGACTTATATTTGAGAAAATCAACGGACATAAGGATGGCTCGGTATTTACTCCCGGCTTTATTACTATGTACATGTGCCGTGAAGCCGTTGTTAATACTGTTCTGACTAAATTCAATAATTTCTATAACTGGCATTGTAAATCTATTGCTGATTTGTACAATCAAATAGATAATATACCTCAAGCTAACCAACTGATAAACAGTATTACTATTTGTGACCCTGCTGTTGGTTCGGGACACTTCCTCGTATCCGCTTTAAATGAGTTGATATATTTAAAATATGAACTTGGAATTTTAGTGGATTCCGAAGGTAAACGCATCAAGAAGTCAGATTATACATTTTGTATCGAAAACGATGAATTGATTGTAACGGATGCGGATAATAATTTGTTTTCATACAATCCATTGAATGAGGAAAGCCGACGCATTCAAGAAACATTGTTCAAAGAGAAAAAGATAATTATTGAGAATTGTTTGTTTGGCGTGGATATTAACCCAAACTCTGTGAAAATATGCAGGTTACGTTTGTGGATTGAATTATTAAAGAATGCCTACTATACAGCAGAAAGTGATTATAAAGAATTGGAAACCTTACCCAATATTGATATAAATATCAAATGTGGTAATTCTTTGGTACACCGTTTTGATTTGACGGACAGCATTAAGTCTGTACTAAAAGAAACGGGTATCTCCATCAGCCAGTATAGAAATGCAGTGAGCAAGTATAAGAATGCTCAGGATAAGACTGAGAAGTGGGAGTTGGATTCAATGATAGCCGAAATTAAATCTAAACTTACCACTGAAATCGGAGCAAAAGACCCTAAGAAACTCCGATTAAACAAGCGTAAGGCGGAACTAGTGAACTTGCTTGCGCCCCAACTGTTTGAAATGAGTAAAAAGGAACAAAAGGATTGGCAGAAACGGGTGGACGCTGTTCAAAAAGAAATAGCAGAACTTGAAAGTTATTTTGAGGAAATCAATTCCAACAAGATTTATTTGGGGGCTTTTGAATGGCGTATAGAGTTTCCAGAAGTATTGGATGCGGATGGAAATTTTATAGGATTTGATTGTATTATTGGCAACCCTCCTTATATTCAACTGCAATCTATGGGTACAGATGCTGATGTCTTAGAGCGAATGAAGTATAAAACTTATGTTCGTACTGGAGATATTTATTGTTTATTCTATGAGCAAGGGATGAATTTGCTTAAGCCTAATGGTTGCCTATGCTACATTACTTCCAATAAGTGGATGAGAGCTGGATATGGAAAAGAATTACGCCAATATTTTGTTGCAGAAACAAATCCATGTCTGTTAGTAGATTTTGCAGGAGTGAAAATATTTGATACAGCAACTGTTGAAACTAATATTTTGATAGTAAAGAAAGAAAATAGTACTCAAAAGACATTAGCTTGTATTGTTTCCAATGCTGATGACTTAAATAAATTGAGCATTTTCGTGCAGCAGCAGGGTGTGGAGTGTAACTTCTCAGGAAGTGATAGCTGGGTAATTTTATCCCCGATTGAGCAGAGCATCAAACAAAAAATAGAAGCAGTTGGCACTCCGCTTAAAGATTGGAATATTCAGATTAACTATGGAATTAAGACTGGCTTTAATGATGCGTTTATTATCACTACCGAAAAGCGTGATGAAATATTAGCTAATTGTCAGACAGAGGAGGAGCGTATCAGAACGGCTGAATTAATACGACCGATTTTAAGAGGACGTGATATAAAGCGATATAGTTACGATTGGGCGAATTTGTGGCTAATTAATACTCATAATGGCATAAAAGGTAAAATACCTCGCATTCAAATAGAAGATTATCCAGCTATAAAGGCTCATTTAGACCAACATTGGAAGAAAATCTCTACAAGAACTGATAAAGGTGATACTCCTTACAATCTGCGCAACTGCGCATATATGGAGGATTTTTCTAAGCCAAAAATAGTATGGGGCAATCTGAATTTGACTCCCAATTATGCCTTAGTAGAAGATAATAGTTTTATCAATGCACCATCCTCCATGATTGTTCCAGCCAGTAACTATTTATTAGCAATTCTTAATTCTAAATTAGCTGATTTCTATATTAGGTTACTTGGGGTTACTCGTAATGGAGGATATTTTGAATATAAACCAATGTTTATTGAGCAACTTCCTATTCCGCAATTAGATATTGAGAATAAGGAGTTGACTCAAATCACAAAGTTGATAGAAAATAAAAATTATACAGGAATTGAATATATCGTATATAATTTATATGCTTTAACACAGGAGGAAATTAATTATATAAATTCTCTATAGCGTGTATTTCTTCTTTGGTTAATCCATATATATCATACATCAACTTATTGCTAAAATATTCAAAATCAAGAATTGACATCTTTCCAGCCTTTAACTTTTCAAAGGCTGCAAGGTGTTCTTTTTGTTGCTCATAATTGGGCTTTGCAACAATTAATTGTTCTATTGTATATTTTTTCCATCTAATAGTGCCAACACCTGTAGTTGTTCCTGTTTTAGAAAACAGCCATTCTGAAACAGATGAATTTAAAGCTGTTAATAAATATTCTATATATTCTCCATTAAGATAAAATGTAGTAGCTTCTGGTATATATTCACCTAAAAAGTCAAAAGCAAATTTGGCTTTATCTGAGATTTCACCCCATACGATTTTTGGCTTAGAAAAATCCTCCCAATAACTGATGCTATCTTGGGTTTCAAACCATTTATTGTTAGTTTTCTTACGTGCCTTCACCTTTTCGCCATTGATAGTATAGGTCTTGCCTGTCTGCTCTAACCGTTCCTCACCGAATGAAAGGAGATGTTGCTTCACTGCAGGATATTGCTCAATGTCATAGTGTCGAGATGGGAATGTTGCTATCAGATATTTTTCTGCCCACTCATATCCATAGCGTTTTATATCTCTGCCACGCAGAATTGCTCCTTTCTGCAACGCTTCTTCCACCGTCCGGACAGTGGCCGAAGCCAGGCGCATACCCACCGCCCATTTAACCATTGCATAATCCTGTGCCTGGACAGCTCCCATCCAGGACACCAACTCTTTCGGAGAATGAAACAAAGGATTCGCCAACTGCTGGTTCAACAAGCGCAATTTAGGTATATCCATCATTAAATATATTGTTTATACGGTTTATAACTGCTTTTGAGAGGTGACAAAGCTAATATAAATAAACAAGAAAAAGGTAATATGCCTCAAAGAATCATCCGTTTTTCCGGCCGGATACTGCAATCACCTACTATTTCAGATTTATTTAACAATAAGAAAACACTGATAAACAGCGAATTTTAAAATAAAGGTAAAATAAAGGCAATAAAAAATCACAGAAGTATTTGCTATTTCAAAATAAAGACGTACTTTTGCATCCGCAATTCGGGGTGTAGCTCAGCCCGGTTAGAGTACGCGTCTGGGGGGCGTGTGGTCGCTGGTTCGAATCCAGTCACCCCGACTGGTGAAAATGAAGGAGTTAAGTCGTTGACTTAGCTCCTCTTTCTTTTCTTCCTACAACAAATCTACAACATTTCTATCTCTACAACGCTGCTACAACAAACAAAAACAAAATGAATAGGGAGATATTTCTTTCTCTTTATATCCATTTACTGTAACTCTTTTCATTAGCGTATGTAAAAACTTTCATGTTTTATTGGACAAAACAATAGTTTATTATGATATACGGATACATTAGAGTTAGTAGTGACAAACAGACAGTAGAAAACCAACGCTTCGAAATTAACAATTTCTGTGAACGTGAATGTTTAAAAATTGATGGTTGGATAGAAGAAACCATCAGTGGTACTAAATCCTATAATAAAAGAGAATTAGGCAAACTACTCAAACAAATCAAAAAGGACGACCTTATAATTTGCGCAGAACTCTCACGCTTAGGTAGAAATCTTTTTATGATAATGGAAATCCTTAACCTTTGCATGAGTAAAGAGTGCAGGGTTTGGACCATCAAAGACAATTATCGTTTAGGTGAAGATATCCAAAGTAAAGTATTAGCTTTTGCCTTTGGCTTATCAGCAGAAATTGAACGTAATCTCATTAGCCAACGAACCAAAGAAGCATTATCACGAAAAAAAGCAGAAGGTGTAATTTTAGGTCGCCCAAAAGGGAAGAAAAGTTCTCCTGAAAAATACAAGTTACACAAGAAAAGGAATTTGATTCAGGAGCTTTTAAATGCAAATATATCTAAACGGAAAATAGCTGTAATATGTAAAGTTGATAGAAACACGTTGGCACGTTATATCAAAACTTTTTTGGCAGACACATAACGAGAGATTTTAAGAACGCATGTAATGCGCCCTACGTGGCATCTGGTGGCGGCAGAAGATATTCGTTGGATGCTGAAGCTCTCTGCCCGGCGTATAAAAGCTGCCAATGAGGCATACGCCAAAGGCAGGGAAGAGATATCCGAGGAACTTTACAGTAAAAGCAATCGTGCATTGGAAACGATTCTTGCCGGAAAGAAAAGGCTGACCAGGCTGGAAATAGCGGAACAGTTCCGGCATTCGGGGCTGGCGGCGGACAACTATCATATGACCCGCTTTATGGTACGGGCGGAAGTGGAAGGCATCGTTTGCGGAGGAGAGTCTAAAGGCGGAAAGCATGCTTACATGCTTCTGGAAGAGTGCGTGCCACCTGTGCCGGACATAACGAAGGACGAGGCTCTGGCACGTTTGGCAAGGAATTATTTCCGTAGTCATATCCCTGCCACTTTACAGGATTTTGTGTGGTGGTCCGGACTATCCGTAACGGAAGCGAAACAAGGTATATACCTGATAGGCAGTGAACTGACGGAAGAGCAGTGGAAAGGGCAGACCTGGTATCTTCATGAGTCCGGCAGGACCCGCGGCAGCATAAAAGGGCATATACGGTTTCTGCCGCCGTACGATGAACTGCTGCTGGGTTATAAAGACCGGACGGATGTGCTCCCTTCCGAACACTATTCCAAAGCTTTTACGAGGAACGGACTCTTCTTTCCGGTAATACTTTACGAAGGGCAGATTGTTGGGAACTGGGACAGGAAAGTTAAAAGAAACGGATGCGGTCCGGGGTGTTCTCTCTTCCGGCAGGAAAGCCGCATAGATGAGGCTTTATTGGACAAAGCACAACAGCAGTATATGCACTTCTTGGGAAAGTGAGGGATTTATACCCCCATACATTCCCGGTAAAAGTCGAACACCTCGAAAATCGTTTCTTTGTCCGCCGTCTGGTTCAGGCAGATATCGCCTACCTCTTTCAGCAGCGTGAAATTGATGATGCCGGCAGTGTTTTTCTTGTCATGCAACATCAGTTCGTAAAGGCTGTCGTATTGCTTGCAGCTAAAGGCAAAAGCACCGTAATTCTCTTTGATAAATTGGATGGTCTGGCGCATTTTATCTTTAGGAAAGCCGGCTTTGAGGTAGGAGAGGTAAAGTTCGCACACAAGTCCCCACGCCACGGCATAACCATGCAGTACCGGACGGTTTTCGGCCAGGGCAAGACTCTCGAAAGCATGTCCTATGGTGTGTCCCAGATTGAGCGCCTTGCGTATGCCGTGCTCTTTGGGGTCTTGTTCTACAATATCTTCCTTTACCTGTACAGAGCGCCCTACCATTGTCCTGAGTGCGGAGTAATCGATGTTTTCTGTATCGAAAGACAGCAGCTCCGCCAGATGGTCGGAAGTACTGATGAGTCCGTGCTTCAACATTTCGGCATAGCCGGAGAAAAAGTTGCGGGCATCGAGGCTGCGCAGGAACCCGGTTTCCAGCAAGACGGAGGAAGCAGGGGCGAAGACACCGATTTCATTCTTCAGTCCGTTGAAGTTGATGCCTGTTTTTCCGCCTACGGATGCGTCTACCATGGCAAGCAGGGTGGTAGGGATGTTGATGTATGCAATGCCGCGTTTGAAAGTGGAAGCCGCAAAGCCGCCGAGGTCGGTGACCATTCCGCCGCCCAGGTTTATCAAGAGCGAATGGCGGGTGGCTCCCTGTTCGCTCAGAGCCTGCCACACGGAAGCCAGCGTCTCCAGATTTTTGTGCACGTCTTCTGCTCCGATAATGATTTCGGCGGCATTTTCCAGTGCGGGGATGCTTTGCAGTTGCGGCAGGCAAAGGCGGTGCGTATGTTCGTCGGTAAGGATGAAAAGCTTGTCGTGAGGACATTTTCCGATGGCATGCGTCAGGTCGTTTTCCAACTCCTTGCAGAGGATTACTTCTTGTTTACTCATTTGACTTATTACGGATTAGAAGTTGTAAATTATGGAAGGGAGCATTGCTCTCTTTATTTATTATGCTACAAAGATAGTTCTTTCAACAATAAAACGTTATCTTTGTTTCCGAAAATCTATGTATTTGTAAGGTGTCCGCACCGTAACCTTTAATTTGTATGTAAGAAAATGAAAGCTTTACTTCCTGTATACTGCCGTCCGTTGGGCTATTTCGTAATTGCGCTAGCCTTGTTCCTTCCGTTCCTGATGATGCTGACGGGCAGGGTTACAGATGCCAATCTGCTGTTTTATAAAGAGTGCTCCAAACTCCTGATGATGTTGGGGGCATTGATGATACTTTTTGCGCTGACGAAAGGCGAATGCAAGGCGACAGAGGAGATACGCAACAAAGCCACGCGCAATGCGATGTTCCTTACCGTGCTCTTTATTTTCGGAGGCATGCTGTACAGGGTGGCGCAGGGCGATATTATGTCCGTCGATTCTTCTTCTTTCCTGATATTCCTGATTATGAACGTCCTCTGCCTTGAATTCGGCATAAAGAAAGCGACCGTGGACAACCTGTTCAAGCGGAATAACCGGTAATTAAACAAAATCATTCTGTAGCCCGTTAAACCTTTTGCCCGTACTTTTGTCAAAAGAATCAGTTACAAATAAACAGTGTTGATTATTTAGAAGACAGGGCATGAAAAAAATTATCACTGCGGCGGTGCTGTTGCTGGCAACGGCATTGTCTGCTTTTTCACAAACCAAAAACATCACCGTATCCGGCCGCGTGCTTGAAGACACGAACGAGCCTGCGGTGCAAGCTACCATTCAATTGCTATCGTTGCCGGACAGCGCTTATGCAGCCGGTGTTGCCACTACGGGAAACGGCTACTTTACCCTGCCGAAGGTGAATGCGGGGAAATATGTGCTGAAAGTTTCCTATATAGGTTTTAAGAATAAGTTTCTACCGCTGCATCTCTATGCCAACGTGCGCAATAAAAATGTGGGTACGATAACGCTCGAAACGGATGCCATTATGCTTGCCGAGGCTGTGGTAGTGGCGGAAGCGCCGCAAGTGCAGGTGGTGGAAGATACGCTGATGTACAGTTCCTCTGCCTATCGCACGCCGGAAGGGGCGATGCTGGAAGAACTGGTGAAGAAACTGCCCGGTGCGGAAATCGATGATGACGGCAATGTGACGATTAACGGCAAGGAGCTGAAGAAAATCATGGTGGACGGCAAAGAGTTCTTCGGGGGGGATATAAAGACGGGCTTGAAGAACTTGCCGGTGGATATAATTGATAAACTGAAAACCTACGATAAGAAGTCCGACCTGGCACGCATCACCGGTATAGATGACGGTGAAGAGGAGACGGTGCTTGACCTTACCATAAAGAAAGGTATGAATAAGGGGTGGTTCGGCAATGCGGATGTGGCTTATGGTACGGAAGACCGTTATATGGCACGCATGATGGTAAATTACATTGTCGATAAGACGCAATTCTCTTTGATTGGTTCTGCCAATAATGTCAACGACCAGGGGTTCTCCGGTGGTGGCGGCGGTCCGCGCTGGCGCAGGAACAACGGTTTGGTAGCCACGAAAACACTGGGAGCGAACTTTGCGACGGAGACTTCAAAACTGGAGCTCGACGGTAGTGTCCGCTATGATTATAAAGGTGCGGACATTATCAGTACCAACTCTTCGGAACGTTTCCTGCAGAACGGAAGTTCATACTCCAATTCGAACGCTGTCAACAAGAACAAGAATTCGGATGTCTTTGCCAACTTCCGTCTGGAGTGGAAGCCGGATTCGATGACGAATATCATTTTCCGTCCTAACTTCTCTTACGGTAAGACAAACGGTACTTCCGGTTCGGAATCGGGAACATTCAACTCGGACCCGTATAGCCTGATTGCCAACCCGAACGATTTTCTCGACTTCGACAGGCTGGAAGACGACCCTTTGGAAAATATCCGTGTCAATGCAACGAATGATGCTTCTCTGACCAAAAGCAAAAGCATTTCGACATCCGCCACGCTGCAACTCAACAGGAAGCTGAATAACCGCGGACGTAACATAACCTTCCGCGGACGCTTTAGCTACGGCGACAACGACAACGACCAGTACAGGCAGTCGGAAACCCGCTATTACCAGATATTGAACGCGTTGGGCGGAGACTCCGTGCTGTATCGCAACCAGTATATCACAACACCGACCAACAATTATAATTATAGCGCCCAGGTTACGTACAGCGAACCGATTGCACGCGCCACTTTCCTGCAGTTCAGCTATCAGTTCCAATACAAGTACAGCGAGAGCGACAAGACCACATTCGATATGCTGGACTATCCGGAGTGGGACATCAACGGGCCTTTGCCGTCCGGATACGAGTCGCATGCTGTGGATAGCCTGGGCAAATATGCGGAGTACAGATACTACAACCACGATGCGTCCGTGTCGTTGCGCTTCATCCGTGAGAAGTATCAGTTGAGTGCGGGGATGTCTTTCCAGCCGCAGCATTCGGTATTGTCCTATAAGCGCGGGGATTATATGATTGATACGGCCCGAAACGTATTCAACTTTGCCCCGAACATTGATTTCCGTTACCGTTTTTCTAAAGTGAGCCAGTTGCGTTTTATGTATCGTGGACGCAGCAGTCAGCCGAGCATGGAGAACCTGCTGCCTATTGCCGATAACTCGAATCCGCTGAACATCAGAGTAGGAAATCCGGGACTGAAGCCGGCATTTACGCACAATATGCGCCTCTTCTACAATACTTATAATGGGGAGTTGCAGCGCGGAATGATGACACATCTCAGCTTCTCGACCACGCAGAACAGCATCAGCAACAGTACGGTGTACAACGAGCAAACCGGCGGACGGACCACTACGCCCAAGAATATCAACGGCAACTGGAGCGCTTTCGGTATGTTCGGATTCAATACGGCGTTGAAGAACAAGAAGTTTACGGTAAACTCTTTTTCGCAACTCAGATACAATAACAACGTGGCGTTCCTATACGATCAGAATACGAAACAGGATAACAAGAATACCACCACCGAACTTATGCTGAGCGAGCGGGTGAACGGGGCCTACCGCAATGACTGGTTTGAATTCGGAGTGAACGGTTCGGTTTCCTATACGGCAGAGCGCAGCAAATTGCGCCCGGAGAATAACCAGAATCCCTATACTTTCTCCTACGGTGCGCTGACCAATATCACGATGCCCTGGAAGATGACGCTTTCTACCAATATCACCAATCAAAGCCGCCGCGGCTATACGGACAGCAGCATGAACCGCAACGAGTTGATCTGGAACGCGCAACTTTCGCAGTCGTTCCTGAAAGGTGCGGCGACTGTGAGCTTCGAGATGTACGATATCCTGAAACAACAGAGCAACATCAGCCGCTCGTTGACGGCGGATGGCCGGTCGGTGTCGTCTTATAATGGTGTCAACAGCTACTGCATGCTGCATTTCATTTACCGTTTGAATATTTTTGGCGGTAAGGGTGCGCGCGAAAGCATGCGTGGCAGGCAAAGCTTCGGCGGTCCCGGTCCGGGCGGCCACCGGGGTGGCTTTGGCGGCGGGCGGCGTCCGTTCTAATGTTAATCAATGTAATAGGTCGTAAAACTTCCTTCCTTTTTCATATATTTGTTTTAAAATATGTTTTGATTTTTATTCGGGACTTATTTCTTCTTGTGACAAATGTATGCTTGATTGGAACTTCATAGCCGGCCTGATTGCCACAGTAGCATTCGATATTATCTATTTTGGCGCAATTATCGGAACAATCACGGTTATCATTCTCGATAACCGGAATCCGGTAAAGACAATGGCGTGGATATTGGTGCTGATGTTCCTTCCGGTGGTGGGACTGGTGTTTTACTTCTTCTTCGGCCGCAGCCAAAGGCGGGTGCGTGTCATTGGCAAGAAGAGTTACAACCGTCTGTTGAAGAAGCCGATGGCCGAATATCTTGCCCAGGATTCCTGTGCGCTTCCGGCAAATTACGGACGCCTTATCTCTCTGTTTCGCAACACCAACCAGGCTTTTCCTTTCGATGGAAACCGTGTGGAAGTCTATACGCGGGGACTTTCCATGATTCAATCCTTGCTGCGCGAATTGCAAAAGGCGACCAGGCACATCCACATGGAGTTTTATATCTTCGAGGATGACGCCATAGGCCGTATGGTGCGCGATGTGCTGATGGAGAAAGCGAAGCAGGGAGTGGAAGTGCGTGTGATTTATGATGATGTGGGATGCTGGCATGTTCCCAACCGCTTTTATGAACAGATGCGCGAGGCGGGAGTGGAAGTGCGCAGTTTCCTGAAAGTACGTTTTCCTTTGTTCACCAGCAAGGTGAATTACCGCAACCACCGCAAGATTGTAGTCATTGACGGGCGCGTGGGCTTTGTGGGCGGAATGAACCTGGCCGAACGTTATATGCGCGGCTTTTCATGGGGCATCTGGCGTGATACGCACCTGCTGCTGGAAGGTAAGGCTGTGCATGGTCTGCAAACGGCTTTTCTGCTCGACTGGTATTTTGTAGACCGTACCTTGATTACGTCTGCCCGCTACTTCCCGAAGGTGGATGTCTGCGGCACTTCACTGGCGCAGATTGTAACGGCTGAACCGATAGGTCCCTGGAAAGAAATCATGCAGGGACTTGTCATGGCGATAACCGGTGCCCGGAAATACTTTTATATACAGACTCCTTATTTTCTCCCGACGGAAGCCGTACTCGTAGCCATGCAGACGGCTGCACTGGCAGGGGTGGATGTGCGTCTTATGCTGCCTTATCGTGCGGATAACAGGCTGACGCATCTGGGCTCCTGCTCGTATCTGGCAGAGGCGTTGCGTGCAGGTGTCAAGGTGTACTTTTATAAAAAAGGTTTCCTGCACTCCAAACTCATGGTATCGGATGACGAATTGTCCACAGTAGGCTCTACGAACGTGGATTTCCGCAGTTTCGAGCATAATTTTGAGGTGAATGCCTTTATATACGACACCGAGACCGCATTGCAGATGCGTGAGATATTCTTGCAGGACCAGCGGGAATGTGTGCAGGTATTCTCCAAGAATTGGGAGAAACGTCCCTGGCACCGTAAGGCGGCAGAAAGCATAGTGCGGCTGCTGGCACCGTTACTGTAGCTTTCAGCCTTGAATGCCGAAGAAAGAGAAGTTGACACTGCCGTAGATTCTTCTTTCCAAAAAGCAGGGATGTTCCTCGAAGTTGTTGTTTTTTCCATGTTCCAGCACGAACAGGCCGTCTTCTTTCAGCAGGTTGTTGTCAAAAATAAGGTCGGGCAGGGTCTCAAGCTCTTTGAGTCCGTACGGCGGGTCGGCAAAGATAAAGTCGAACCGTTCGCGGCTGCCTTGTATGTATCTGAATACATCGCCGCGGACAGGCAGGCATTTATCGGTCTTGAGTTCTTTCATTACCTTGCAGATGAAAGCGTAATGGTCGCGGTCTTTCTCTACGCTGATTACCTGGTCGCAGCCTCTGGACACAAGCTCGATGCTGATGCTGCCTGTGCCGGCAAATAAATCGAGTGCGCGTACGCCTTCTTCAAAGTCCATGTAGTTGGACAGTACATTAAACAGATTCTCTTTGGCGAAATCGGTTGTGGGGCGTGCCTTGAAAGTATGGGGCACGTCGAAACGTCTTCTTTTGTATATTCCGCTTATTACTCGCATAGGTTGATGGCTTGTAGGTCGAGATTGGCGGCAGGGTTCATGATGAATACCTGCCGGATAAATTTTTTCAGTTCGGGCAGCAGTTGCTCTTTGTCGTACAGTTCGCCGGTGAGGTGGAGCTCGTCGCGTTCCTGCGCCATGCCGAGCTGCTTCCATACACAGAGAATGTAATAGAGGCGGTCGTTTGTCTCCTTGCAGGTAAAGGTGTTGGCGAATGCCAGCCGGCCGCGTTCGTAGGCGTATATCTCTGCCGCTTCTTTGCGCAGGTGCACATACATTTTTCGGCAATTGCCCAGGCGGCTCTTTGCCGCAAAGTACTCTATGAGAGGGCTTGCCTGAGCATAGAAACGGACGTCGGGATACTGTTCGCGTAAAAGGGAGCAGGCGCTTTTGTCCATTCCAAACAGTACGACTATATTGTTCTTATGCAAGATGTTGTATTGCACCAGTTCGTTGTCTTGTCTGGAGTGATTATGATAGAATACGGTTTCCGCCTGTTCGTCCTCAAAGAATTCCAACGGAATGAATGTAAAGCGCTTGCCTGCCATAAGGACATTGATACGGCGGAAAGGATTCTTCAGCCAGTCCGTTTCGCGGAAAGCCTGTTTCAGGTTGGCAGTGAGGGACAGGGAATCGTCCACTCCGTGCTTGTGGAAAGAAAATCTGCCTTCGCCGAGCGGATTGAATATAGAAAAAGAAAATCCATCCGTACTCAGACGGATGGATAAGGTATATTGTTCCGATTTACTAAAATCAGTCGTTTCTATCATACGTATTGTGTCGGTGGATTATTCCCAGTTACCGGCGTTGTTGTTGGCTGTTTCCAGGCTACCGATCATCAGACCTGAGTATTTGCCCAACTTGGTTTGAACATCTTTCAGGTTAGCGATTTCCTGTTTGTCGAGACCGTTCAGATATACTTCATACGGAGTCTTGACTTCGAGCAGGCAGAAAGGAGCACCGGATTTGGCAGTATCGTTCTTGATAGCCATTTCAAACTGTGCACCGTTGCCGAAAGGAACATATCTCATAGAGTCGGCATTGAAGCCTTTCGGGAAGATAGTGTCCAGCACGGCTACCCACATGGTATCGCGTTTGAAGTTTTCCAATCCCCATTTCTTGACTTCTGCATAGTTGCCCGTCTTTTTGGCCTTATTGATGATGTTGATAGCCTTCTTTTCAGTCAAGCCGTCTTCCAACTGCTTGTCGTCCAATTCACCCTGCTTGAAGATAAACGGAAGTTTCTGATTCTTTACGAAGTCAATCAACGTATCGAAGCTGGCAGTATATTGCTGGTTGTGCAAACCACGGTATTCTAACTGCGCTTTACGAATGTCGATAAGGCGGGCAATTACTGCTGCGTCTCTTTGTTTCTTGGCTTTTTCAAAGTTTATAGGACCCATGATGCTGGCATAGCAAATGTAAACCAAAGCCAGGGCACACAAGCCTAAAACGATATTAAAAACTGTTTTCATGATAAATATGTTTTTTAGTTGTTATATTCGCACCGCAAAAATAAAAGAAATAAATTTAAAAACGACAGTTCCCGTTACTTTTTTCTCTTACAAAAATGATAAATAACTATTTAGAAAGGCAAATTAAGGAAAATTTTCCTTATCAACCAACTCCGGAGCAGGAAATTGCTATAAAATCTTTGTCGGACTTCCTTCTCGCGCCCCGTAGTGAGACGGTTTTTCTGCTCCGTGGCTATGCAGGTACGGGTAAGACCTCGCTGGTGGGCGCTTTGGTCAGGACTTTGGACAAGCTGCAACAGAAGTCGGTATTACTGGCTCCGACGGGGCGGGCGGCGAAGGTTTTCTCCGCTTATGCGGGACATCCGGCGTTTACAATTCATAAAAAAATTTATAGACAGCAATCTTTTTCCAATGAGACGGGCAACTTTTCGGTGAACGATAATTTGACAACTCATACATTATATATTGTCGATGAGTCGTCGATGATTGCCAATGACGGTCTGTCGGGTTCGGCATTCGGCATGGGGCGTTTGCTGGACGACCTGGTACAGTTTGTCTATTCGGGTATGGGATGCCGCCTTTTGCTGATGGGAGATACGGCACAACTTCCGCCGGTGGGCGAGGAGCAGAGTCCCGCTCTGTTTGCAGATGCCTTGAAAGGCTACGGATTGGAGGTGCAGGAAGTGGACTTGACCCAAGTGGTACGCCAGGAGCAGCAATCGGGTATTTTGTGGAACGCTACGCGCCTGCGGCAACTGATTGCCGAAGATGCCTGCGAGGCTCTGCCGAAGATAAAGGTTGCGGGGTTTGCCGACATCAAAGTTCTGCCGGGCGATGAACTGATAGATGCGCTCGAAACGTGTTACGACCGCGACGGGCTGGACGAGACGATTGTGATATGCCGCTCCAACAAGCGTGCCAATATCTACAATAACGGCATCCGCTCCCGGATACTCTGGCGGGAAGATGAACTGAATACGGGCGACTTGCTGATGGTGGCGAAAAATAATTATTACTGGACGGAAAAACAGAAGGAGATGGACTTTATAGCCAACGGCGAGACAGCGGTGGTGCGCCGTGTGCGCCGCACCCGCGAACTGTATGGTTTCCGTTTTGCGGATGTCACGCTGGAATTTCCCGATTACGACAACTTCGAACTGGAAGCAAATCTTCTGCTGGATACGTTGCACAGCGATGCGCCTGCACTGCCCAAGGCGGATAACGACCGCCTTTTCTATACCGTTCTCGAAGATTATGCCGACATCACCGTGAAGCGGGAACGGATGAAGAAGATGAAAGCCGACCCTTATTACAATGCCTTGCAAGTGAAGTATGCCTATGCCGTGACGTGCCATAAGGCGCAGGGCGGGCAGTGGAAGAATGTTTTTCTGGATCAGGGGTATATGACGGACGAATATCTGACGCCCGATTATTTCCGTTGGCTTTATACGGCATTTACCCGGGCCACGGGCACTCTCTATCTGGTGTACTATCCGAAAGAGCAGATCTGCTGAAAAAGAGACGGATAATGATGCAGTATTCCGTTATTTTCTGTATTTTTACAGATAGAACAATTGTTATCTGACGATTATGAAGAAACAGTATTTTCTTTTGACTTTGGCATGGTTGCTGTTTGCCGTTTCCGGCTGTAAGGACGATTATCGCAGTGTGGTGCTTTTTGAGGGTGCGGAACCGGTTTATCAGGTTGGAACATGTGATAACCTGGTCTCGTCTCTGGCTTTCTTCCTCTCTGAAACCGAAGGGGAAACGGTGCTCGGCATAGACGGTGGCGACGGTGCTTATACCTTGACGAATGAGCATGAATCGGTGGCTTCCGTAACGTTTGCAGGTGATAGCAACGGTTACAGGCGTATAAGCGTACAGCCTTTGGCGGCGGGAGAAACGGTAGTGCGGGTGATGGACGGTTCCGGGTCCGGTGCGCAATTGCGCATTACAGTGAAAGAGCGTCGGGAATATAAGATGTCGAAGCAGGGATTTGAGTATGGAATCAGCGGCGATGCGCCCGTGGAACTGTTGGGTAAGGTGTCGGAAGAACTCTCCGGCCGTTCCTGGCTGGAAGATTCCGGATATTATGTGTTGATACCCGATAAGGGCTCTTCCTATTACCTGGATAAGGGAGTGCTGGAAATCTATCCTACGGGGAAGGAAGATGCACCTCTTACGGGAAGTTACGAGACAGTTCCGATGGCAGGGGAAGACGGGGACGTACATGCGCTGTGGCGGTTTACTTATGACGGAGAGCAGAGAATCTTTACGCGAAGCCTTGCCGGAAGTGAAGGAGTGGCTACGGTGATATGCGTGCTTGCAGAGAATGTAACCCCGTTCTGTTCGCCCGGACTGCTGCCTGAGGGGGTGACGGTCATTTATCGCGAGCACTTCCTGTTGAAGTTGGAATAGAAGCCGGGCCCTTTCGGGCAGGAGTTGCAAGCGGGAAAAATAAAGAGGTTGTGTCAAAACGTTGGCACAACCTCTTTTATATTTTAAGTTCTGCTAT
>ERZ860076.664-NODE-664-length-20699-cov-2.906026_pt1 | contig 20699 bp, 14 predicted proteins | sample MGYA00509982_ERZ860076 | MGnify/ENA primary metagenome ERZ860076 (study PRJEB30046, sample SAMN00715193) | human gut metagenome | study: EMG produced TPA metagenomics assembly of the A metagenome-wide association study of gut microbiota in type 2... | reverse complement strand
CTCCGGCCTGGAAATGAGCCAGAACAGCCTGCGCCTGTCCTGGACTTTCGAGGAAGTGGATGAGCGCCTGCACAACATCATGGTCAACATCTATCACAGTGCTGCCGCCACTGCCGAAAAGTACGGCATGAAGGGCAACTTGGTCGCCGGTGCCAACATCGCCGGTTTCGAGAAGATCGCCTCCGCCATGATGAGCCAGGGCATTGTCTGATACAAACGCAGACAGCCGGGTGAACTCCCGGGGAAAATTGCATAAACTTTTTTGGTAAAATCTATTGACACACACGCCGTGCTGTGGTATTATAATCAAGCACCGCGAAACAGCGTGTGTGTCATATATCGCGGAGTAGAGCAGATGGTAGCTCGTCGGGCTCATAACCCGGAGGTCGCAGGTTCAAGTCCTGTCTCCGCAACCAACAAAAGCTCGTTGAAACGGCAAGTTTCAACGAGCTTTTTTCTACTTTATGGCAAAAGTGGTAACAATCTGGTAACTTTGACCCCAAAATGACCCCAAAACGATAAAACGACTGCGCCCGGACGGTTGAAATTTTCAACAGCTCGGGCACTTTTTGTGGATAAATTTTGCGGAGTTGGAAGGTAAAAATAGGAGCGGTCAACCTGCTTTGACGAGTACCAGCACGCTGTTGGTTGGCACTACGATTTGGTCTTGTTTGGTGGGAATGGGTGGGTTCTTATATTGACGTAGGGCTTTTTCGATTTGCTGCTTGACCTCCAGCAGGGCGGCGTCTAGTGTTGGCGCTTGTGCGGTAACTTTGGGGAAGTCAGGAACATGGGCGGTGCAGCCGTCAGCCGAGAGTGTGCAAAGCACAGGGTAAGGCTGGTTCTCAACGGAGATACTGTACTGCATCCCGAACATATCGTCCATCTTGTCCATTTCGTGCCGCTTATGTTCGTCCATGCTGTGGACGTAGGTGTCCATTGTGAACGCTACGGAGTAATGACCGAGGATGGCTGACAACGTTTTGTAATCCATGCCGCGTTCCAGCGCACGGGTGGCGAAGGTGTGGCGCAGGGCGTGGAAGGTAAAGTGCCCGATGTCGGCATCCTTCAACAGGCGGTCGTAGTAATCCTTGAAGGTTTTCTGCTCAAAGTAGTGACCAAACTCGTTGGTCACTACAAAGCCGTTGTCAAGGTACTTGTCCCCTGTCCGTTGTTTATCCTGCGCTTGTTGGCTTCTCCAACGGGATAGCTCATCAATCATTGTGCGCGTAAGGGGAATTGTCCGGCGGGAATTCTTTGTCTTGGGCGTACCGAATACGATTTCTGTTTTGCTTTCACCCTCGTGGGCTTCGTACTTGGCAAGGCGGTTAATCGTGCGCCTGACATGAAGCTGCGCGGTGGAAAAGTCGATGTCCTCCCACTTCAGCGCCAGCAATTCCCCCATGCGTAATCCCGTACACAAATCCAGCCGGATAAATACCCCATAGCGGTGGCGGTAGCTGGCCTGCACCAGCGCCCGCTGCTGGTCGTTGGTAAAGACCACAATTTCGGGCTTTTCTCCGCTGGGCAAGGTCACGGCATCGCAGGGATTATAAACCAGTAGATGCTCTTTTACAGCTTGCTGTAAGCACTTATGTAATGCCATGTGGTAGTTGCGCAAGGTCTTGGGGGATAAGCCTTCCTCGCGGAATTTGTAGTTATAAAATTCCTGCAAGGTGTGCGGTTCTAATTTCTTTAATAAAATTTTCCCCAGCACACAAAAATGCTTGTTCAAGTAGCTGCGGTAGCTGGCGTAAGTAGATTGCTTGATGGTATCCTTCATATAGGTGTCCAGCCAGTATTCATACCACTCTCCCAGAGTCACCGACATAGGATCGCGCCAGCCCTGTGTGCGGACTTCGTGGGCTTGCTGCTGTAAAATGGCGATGGCTTCTTGTCTGGTGTTACAGCAGGTGGATGTACGCCGGGGCTTGCCTGTCTTGTAGTCGATTCCGGCAGATAGCCGCACCTCCCACCGCCCGTCTGTACGCTGACGGATGTTGCCCTCGTTATGCCCGCGGCGCAGGGCTTTTTTAGATGTGTCTTTCACGCTGCATCGTCTCCTTTCGTGACACAAAGACTACCACAGGCTTGCGGAGAAAGCTATTCATCAGACCCGACAATCTTCGGGTTCTCGTTTTGGGCTTTATTGACCTTTTGCCGTTCCAGCCAGTCCAGTAACTCATCCCGCCGCACCAGCAGTCGGTTTCCAATGTGGAACGCCGGGAAACTCGCGTCGTGAAATATGCGGTAGGTGGTCGAGCGTGAGATGCCGAAGTAAGTTTGCACCTCCTTGGGGCTGACAACATTGGGCAAATTTTGAAATTCCGTGTTCATGGGTTCCTCCTATGTAAGTAGTGAAAAAACGCTTTCACTATATAGCCACTGGGAAAGGGCAAAAAGTATCGCAGGCTTTTGAGATGTAATAATTTGTAATAAAATGTCGACATTATGTAGCCAGCGTGAAGGCGCAAGATTTGGCCTGTATCCAACAAAAATTTTCATCAAAATAAAACAGGCAAGCCGCAGATTAAAACGGCTTGCCTGTAGAATGACGATGCTGACGGTGATGACGATGTTTTTGATATACCCCTTTACCCTATCCCACGAACACCGTCATCATCGTCACGCTTATAGTGAAATGACGCTTGCAGTTTACTACTGCTCGAAGCAAAAATAATGATATTACGAGAAACACAAAATCAGAATGACGCAGATGACGCTAATGACGCTGAATCCGGGATATGGTATAGGGATATCCTCAAAACAGCGTCACAAGCGTCATCAGCGTCACTATCGTCACACAAGAGCAGCGCGGGGGTCTGGGGATTCCCCAGAAATGCGTTTGTGGATATCCAAACGCTATGCTAGCAAAACACGTTCCAGCTCAAAGCGGGAGTAATCAAAGCGGATACGCATACAAGTTCGTATATGCTCCAGAGTGAATCACTTCTGATTCATCCAAAAATTTTGACTCAAAAAAGTGAATCAACTCTGATTCACTTTGATATAATCTGCTTAGTGGAGGAAAGAAGTGACGAATAAAAACATATGTAAAAAATATATTGTCAATGCAATACTGTTCTGAATCACACACAGGGGTAGTTTTTTGCTCTATGTAACCGGCTGTCTGGAAGAAGCCGGTGTAATCCTCGTCCGTACAGCCTTTGATGAAGATGTGGCAGAAACGCTCATCATCTTTATCGACGATATAAATTCTTTCCACAATAGTCTGGATCAATGTGACCAAAACCTCCGGCTGCGCATCTTTTGCATACTCTGCAAAGGAGAGCAGCCTTTCTTTTGTCATTTCCAAGTCACGGATGGCAATCATATTGTTCTTTCTGCCCTCATCCAGTTTGGAAAGCTGCCGCTCCGTTTCCCTCAGTTCTTCAGCCAGATTTTGCAAATCCTCTTGAATAAATTGCTTGATACTGCCATCGGCTTCACGCAGATTTCTTGTCTGCGCTGCAATATCCGCTTTCAGCTTGTCTCGTTTCTTTTTAATGAGATTGTGCTCCTGTACTGTCTGTGACTGTTCAAGGACTTCCTCAATTTTAATTTCCAGAATACTTCTGAAACGCTCGCTGTTTTCATCCGATAGTTCAGATAACTGCTGTACCACAAATTCGTCCAGAAGAACGCCATCTACCGCTTTGAAATTACATTCCTTTTTACGATAACCGGGACAAACATATTTAAATCGAGGCTTTCCATTCGTCCAACGGTCGGACTCGGAAATTACACTCAATCGTCTGCCACAGTGAGGACAATGCGCCAGCCCCGCCAACAGTGCGTTGGTCTTTCTATGAGGTCGATTGTATTTCTCTGCAATAGCATCCAGAAGTTCCTGCACTTCAATCCATTGTTCACTTGGAATAAAGCCTTCATGCCTTCCGACCGCAATAATCCACTCGCTAACAGGCTTGCTTTCAATGGTCTGAACATATTTTGGAGAGATAAATGTGCTGTCACTGCCTTCATACTTTTCCTGATCAGTTTTATTGTAAGCCGACAATCCGTGAGTTCCGTCAAACTCTATCATATCTCCAAACACATTGCCGTCATGGTCGATGAAATAATCATAGCTGCGTTTATCAGCAGTACAATAGATAGGATTTCTCAAAACCAGTCTTGTGGTGGATGCGTTAAATGCAGCACCGGAAGGAGTGTGAAATCCTTCCTCATTCATCTGCTTTGCAGTGGTCTGGATACTGCGAGTGGTTCGAAAAATTTCATACAAACGCTGAACCATACATTTTTCTTCTGGCAGACTTTCTAAGTAGCTGTATGCTGATTTCCCCTTTCCGCTTCCGGTTGTTACACGACGGACAGTAAATCCCATCGGTGTATTGCCGCCGAGCCATCGTCCGTCCTTTGCAAGTTCCATCATATTGTCTACAATTCTTTCTGTCAGAGTATCTCTTTCAAATTCTGCAATGACAGCGAATATCTGAATAAAGATTTTATATAGTCCGCTGGCAGTGTTGATACCATTGGAGCAAATCAAGAGATTAACATGGTACATTTCCAAGAAATCCATCAAACGGATTAGGTCGGCTGTTTTTCTGCCGACACGATCCAGCTTGTAACATACAATTGCTTTGATTTTTCCGTCCTGCACATCATGCAGCATTCTCTGAAAATCCGGTCTATCTGAAAAATATCCACTGAGTCCTTTGTCCTCGTATTGTAAAAATTCATACTCCTCATCCAACCCCAATTCCTTTTTGGCGTAATCCGCACATTGTTTGAACTGAACACCGATACTGTCACCCTTGTTGGTGATACGGGATTTACGGGCGTATATCGCAACGCCACGATTATCTTTTTCAATTTTTCTCTGTTTCTTCATGGGTAGTCACCTCCACTCATATCATACCGCCATCCCAGTTATTCTATCAAGTTTGTGGCCGTTGCCACGAATCCATTCCAGAAACACATACAAGGTTTCTGTATCAAAATTTCTGATTTCCTGTGCGATAAATTCCGCTCGTTTCTGCTGAAAGGCTTCCATAGTTTCTTTGAATTTTTGTCCTCTGTGAATTATTGCAATCAAATAGTTTCCTCCGTTTCTGTCTGTGGTTCCGACCTCGGACCAACTTGGTCCAAAGTCAGATAATGAAAAAAGCTGCTACACAGATGCAACAATAACAGACACAAAAGATTCTGTATCTGACTTGATGCTTCCATGTAACAGCTCCGACAGTTCGGACTGACTAAAATATGTTTGTATAAATATGGGGCTTACCCATCAATAAAATCTTGTATGAAGCAGTATTTAATTTTCATCTGTGACTATCATAGCATGAAATGTCGAAATAAGCAATCTTGTCAAGTTCAGCCAAAGAGCATATCCCAAAGTTGAGAACAGGCAGCTAATAGCAGATTTTCATTTTGCCGTAAGTTGCAGTAAGGATATTTTTGATTTTCTAATCGAAGCATGATGATACCTCTGGACAAATTGTCCAGAAGTCATTTTGACATTTATAAAATTCCAGACACCTCATCAAGAATTTACAATACAAAATCTCTACACCTTACTTTGGTGCAAGTTACACTGTAGCACTTCATCCCAACTTGGGACGAAGTTGATTTTCAGAAAATAGAAGCATTGTCTTGTGTCCAATTCGTTCATAAGCATAAAGCTCAGCCCTTCAACTTCTACACAAATTATGTCGAAGTACTTTTCGTTTTTCTGTTTCCTACATTTTTAACTTTGTGCCAAGTTGGCACGAAGTTTTTCACCCAACTTGGGATGAAGTTGTATCCGAGCATTGCCACTTTCGTTACTTGTGGGCGAGTTGTCCACAAGACTTCCCGACAAATTGTCGGGAAGTGAATTGCCACACATCACATAAATAATCAGGGACGACTTCTCCCGTTTTTTCATTTTTTCGTTTATAGAAAATTGAACTTCTATGCAAATTACTCAGAAGTCAGTAAGTAAAAGTATTCAGAATGAATGCGCAGCCGACACCCCAGGTGGCGTTCAAAGGGGATTGGGGATGCTTCCCCAACAAGCAATTTGCGAAAATTTCTCCTCTGGGGGAATCTTCGTAAATAAGTGAACCTGTACAGGTTTACACTGCTTGCCAATTTGTAATGCCTATAATATACGGGCAAAATTATTCCCAAGTTGGGAATAAAAAACTGATACATCTTCACCTGAATTGGGTGGAAGTTTCAAATCTGACTTCTGCCCAATTAGAGCAGAAGTTAATCTACACTTGTGTCCAAGTTGGGTACAAGTTATATTGTGCGAAGAAAACTGGCAAGCAGGGCAAAGTTACAGCACTTTGCTCATTTTTGCATTTTCTCCTTCGCCTCAATTTGCAAAATGACTTGTCAGGGAAAACTACCTGATACCCTTTGAACAATATCTGCGATATTGGCTACACGATTTTGTAATCGTTTTATAGACCCGACAAAAATTCTATTTCGTCGCAAATTGCATTAGAGTGCGTTTGTAAAAAGAACTTCGTCCCAAGTTGAGACGAAGTTCTTTCTTGCTATTTCTTTTTGCGCATCTCTCGATAAATCACTTCTGCCAATGCGCTCATAATAGCATTGTACTTGTTCTGATCTTCAAAGAGTGAGGTATAGGTGTCCTGGGATTCCGTGTAGCTTTCCATGGCAGCATCTCCGAATGCCTTGGGGAAAATGCTTTCCACAAAAATCTGCGGGTCAGAAGTTCTTGCCATGCTTGCCAGTTTTTTGTCGCCCATGAGCTTATCACGGAGAGCTGTCAACAAAACCCGGTCGCCATCGGTAAAGGCACCCTTAAACTTCTCGTTGATCTTATCAATGATTTCATCCAGAGGTTCCTTGGGATCAAGCCCCATGGCACCTTTCTTCTTAGCGGGTTCATAGACACCTTTCTGTTCATCCAGCTCGATTGCACCTTCAAAGGTTTTCTGCAATTTATAGTATTCCAGCTTTAACTTGCCCTCCAAGTCAACCATATCCACCGGTTCCGGAGGTAACAGATTGATGAGGTAGGAACAGAATACATATTCCTTGTGCAAATCCTTGTCAAACATGCGGATAATCTGAGAGATATAACCGTACCACTTGATAAGGCTTCTGAGCTGGCGTCTGAACTGGTATCGCTCGTTAACAGTTTTCTTGTTGTAGCGGTTAGCTACCGGCAGCAAAGCACTGGTCATTTGCCCCATAGCCTTTTTGTCCTGCTTGTCGCTACTGAAATACACCTTTGCAAAGGCTTCAATGTCATCATCAGAGTAGATACCAGCACCACGGAGTTCCTTCTGTGTCTGGTAAATCAAGTCGGCATTGACTTCCTGCTGCAAATAGGTTTCCTGGTAGAAAGGCTGGAATGCTTCCAGAATATCTTCCTTTTTGTTCACGAAGTCGAGAACAAAGGTGTCATGCTTACCGGCACAAGTCCGGTTCAGACGGGAAAGTGTCTGCACAGCCTTGACGCTTTTCAGCTTCTTGTCCACGATCATCGTATGGAGCAGTGGCTCGTCAAAGCCGGTCTGATACTTCTCAGCAACAATCAGCACATTGAAGTTGTCGTGAAATTCTGCCTTGGTCTGACTTTCCGAAATGTGGGAGCCATCCCTGCGAACATTCAACCTCGGCTCAGTATATTCTTCACCGCCATCGTTGACCGCACCGGAGAACGCCACCAATACATCTACATCCATGTATTTCTTCTCTTGGATGTATCGCTTCACTTCATGGTAATACCGCACAGCAGCCAAGCGTGAGGATGTAATAACCATCATTTTACCCCGCCCGTTGATCTTATGACAAGTAGTTCCCAAGAAGGTTTCAACGATGATCTGCGCTTTTTGGCTGATGTTGTACGGGTGAAGTTCCTGGTACTTGCGAATGATCTTCGCTGCACGGCTGGACGGCACATCCGGGTTGTCCTCGGTGGTCTTTGCGATCTTGAAACAGGTGTCGTAGGTCATGTAGTTCTGGAGGACATCCAGGATGAAGCCTTCCTCGATAGCCTGCCGCATACTGTAAATGTGGAACGGATGGAAAGAACCATCCTCATATTCAGTGCCGAACAGCTCCAAGGTCTTGTCCTTCGGAGTTGCGGTGAACGCAAAGAAAGACAAATTCTTATGCTTACCGTGAACGATAATCTCCTTCATTAGCTTATCGTCGGGATCAAGCTCAGATTCAGCCTTGCCCTCCATTTCTGCATACTCCCGGAGAGCTTCTTCGGTATCAGCCAGAGCTGTTTTCAGTTTCAGAGCGGAGTTGCCGGTCTGAGAGGAATGGGCTTCATCGACGATGATAGCGTAGTTCCGGCCAGCAACCTTATCCACCTCTTGATAGATCACTGGGAACTTCTGCAAGGTAGTGATGATGATACGCACACCGTTGTTCAGAGCATCCCGGAGGTCTTTGGAGTTCTTGTCCTCGCCAATGGCTTCGACTGCGCCAAGGGTATGGTCGAAACCGGAAATGGTGTCCTGTAGCTGGGCATCCAGAACGGTACGGTCGGTAACGACAACAACGCTGCTGAACACAGCCTTGTTATCTTGGTCATGGAGGGAAGCAAGTCGGTAGGCAGTCCAGGCAATCGAGTTGGATTTACCAGAGCCTGCGCTGTGCTGAATCAGATAGCTCTTACCAGCACCATTAGCTTTCACATCGTCAAGCAGCTTGCGGACAACATCCAGCTGGTGGTAACGAGGGAAAATCAGCGTTTTCTTCTTGGTGATCTTCTCGCTGCCATCGGCCATGAGCTTCTTATCTTCGGTGATTTGCAAATGAATAAACTTCTGGAGAATATCCATCATACTTTCTTTCTGGAAAACCTGTTCCCACAGATATTCCGTGGGATAGCCGTTGGGGTTAGCTGGGTTGCCCTTTCCACCGTCACGACCTGCACCGGCAGAGCCTTGGTTGAAAGGCAGAAAGAAGGTGTCCTTACCAGCGAGTTTGGTTGCCATCCAGACTTCGGTGTGGTCTACACAGAAGTAGCTCAGAATGCGCTTATTGAACTGGAAGCAGATTTCTCTGGGATCACGGTCATACATCCACTGCCGCTTGGCATTGTCCACGTTCTGACCGGTGTACTGGTTCTTCAGCTCAAAGGCGAACACAGGGATGCCATTTAGCACCAGCACCATATCCACGCTTTTCTTGGTATCAGCGGAGTAATACCACTGCCTGTTGCAGTTGACTACATTCTTCGCATATAGGGCAGCTGCAGTCTGGTTCAAACTGGATTCCGGTTTGAAATAGCAGACACGGAAGGTAATACCCCGGTGCTTGAAGCCGTGACGGAGAACAGATACAAGGCCCTCAGTGTCACAGGCAGTATTTAGAGCAAGGCAGAACTTTCGGACAGGATCAACCTTGTTCTGATTCTCAAATCTCGCCCATTCCTTCGGCTGGGTTCTTTGGATGAACTCGATCAGTGTGTTCACATATAGGCCAAGGGCCGGATCGTATGTATCGGTTCCCTTGGTGTAGCCGCCTGTGGGAGAAATGAAGAAGGCTTCAATGTCCTCTTCAAAACGCTTTTCTGTTGTAACATCAATGGACACTTATTGTTCCTCCTTTCCGCTGGGCTTTGTAGAGCGAGCACTGTAAGCAAAATCGCTCCACTCAATATCGTACTTATCAAGCAGTGCTCGGATGATATACATAATGTGTGCTGCTGAAAAGCCAGTGCTTTCATAAATATCTGTATCTCCCAACTTGTAATCTCCGTAGACCTCATTCACATCATAGGAGAACACGACATTCTGTGACCATGAAAGGAGACGCTCATTGTTTCGGGCCATTTCTTCAATAATGCTACTGTCCAGTTCATATAGTCTGCTAACAATAGAGCGGAGCATTTCTGCGAAATTGGTCGTGTTGACACGTTCTCCTTGCAGTACATAGTAGTTTGGAGCCTTGTATGTGGCATTGTCCGGATCGTCACAAGTGTATTCTTTGTAACGAGGATCAGCAAAGGAAATCGTCTGCGCAGGTTGTTCAATTGGATAGAGCTTTACGATAATGTCAGCCAGACGGTCGGCTCTCAGCTCAATGGCTTCGGCGTTCCAAACTGTGCGTCCCTTCACATCGGAGTACAGCACAACAACTTTTGTCTTAACATCGTCTAATTCTTTCTGTTTCACATCGAAAGGTTTGTCGCCCAATTCGCTGTTGTAGGCGGTAAGGGTCAAATTGCCAAGGGTATGCAGATACTTCTCCTGCACACTCTGCCAAACATCTTCCCCAAGCATTTTCTGCCATGCAGTAGATAGGTTCTTGTTCTGCGGCATAATATGCTCGATGGTAAGATTGTCCGTAATCAGCTGTTCCTTACCTTGGTTTTCAATGGCAGTCAGCAGGAACTTACACAGAGCGTTTTTTCTATACAGATTGTTCTGCTTCAATGCCAGAATAAACGTCTTGTCATCGGGTAGTGCATCCTTGGAAGTCAACTGCTGAAAAAAAGATACAATTGCATCGTAGTAATGCTGTTTATTCTCCGTACGAGCGAATACTCTGGCATAGAGCGTCTTGTACAGACCACGCAGGGAGTTAGAACCGATCTCACAGATCAAACGGCGGATGCTGTAATGAAGTAGGAACTGCAAAACTTTTTCCAGTTCCTTGAGACCAATAACCTCATTCTCATAATCATCGAACACCGGAAACAAGAACAGGAATACAGTGGTCTGTTTTAGTTTCTGCAAGCTTCTGAGCAGACTGTTTATCTTATCACCGTATTTCTTGTCACCGTAAAGGAATGCATGGTAAAAGTCAGCGTAGTGAAGAATCTCCTTCAGCATACTTTCGTTGGTGTATTTGCCTTTCCGATAAACATCCTTAAAGACCTCATAGGCATCTTCTTCCTTGGCAAAACCGTCAACCTTGGTATTGAGATAGTCCAAGAAGAAAGCGGTCATATTATTTCGATGGACAAGAACTTCTGATTTAAGCCAATAGTTTTCATAGAGGCTTTCTTGATCTGCATCGGTCATCAGGACAAAGTTTCTGATTTTATCCGCAAGGCTCAGGGGCACACCAGTGGAGTTGATACGTTCAAACATCTCTTGGGCGTTATCTTCCTGCTCCAGAAGAATACTGGCACAAATCAGCTTCTCAACGCCCTTGTAAATGTCTTTGACATACATACCGGCATCCAACTGTGCTTGAACCAGCGAACAGAACAACTCGTAGTTTCTCCAAATACCGCTGTTCTTTTCTATGTCATCGTATTTGTTTTCCATCAGCAAACGCAGCTGATTATCGTCGCTCTTAATGGGTTTTAATTTCAACTTGCTTGCCTTGTCAATGGCAAACTTATCAAATTTGTCCCGATTAAACAGCGTTTCCGCAATCAATTCACGGGTGGCATCGTTCTCTGCAAGGTCGATCAGCGCCTTCAGCAGAAGATAGATGGTAGTCAACCGCTGTTGCCCGTCGATGATGATGTAGTAATGAATATTCTGCTCCTCTTTCAGAGGGGCATACACGACAGAACCGCAGAAATGGGTTCTATCCTTTTTATATGCCTGCACAATGTCCTCAAACAGCTTCACACACTGCTCTTTCGACCATTCATAGTTACGCTGGTACACAGGGATTGCATACTGACGCTTGTTCGGCTCAATGAAGTCATTGATGATTCTGCCTTTATCAATCTTCAATTCTCTGGCACCTCCTTTAGTGACACCAATCCCTTACCGAGTTTCTTAATGATTGCCAGCAAGGTCAGCGGATCGCTTCCCTTTACAACCAATCTTTGTCCTACGGCATAGGAATTGTCTCCAGATTTATCAATATATTTTTGATCGACCATACCATTGTTATGTTCAATCAAATGTCTGCGCTGGAATAGTAAATTCATATCCTTCAATTCATCGACAGACAGCCATTCATCATATCCCTTGCCGATAGCATCCTTAAACAGCTGACTTCCTTTATCGACAATCTGGAAGTCATTGACCCTGGATGTCTTTCCGGTCAGCTTGTCATAGTAACAGGACGCAAATTTTTGAAATGCAGATACAATGTCACCAATTGAGCTTTCCAATAGCCCACGACACATCGTTTCTGCCTTGTCCCTGCCGTATGAGGTTGTCAGCATCTGCTTCATTTCAGAGAGTGACGCCAACATCTTCTCAACGCTGTCCATTGATTCCTCAAATGCACTTACCGCAGAGTTATGGCCACAGCACGGGCAGAAATAAGCGGAGCCAATCACGCTATACCGAGTACCGCAGTTCTCACAGGTGATGTCGATTTCCCATTCTTCGCTCTGTCCGATAGGGTTGTTTTGGAAGGTAATCCGTCTACCGGGCTTGTAGGTGATCTTCACAAACTTGTTGTGCCGGGTAGACCGAGCCAAGCCTCCGAATGCCTCGTCGAGTTTTTCCGAAATCATAGACATAGCGTAGCTTGCGACGATTTCTTCCATCGAATCAAGCTGATCCTGCGTCCACCACTTATCAGCGGTGTCAATATGACCGCACATAGGGCAGTGAACTTCTTCGTCCGACACCTTTTCTTTCCAGTCCTCCATGCAGACCTTAAAAGTGTACTGACAATTTTCGTTGGGACACTCTCTGTCGAAGTATCCCTTTTCATCTGAAAGCACGGTAATAGAAATTTCCAAAGTTACTGCACCTCCTTTTTGCCGGTGACATATTCATAAATAAGAGATTTCTTGTAAGTTTCCAGGTAGGTAATCAGCTCTTCCTTTTTTCTGATTAACTCATCAATTTCAGCGCATTTTTGATCTAAATATGTAGCAATCTCAATCTGCTCATCAATCGGTGGATATACACTCCTTACAGAATAGAAATTCTGATTAGATAGATTCTGCAATCCAACTACCATACCATTTGATTTGTTTGCATAAATTGCTTTATATGCATCTGAGTGGCAGAGGTACTCATAGTATTTGGTATTGAGCTCCATTTGGGGTTCGTACACACCATAGTGGAAAGAAACCATTCCCTCCAGAGTAGCTGCAAACATCACACCTAAATGTGCCTTAAAACGGTTTAATACCAAATCTCCAATTTCTACTCGCTTCCATCCTTCGTAGGTTGAGGTTTGAAGTGCACTTTCTTTCATATCTGTTGTTGCAACTAAACCATCAACTTGGGACAAAGACAGTGAAATGCTATCTTCTCTTGGGGGGCGAACATTTTCTCTAAATAGAAAAGAGTTCTTTAGTACTTTCCAATCTTTTGGTATTTGACCAACCCAGTCAATCCCGCTTTCCTTTAGCTCACGATTTCCCCGAATGCCAGAAAGCACAATCTGTGACACAAGAGACTGTTTAAGACTCTTATACTCATCGACTGATGCCCGTGTTCTTGCAAGTACAGAATCTATTTCTCCACATTCACGATCTAAAAACCCTGCTATTTTGTGTTGTTCCTCCGCTGAGGGAACCGGAACTTGCAACACTCCCAGTTGCTCCTCAGTAAAAGAATGGCGCAGGTTCTTGGCCAAATGTAATAGTTCTTTAGTATGATCTACCATCAAATAATAATAGTAGAAATAGTTCACATCATAACCATCGTTCAGAACGAAACAACTATATGCAGGGCTTGTAACGCCGTTGTTTCTTACTCTACCTACACATCGAGGGGTCACATCAATGTCAAATAAACACATGAGCAACTCGTTTTCATAAGCATATTGATAGCCATCAAATGTAGCTGGCATTTTACCTGTTGGGTTTTCCAAATCTCGCACAATCACACCATTTACGGTAAGCGAAAGGACATCTTCTCCGTTCCAAGTGCTACAAATTCTTTTTTGCTTTCGCATGATATATTTATTGGAAATGGTATCCCATGTGGAAGGAATCATACCTACCCACTCAATACCGGAATCAATCATCTCTCTCATTTTATCCCTCCTTATGGAACAACGCCTTCAGAGAATATGTAATTTCTTGTTCCAGCCCAAGGATACGATCAACAATTTCTTCTACCGCTTCTGGCGCTTTGTAATCATAAAAATAGCGAGTCATAGGGATTTCATATCCAACTTTAGTCTTTTTAGCATCCACCCATGCTTCTGGCGCATAAGGCAAAATCTCTCGTTCAAAATAGGCATCAATATCTTCGGCAAGTGGGACATTTTCTGTATCTCTCTTAGAAACATCTGGCTGTTTCTTTCCTCTTTTCAAGATGAGATTACCGTCCTCATCTCTCATTGGATGTTCAATCACAATCTTATTGTATCCGAATTCAACAGTATCGAAAATTTTACTCTCACAGTAGATATTTACCTTATCGCCATAAATGGCATCATTGCGAAAATCACCATAGGCGTCAACAATAAGAGCACGGCAAATATCAGTAACATCATTTCGCTTCGTTCCAATGGCTTTTCTCCTTTGCTCGAAGCAATGAGAAGCATCAATTAGTTGGACCTTTCCTGCACGATATGCAGGCTTATTCTTTGAGAGAATCCAAATATAGGTTCCAATCGCTGTATTCATAAACTGGTCGGCAGAAAGTTGAACGATGCAATCCAACCAGTCATTCTCCAGAATGTACTGACGAATATTGGACGGGCCGCTACCGGCATCACCGGAGAACAGCGGGGAACCGTTCTGGATAATGGCCATCTTGCCGTTAGGTGCAAGCTTGGAAAGACCATTCAGCACGAACAACTGCTGTCCGTCAGAAATCTTAGGCAGCCCAGGAGAGAAACGACCAAGATCACCTTTTGCCGCTTCCTTTTCAACGGCCTTTTGTTCACGCTTCCAGTCAATTCCGAATGGCGGATTGCTGATAATATATTGGAAGGTGTAGCCGCTGAACTGATCGTCAGATAGGGTGTCACCAAATCTCATGTTGTTAGGATCACCGCCACGGATCATCATGTCCGCCTTGGCGATTGCGAAGGTGGAGGGATTGAACTCCTGTCCGAAACAGGTAACTTCAATGTCCTCGTTCAGATCGTGGATACGCTCCTCCATGCAGGACAACATCTGGCTGGTTCCCATGGTCATATCGTAGACCGTGACGTTCTGAGCTTCCGCAAGATCGGCATCGGACAGAAGGAGATCGGTCATCAGATAGATAATATCTCGGCTGGTAAAGTGCGCTCCGGCTTCCTCCCCAAAGGATTCAGAGAACCGCTTTACCAAGTCCTCAAAGATGTAGCCACAGTCCACGGCACTGATCTTGTCCGGGCCGAGATAGCCCTTGGGCGTAGCAAACTCCTTGATAACAAGGTAGAGGGTGTTGCTCTCCACCATTCTCTTGATGATGTTGTCAAAATCGAATTTGGACAGAACATCCTGGACATTGGGAGAGAACCCAGCCAGATAGTCCCGGAAGTTGGCTTCGATGTTATCCGGGTCAGCCAGCAGCTTTTCAAATGTGAACTTGCTGGTATTGTAGAACTGATAACCGGAAGCCTTGGTCAGAAAGCCATCAATGACGGCCAGCTTCTTGACCTTTTCATACTGTGCCAAGACTGCTTCGTGGGTGGGAAGCAGACAGTCGTGGAAACGCTTAACCACGGTCATAGGAAGGATTACAAGCCCGTACTCATGGGGCTTAAAGGGGCCACGGAGCATATCTGCCACATTCCAGATCATCGTTGCTTTTTCTGCGATATTTACTCCTACCGCTTGGATTTTATCGTTAGACATCGTGTGTACCTCGATTCGTATTTTCTTTATGCACTGGCCTGGGTGCCTTCAAGTGGCTCCAGACCAATTATGAAGTCGGTAAGCAAAATAGCATTCAGAGAAGCCTTTTTGCTCGGATAGCTGTGATACCAGCTGTGAGAAACGCCATGCCGGTTCGGCACACCATCAACCACATCATCAACCTTATTGCACTGAGAAACAATAAAGGTGTTGAAATAATCGCTGAATATCTTGTCGTAGTCGTTTGCCTCGGTCAGATCTTCCAGTTCTTTTTTAGTGATCTCCATCCTTTGCCGGTGACGATCCTGCATGGTAGCATTGTTTGCCTTTATGTAGATTAAGCCCTCCCACATAGTTGCCAAGCTGGAAATACACAGGGCATATTCACCACGGAGATGTGCTTCAAGAGCCTGTCCCAGAATCCGTTTGATATGTGGTTCTAAATCAGATTCTCTCCATATTCGCTTGATGAATTTGATTTCGTTCTTGTCGTAATAGTCGAGAATGACCTTGTCGATACGCTTTTCTCGTCGCTTACTTGCACCTCGGCTTGTTGCCAGGATGTCCGATATTTCCGCTGTCATGGTAATATCCGCTGCCCAGCCAGCGTAGGGGAACCATTTGCACTCATACATAGCCGTCAAGTACGCTTGATTGAACTTCTTGTATCTCCCAAGAATATCCGGTTCTAGTGCAAGATTCTCCAACACAGAGCGCATTGGAGAGATGTCAATGCTCTGAAGCCAATCCATCACAGGCGAATGAATTGCCGCTGTAAGTGCAGGCCCAAAGGAGCTTATAATTCCATGAACAGAATCCGCAAGTAGTTTTGCCGCACTATTATTGAAGGACTGGAGCATCGCCGTCATCCCTAAACTGGCTTGTTCAAGCAGCGGATTCTTGAAAGTATAGTTGGGGACATTAGCGGCTATTGCAAGTTCCCCTAAAGTCTGGATGGTACTACTGTGTTGTAGGGCATCTATTGCAGTACCTACGCTGGTAGCCAACTTCATAGCTTTACTCTGTTCCGCAATCGCTTTCATAGCTGGCGAAGGTTCTGAAATTGCATCCAACGCAAGCGTCGGAATCTCAAAATTGGGGATATGTGCAGTAGCACCTTCTGCGATTCGCTTGAGTTTTTCCTCTTGCTCCAGAATGGGCGCTAAACTATCTGCTATTTTTTTGCTGGCTTCCATACTTTCCAGCAACTGATCAGAAATAGGGTTATGTTCAAAATCTTTGATATGCGACACCTCCATTCCTTTTCTGACTCAAATATATTTATTCATTGTGTAGCCTATCATAAGTCGTGTCCAATAAATCGGACAATTAGGCAATTTTTCTCATTTCCATCATTTCTTCTAACTTGGCTCTGAAATCTGTCTTGGTGATTTTCAAACCGTTGGAACCAAGTCTGACAACAGGAGGATAACCGTCCTCAGATTCTATTGCAGAAATGATGCTGCTGTAATCACCTTTTCCGGATCCGCTGTGCGGCATCGGCCCGACCATAATCAAGCTGTATGTGGGCTGCCACTGCATTTTGCGGAAGTTGAAATCTTTGGCATCATCATATTCCAGATGAAGTTCAAAACGGCTCTTGTCCAGACCCAGCTTTTTAGCGATGGACAGCAGGACTTCGGCTTTCACATCAGACTGACCGATAACAACGATCTTGCCAGTCTTGTACACCTCATATCCCGTTTCTTTTTCGAGGAGGTGTTCCATCCCAAGCAGCTGGAGCAATTCCTCCAACTGCCCGGAACGGTTCAGACTTGCGAGTGCAGCTGTTAAATGGTCGTCAAGTTCTTCTCTGATATTATCTTCTAACTCAAAAAGCTCTTCTACACTGAGCATAGGCTTAATCACTCTCCTCATCAAAAATATGATGGAGCTTGTTTACTGCCTTTTCCAGACGCAGCTTAATGACTGTGATCTCATCCAGTGCTGCTTGATACTTCTGAGCAATGCGCTCCTGTTCCTCCATGGAGGGAAGAGGAATCTCTACTTTCTTGAGCTTGTCCACACCGATGTTCGGGATCGTTGCACCGACGGTAATGCTTTTCAGAACCGCATGACCCTGTTCACTATCGAAGAAAGCCTTGATGAAGTAGGGATTTGCTTTGGTTTCATCCAACTCAATGATATACAGATTACCATTCGCCAGGATGCGCTGACCTTCCTGCACAGATGCCACGGCAACTTTGTAAGGGTAACCGTTCTTGGAGAGAATCAGCGTGTTATTTTTTAAGCAGTATCTCTCGTACTTGGGATCAATGTAGGACAGATACGGGAGCTTATCGTCGATCATGCCATTCTGAATATTGGCAAGCATCAGATACTGCATATTGGTCACGCTGTCAGATACCATTTCATCCAGCTGGCTTGCGGTGCAAGGTGCGCCTCTGGAAATGCTCTTGATGACGCTTTCAAAGGGAACGCCATTGTGGAAAGAAAGATCTTCGCTTGCATATCGGCTAAGGCTCAGATTGTACTCATTCGCTCTCAGCTCTTCAATGGAAATGCTCTTGCTGTAATCTTGGTCATTGGAAAGGGCATCCATGATTGTTGCAATATTTTCTTCGCTGAACTCATTCTGACGGCGACCCTGCTGACAATGTTTGGTAGCATCAATCATGCGAACGCTGTCATTGTTGTGGCTCAGAATAATCAGAGTGGTGGCAATATTGGTGGATGCAAACATCTTACCAGGAAGGGAGATGACACACTCAACCATCTTGCGTTCCACAAAATACTTTCGCATCGGCATATCAATACTGTTCCAGGTGCTGCCATTTGTCATGATTCCTACAGCTTTTCCGTTTTCATTGAGCAGATCGTAAAGCAGGGCGTTGAACACCCAATCAGAAGATGTTGCTTTGGAAAGACCAGGATACTGTTCTGCCAGTCGTTCCAAATACGCAGCACCTGCCCCCAGGTTCCGCAGCTTCAATCCGAAAGGATAATTGGCGAAAATTTTGTCGAACTTTGGCATGGGGTCACTATCAGCCACAGTAAAAACATCGCACAAAGTAACTTCCATATCGACATCAATCAGTTCGGCCCGCATCAGCGCAGCCGCTCGGTTTGCCACATTGATTTCAAAGCCGTGGTAGGAAGCCCTGCTTTCCTCCAATGCGGCAGATACCATATAAGTTCCGCTGCCGCAGCATACATCAGCGACACTCTCCCCGGCTTTCACATCCAACAGTTTGTGCGCCAGATTAAGGATGGAGGGAGGTGTGGTCATCGTTCCCTTTGGTTCGTTATCCGTAACAGGGTTGACAGCAGCGAGAGCAAATTCCTCCGGCGAGTATTTCATCACGAGCTGAAGCAGACGCTCCCACAGTTCATCGGTCAGAACCTCTTTTGCCATAAAGCGAACATCTTCGTTGACTTCAATCTTACCATCGGTGATTGCCTGGAGAGTAATGCCGAAGGGATTGCTGTACTGACTTGCCTTGTGGAGCAGATAAGGAACCAGCGGGAACCCATTACAAGGGAGCTTCCCGAACTGATGAAGGCAGTCTGCAATCTCCCAATTAATCTGCATAGCCTTCTGCTGGTTCTCGGCATTCTCAAAAAAATCTTTATTGATATAAGACATTTAACAACCTCCATATCGTTTTGGTTTTTAATAACCATTATCTATGATTTTATTATAGCACCGGATTCAAAAAAAGTCAATGGTTTTTAATAACCAAATAAATTTTATATTTTGTGCTTGGCAAAATGCTATTGCAGTAATTTCATTCCTTTCATATCCAATGATTCCAGAACAGAAAGGAAAGGATAAGTATTACTATAATCAGTATAATTATTATCAGTATTATTACCGTGTCATTTTCACACTTCCAGAGGTGTCAAAACGACACTCCTGGGGATGTCGAAATCACACTTCAAGAAATGTCAAACCTCCATAGACGGAAAGGATAGGAAAGAATCAGTATCACTATAATCAGTATTATTAATATCAGTATTATTACATTGTGATTTTCACAGTTCTTGAATTGTGAAAATCACAATTCTGGAATTGTCAAAAACACAATTCAAGAGTTGTGAATTCAGATCGAAAAAGGCTGACCATGCAGGCCAGCCTTCGTTGTAAATCATTTGCTTCAGCTGTAAATCAGCTCTGAGACTACTAATTCCTCAGCTTGTAATTTCAAGCTATTCATATGCGCCACCCATGCAAGCTGCTGTGTTGCCTTGTCTGGAACTGGACTCTTCGTCAACAGTTCATTCATCAGCAACTCCATCCGCATCTCACAAGTCTGCTGTACTTCCCACAGGTGCAGGAACAGAGTTTCCGTCAAGACCATATCATTAAAAAGCATTGGCTTGTTCTGCTCTAAGAACGCTCTGCGCATTCTGCCATATTTGCCAAGGGTGTGTATTCCCATATGCGCCAATCCGATGTCAGTGATGTAGTAATCGCCGTATTGGGTGTAAGTTAAATTCTGAACCATAATAGTACCTCCAATCAATCGTCTGTTTTCACTTTGATTGTAGCTTATGTTGCGCAAAAAGTGAATGATGTGGATGGGTATGGCTCAGAGTATCAACCATTCTCTGATATACCTTTCTGGACGGCCTACGATGCCCCGATTCGAGCTTATAGTAATAACTTGGGATAACCCCTATATGCTCCGCAAAAGCTCTCTGAGACATTCCTATGCTCATACGAATATCCTTTAGTGCTTCGCTATATGGAGTGACAAGGAATACTGCAAAATCGTCATACAGAAGGTCTGCATTTACATCCAATGCATCCGCAAGACTATTGGCCACATCAAACGGGATCGGGTGCTTATTTTGTTCATACATCAGGATAGTTGCGGGTACAACATCTATTTGCTCTGCAAGCTGTCTGGTAGTCAGAGACTTTCTCTGTCTGTAATACCTCAGATTGTCACCGGGCAGATTACTTGTGGGCTTTCCCTCAAAAGGTATCGTGACCTGGAGCAAAAGCCTTCCTTGGTAAAATTGACACAACGATGTGTGATTGAAAATACCATTGCAAAAACTATATGATATTGACACCTGTATTTTGAATGAGCTGTGCTCTTGATTTCAT
>ERZ860076.662-NODE-662-length-20701-cov-2.263150_pt1 | contig 20701 bp, 40 predicted proteins | sample MGYA00509982_ERZ860076 | MGnify/ENA primary metagenome ERZ860076 (study PRJEB30046, sample SAMN00715193) | human gut metagenome | study: EMG produced TPA metagenomics assembly of the A metagenome-wide association study of gut microbiota in type 2... | reverse complement strand
ACCCCCCACAGGGGGAAGAGGAGGAGATTTTCTTTCTTCGAATCTTTCTAAAAGAGACGGTATTCCTCGCAATATTGAAGGATTATGTGCCGAATTACAACGCCTAAAAGTATCGCCAAGAGATCAAGACCAAATCATATCAATGAGTAATTACGGGCAAATAGGACACCCTGTATGGACATACATCAGCCAATGTATTGAAAGTATAGGTAAATCCTCATTCGACAAATCCAGAATCAAAATACCTGGTAAGTATATAATTTCAAAACTAAAAGAAGAAAAACATGGAACCTGAAAATATTATTATTCAAATACAGGATAGCTTACTTGCTCAATTCCTGTTATACTGGTTAGAAACAGACAAACCTTGCTCATTGCTTTTTCAAAGCCCAAGAACTGATAAGATTTCTGCCATAACTTTTATAAAAACTACAATCTCCAGCATTGAGGCAAAAGAATTTCTCTCATTAGTAAGAGAAAAAACAGGATGTCGTTTACTTAAGGTTAGCTAATTATAACAAAAGGTATGGATAATATTAATGGTATAATATTAGACGGAAATCTTCATTTGTTAGAACAGTGTTTCGACGATTGTGTCTGTAATACTTGTTCTCTACAAAGAGAATGCGAAATTAATGCTCCAAACCTTTGCGAGATAATATTTGAAAACCTTGAAGGTTGTGAGCATTTTGTAAATAAGGGTCCATTATATAATGAGGTGATAATAAAACCATGAAACAGACATTAGAAGAAGCCGCAGAAAATGAATTGCTTCACAGCTATTCAAATGGATATAATGGAAATGGCGGCATTGCTTATTCTTTCGCTGGTGCTTCCGATAAAAAGTATATCGGACTATATGATACTCCTCATGAAGCCTTTGCTACTTTGATAGACAAAGTATCGGGCAAAGGCAAATGGGAAGAAAACCCATTTGTATGGGTGTATGAGTTTGTACTATGGGATTAATTAATAACTAATAGAAAAAAGAATATTATGGAAAATGAAGAATATCTCTGTATTAATTGTGCCAAAAAGATAGAATGTTATGGACCTGACATCAAATTAGAAGAACCTGATTTATGTATTCCTATAAGCTGCATAGATTATCAAGATATAGAGGAGAAATTTAATTCATAAAAAGAAAAAAAGGAATCAAATGATAATAGCGTGGTTCTCATGCGGTGTAACATCCGCAGTTGCTTGTAAAATAGCATTAAGCCTGTACGAAGATGTGCAGCTCTATTATATTGAAACTGGTTCCTGCCATCCGGATAACGCTCGTTTTCTATCTGATTGCGAAAGATGGTACGATCAGCCTATTCATACAATACGAAGCGACAAATATACCTGTGTTGCTGATGTATTGCGAAAGGGATATATCAACGGGGCTCATGGTGCAGCCTGTACACTTCAATTAAAGAAAGTGGTTCGGTATAAGCTGGAACGTGAACTTCAACACTGGGACGGGCAGGTATGGGGATTTGATTACGATCCGAAAGAAATAAATCGGGCCATCCGGCTAAAACAACAATATCCAGACACAAAGCCGTTGTTTCCGCTTATTGAAAAGCAGATAACAAAAACTGATGCTATGGGGATGCTTTGGAAAGCCGGCATTGAAATTCCTGCCATGTACAAGATGGGGTACAATAACAACAACTGCATCGGCTGCGTGAAAGGCGGTATGGGTTACTGGAATAAGATACGGAAGGACTTTCCAGAGGTGTTTAACCAAATGGCACGGATTGAACGTGACGTTGGTGCTACCTGCCTGAAAGATAAAGACGGGCGCATTTTCTTGGACGAACTACCAACGTGGAGAGGCGAGCCAGTGGAAGAGATTATACCAGATTGTTCTCTTATCTGCCAGATAGAGTTTCAAGAGATAATCGATAGACAGGTAGAACGAGTAATGAAAGGAGAAATTAGTATTAACGATGTAGCCTAATTAGGCTCAATACATAAAAGATATGAGCAAATTAGTAAAAGATATACAGACTAATCCAAAACCGATGTTTTACGCATGTGTTTTGGAAGGATTACGAAAAATAGCTTTGAAGTGCGGGTATGCACTTGCAGTTCATGGAACATGTGCATCTGACCTTGATTTAATAGCTGTGCGATGGAGCGATAACTACGAGTCACCTACTTACCTGATGGAACAGTTTGTGCAGGAATTAACTCACTATAGTTTCTGCGAGATGGATACTATTGAATTAACGTGCCCAGAAAGAAGATATACAAATCAGATACATTATTCTATCCCGATTATCGGTGATTGGTATGTTGATTTGACTGTTATAGATTGCGTTTAATTAATAACTAGATAGAGATGAATACAACCTTTGAAAAATCGGCTAATACCACTGATGAATGGTACACGCCGAAAGAAATTATAGACGCATTGGGAAAGTTCGATTTAGATCCATGCGCTCCGGTTAACCCGCTTTGGCAAACGGCTGCACAAATGTACAACAAAAATGATGATGGTCTATTAAAAGAATGGTTTGGTCGTGTTTGGCTAAACCCTCCTTACTCCCGTCCTCTTATTGAACGTTTCGTTAAACGGCTGGCAGAGCATGGCAACGGTATCGCTCTACTTTTCAATCGTTGTGATTCAAAGATGTTTCAAGATGTAATATTCGAGAAGGCAACAGCGATGAAGTTTTTGCGCAGCCGGATTCGTTTCTTTCGACCGGATGGCACTCGCGGGGATTCGCCCGGTTGTGGAAGTATCTTGGTAGCTTTCGGTGAAGGGAATGCAGAGGTATTAAGAACTTGCAATATTGCGGGTAAATATGTTAGAATCAATTAGCGTAAAATAAGATAAAAATATATGAATATAGATACAGAGTTTAATGTAGGTGATAGTGTATGCTATATAAGTGGAGACAATATCTGCCATTCCACTATAAGCAAAATAACTATTGAAATATCCTATACAGATCGTAGTTTGTTAATGGTTTACAAGCTGTCTGACGGTTTAAACGTACCGAGAAACAATTATCCACAATGGGATAAAAGACTTTTTAGAGATAAGGATAGTTTAATAAAATATTTATCAGAATCATAACTAATTTAGATAAAGAGAAATAACCATGAATGATGAAGAAATACGGAATATTATCAAGAATCAGTTGAAACATCTAAGTAAAGAACAGTTGATAGATGCTCTTACTGATATTTGTATGGCAAACCCTGCGTTTAGAATGGCAAACGCTTTGAGTAGTTTACAATGTACCATTCCGAAAGATGTTATAGATGGGGTACAACAAATAAATGCGAGTTTTGATCCATTACAACTAATACAGGAAAAGGAGGTGAATCATGGATAGTGTAGAAACACAAACTCTTTCCATCAAAGGGGATGGAGGTGGTGAAGCATATATTAGTTTTTGCGATGGAGATTTATGTGTTTCTGTTGTAGTGGATGATAAACAAGCAGATTTCCACTTTGAACCTACTACTTTGAAAATGTTTGCCTATGCTTATAAGTTACATTGTGAGGAACTAAAGAAAGGAGATTAACCATGACCGAAGAATTTGTAACATTAGAGACAGCAAAATTAAATCAGAAATGGATTTATTTAAAAAGAAACCAGCAACGCCTTCTTTCTTAACCGTTGAAATCGACGGACAGGCTTACGATTATCCTAAAAATCTACCTATACCACGTATAGGCGAAAGGATTTCTATTGGTAAATCTAATATTGCAACTGTTAAAAATGTGCTTTACCAAGTTAGTGAAGCCCACGAAAAGCACTTTAGTATGATTACTATAACAACCGAAAGATAACCATCAATACAAGAAAATAAAGAAATATGCTAAAATCAGAAGAATATATTAGCTGTAACGCTTGCCATATATGTGATGGTGAGTTGTACGAAGGTTGGCGGGCTGGATGTGAGGATTTAGTTTTTAGAAGTGGAGCGGAAGAAGCTCTGGAAGCAAAAGAATATGAGATAAAGAAGAAAGCCGTGGAAGCGTTTCGTCAGTTCGTAGAAGATTATTGTAACGAATCGGGAAGAAAGGATATTGCGGCAGAATCGGAGCACTATCTGAAGATATTCAATGAATTAATTAATGCTTAATTATAGAGAAAGGAATAATATGATAACCAAAGAATATGAAGATGCAGTAAAGAAAAAAATAAATGCTTATTGCAAACAGCAAGGATATGATTGGACTTTTGAGGAAATATTAGATAAGTATATCAATTATTATTCAAAAGGGCTTTACGTATCACATACCTGCAAGCATATATGTATGAGATTTGAAGAATGGCTATTAAATTTTATTTAATGAATAACCAAATTTATTTATGAAGTTAAGACAAGCAAGAAAAATAATGAAGAATATCCGTTTGAATCCACACATGGAATTGTTATACGGAATTGGGCGTGCAATGAAAGCAAATGCTATTTGTGTACATCACTATGCACGAGTCAACAAAGGTATTAAAGCAATTAATATCATAGCGGATTCAGATCCATTATTGGCGCTTAAGATGCTTAGAAGTTATGACAACAAATGAGTAAATATACGAAAATGATGAAGAAAATAGCTGTCGCCAATGATGGAAAAGAGTTTTTGTCAAAAGAAGAGTGTGAAATAAAAGAATAAATTATAGAAATGGAAGCCATTGTAATAACACGCGCATCCCAGCAACCTTATATCGGTATTTGCCGACATTTTGGTGGTATCTCTATCAATGGTATACAATTCCGGCATATTCCATCCCGGGACATACTGATACGCTATGATTGGGTAAAATACTACAACTCAATGCCCTTCGAGACTTTCATTAAAGCCGTAGAAACAGGAGTGAAACCGGAACCGGCAAAGAGGAGAAAAAAGAATAAAGATGAGCTACCAAGTTTATTTTAATAAATATAGATATGAAGCATGAAACGTTCAGCCGGGCAAGACTGGAGATACTGAATTATGTAATAACCTTCTGCACCAATACCCTGTATGATGGCAAATACTTTCCTCCTTTTAGTGAAGGTAGTGGTTTTGAATCTGTAAAGATAGGGGGTGTACCTCCGATTGGAAGCCTTGTACGACTTATGGCAGCGCCAACTACTAAATGGTATTTATCGTGGGTTGTCGATGTTAAAGAGGAAGCTGGTAAATACAATAAGTGTCTTCTAAAAAGCATAGAAGATGGAAGCTTGTCATGGTGGGAAAATGTAGGATACTATAACATACCTTTAGAACTGTCAGACAAATTTCCATCATGGAAATACAATGATGAACAATTTTCTTTTTGGGACAAATGGAACAAGGCTAATAAATGGGAAAATACCTATGTCCTCAAACCAATGCATCCAATTTTTGAATCCGAAAAAGTAACTCTTGAGCTTAGAAAGATACACAGCAATGATATAATAGGATCAAAAATTTTCCCATTCTGGAAAAAACTGACAATTCGAGAAATGAGAGAGTTTATTCGTGAAACATTAAAAACATTCAAAACAAGAAAGATATGAGTGAATTAATAAAAGAAGCTATTAAAGAAATCAATCATAGCTATGCAACTATAGTTGATGGCGAGTTGGTTTATCAAAGGAGTGCAATGCTTAATATGTTTCGTAAAGGTGCAGAATGGCAATCCGGACAATCCCCTTGGATAAGTGTAAAGGAACGATTGCCGGATGAGAGCGAATTTGTACTTTGTCGAATGGTATCAAATGAAGCTATTGTTGGTGGATATATATTCGTTTCACCTGACGGGTTGCCATGTGTCGCAACTCTACCTAACTTTGAATTTGACGACTATGGTGGGTATGTGTGTGATATGTGGATGCCGATACCGAAGTTTAACTAATAACAGTATAATAATGAAGAAAAAATTGATAATAGATAAATGTTGCAACTGTCCTTACTATAAGAGGATTGTTGTTAAAAATAAGTCCTTAAAAGCTGTATGCTTCGGTAGGAATAAAGTGTATTATTTGCTTAATGATACCGAAGCTACAATAGCAGACGATTGCCCACTCGAAACAGTTGAAGAATAGCCCTAAATACAATAGAGAAAGGAGCTAAATAATGCCAATAAGCGAAGCATATAATATTGATCGGATAGATTTCTTAAAGAAATTCCCGGATAACTTCTTTGACTTGTTCATAGATGATCCGCCATACGGAATTGGAGCAGATAATCCTTCGATCAAGCCCAATACAATAAAACAGAAAAATGGAAATATATACCCTGTCAAACAATCCGTTTATCCGAAATCCGATTGGGATTCACGAGTTCCCACTCCAGAATATTTCGATGAAGTGAAAAGGGTTAGTAAGAATCAGATAATATGGGGAGTGAATTACTTCAAGTATGACTTTACCGGTGGACGCATTGTTTGGGATAAGCTAAACGGTAATACCGACCAATACGATTGTGAAATAGCTTACTGCAGTATGAACAATAGAACTGACCTTGTATATTGCATGTGGCGGGGAATGATTCAGGGAACCTATTGTGGTAAAGATTTATCCAAGGCAATCATCCAACAGGGAAATAAAAAATTGAATGAAAAACGCATTCATCCCTGTCAAAAGCCAGTAATCTTATACGCATGGTTACTCAATCAATATGCTAACCCTGGTTATAAGATCGGTGATGCCCACATGGGTAGCCAAAGTAGTAGAATAGCTGCATATAAGCTTGGATTCGATTTCTGGGGATGTGAAAAAGATAAGCTAATATGGGAAAAAGGAAATGATCGTTTCCGCTGTGAATGTTTTGGGGAGATAAAAACAGAGAAAGGAACTTTAGTACAAACAAGTCTATTTGGCTAAAAACAATCAAATAAAGAACTAATAAAGATATGAAGTGCGATGTGTGCAATGGGAGTGGCTATGTTGAGAATGAAAGATATTATCAGTACAGCAGTGCTGAAGCCTATGAACGTGGTATCGAACCATCGCATAAATGTAAGCGATGTGGTGGTAGTGGTCTCATTGTTGGCAATCTTAATGAAGCTCTTGATAAACTGACTATAGCGATTAATAATCGACGTGGGCTGACACCCATAGAAACAAAAGAATTATTTATTTTCTTAAGAAACAGGTAAACTAAATAGTGATTAACCTTTAAAATGATACAGCCGCAACATTACAAGTATTTTCCCCTGTTCAACCCCGTCAGACGAGGAAGGACTACATCAATCACTTTAGGCAGAGCAAACCGCTCGAAGGCGTTTACTTCGCGGACTTTATCCGTGAGGTAGTCGAAAAGAAATCCAGACGCAAGTCTGCACAATATCCCGCCGTTTATGATGCAATCATTAAGCACATAAACAACTTCTCGGAAGAATATGACTGTGACATCTTCACCAATTCAGTGACCGCTGAGTTTCTGGACGATTTCATAATTTACTTGGAAAATCAGAACTTGAGACATAATACAATAGTAGGATACATTCTAAAGATTCAATCTATGGTACGAAGAGCAGGACAATACAATTATGCAGTTGACTCGACTTATGATGAGATTGACATGCAGTTGGAAGATACGAATGCCGTTTTTCTTTCGATGAACGAAATCACGCGCATCTATTACTACAAGTTCGAGAAACAAGACAAACGTCGGGCTAAAGAGCGCATCCGGGACTTATTTGTCATTGGTTGCCTTACGGCTTTGCGCTATTCGGATTATTCCACGCTGACGAAGGATAATTACCAGAACGGATATATTGTAAAGCGGACCAAGAAAACCAATGTTGATGTTAAGGTACCTGCGCATGATTACGTGAAAGAAATCTTTGCGAAGTATAACGGTAATATTCCTAGTGGACTTTGCATCCAGTACTTCAACAAGTACCTGAAAGTGATAATGAAAGAGATCGGGCTAAATGATCCGGTTACTTATTCTTATACCCAGGGAGGACAACTAAAAACTGTCACTCGTAAAAAATGGGAATTGATCAGCAGTCATACTGCGAGGAGAAGTGCAGCTACCAACATGTACCTCACTGGCCGGATGAAGACGTTTGAAATCATGAAACTCACTGGGCACCGTTCTGAGCAGAACTTCTTCCGATATATCCGACTTACAGGGGAAGACACAGCTCGATCAATCAGTGGTGATATATTTTTCAGAAAATGATATCATATAATTACCCCACCTGATTCGTGAGAATTGGGTGGTTTCTAAAAACCATAATTGCCGGTCAATTAAACGATTAGACAAAGAATATGACTAAAATCGGATTGTAAAATAACCGTCAAACAGTCAAAATTCAAATTCTATCTCTGATAACTTTGTACTTTATAAAAAACAATTATTACCATGCAGCAAAAAAACATATCCCTCAGCTATGGCATTCATCGTTCCCCATCTTTAGGAAACGATGGAGAACTTTCCGAATGCGTAAATATTATTCCAAAAAATGGAGAGATGGTTAATATACAACCACCTAATGAGATTGGCACGGAACTAAATATAGGAGAAGAACTTATATATGTGCACAAATCTCCTAAATACACTAATTACATAGTTAAGAAAGCAGTAACAGTGCATCCTCACAAATACCAACTCCTATATTATAACGAAGAAGAAGAATATCAAATTACCTATATTGATTCTGAGATAAAGGAGGTATCTTCTTTAGGAAATACACTCATACTCCTCACAGAGGAAGGTATGCAATATATCATTTACAAAAATGATGCATACAAATTTATCGGAAGTAAAATTCCGGACGTTGAGTTAGCGTTCTCATTAAAAAGCTATTCCAATATACATATTACAAATAAAAATGTTGAATTTGATGAAAACACTGGACTGTATGTTGGTGATGTGCAATTAATTTATGAAGATAAAACCATGATGGACAGCCAACTTTTGTCCATGCTCAATCCTATATTGGAAGATAAGCGTGAAAAAGGATATTTCTACGCCCCTTTCTTCGTACGTTATGCTTATAAAACATCCTTGGGAGAGTACTCATACATCTCAAGTCCAGTACTCATGATTCCCAATGCAGGTGCATTCCCTTATGCCGAGGCCTCGGGCGGAATATTTTTTAGAATACCGGCAGTACAGCTCGAAATGAGTACAAAGGATGAAAGATTTGGAAGCTTTATTGCAGGTTCAAAAATTATAAGAGCTGAGAATATTATCTTTAGATTCAATTCATGTAAATTATTAGCCAAAGTAATAAACACGCAAGCCTTACAGAATTTATCCGATTGGTCGGATATTATATCTTCAATAGATATATTTATCACACATCCATACTCACGAATGAGCGGGAAAGAAAGTGATCCTTCATATGTAACTGTACATGGTTATTCATCTCATGTTAATACTCCATTTGGAGGATATATGAATATAGAAGAAGGTATCCATGGATATTCCGGTAACTATGATATTTCTAATGCAGATATTCTTTGGCTTCCTCAAGTTGAATCAAAAGAATATCAAGAGAAAATAAAATCGGAAGGAGTCTTCAGATTAATTAAAAGCTTTAATATTGATGAAATAAATGCCGATGAATACAATATGACATCAGATGGTTTTATGATAATTAATCCAGGAAACCTTAATAATTTAGATTCAAGAGTAGCACTTGATACTTCTTATGACTATGGTTCTCGTGATACTCTCGTGCCAACTTACGCATTCACTTATAACCAAAGGTTAAATATATCGGGCATAAGAAAATTTCCTTATTGTCCACCTGCAAACCTTGCCTTTACTTACACCAACGGATATATAGATTCAAATGGAAATGCGGTTGTAGACGAATACCAATATATTATTTATGCCTTTATGTCCGACACTGGGCAAACAATAAAAATAAGCAGTACCGAAAGTAAACTGCGTAATACCCCTTCTTGGCTATTTATTCCATCCGCCAACGCATCAAAGGTAATTATCCAACGTACTACTAAAAACGGGGTAAGTCAATATGCAGAACTTACCCTTGAAAAACATCAGTATCTCAATGGAGCATTCTACATATACAACCAAAAATTATTATCAGATTATTTTGAGAAAATCGAAATAGAATATACAGACATCCAACCTTCCATTCTTCAGGATTCATACCCGGATTTCATTGACGAGCCAAACAAAATATACACCTCCGAAACAGGTAATCCATTTGTTTTTCCCCTTTCTGGAATTAATACAATAGGAACCGGAGATATCCTTGGAATATCCTCTGTTACCAAAGCATTATCGCAGGGACAGTTTGGTCAGTTCCCTCTATATGTATTCTCTTCTGATGGTATTTGGGCTATGGAAGTTAATCCTGATACTGGATTGTACTCTTCAATCCATCCAATCAGCCGGGATGTATGCAATAATCCAAAAGCAATTACCCAAATTGACTCAGGAATTATATTCACCACGGCACAGGGACTAAAATTGATCCAAGGATCAGAAGTAGCATTATTATCCTCATCAATGGATGGACAGAATACTGATGAGTCTTTATTTAATGTCCTTCCTGAATTTAGTGAATTGTTCATTCCTGATACCGAAGAATTTACCGATATGCTTTCTTCTTGTTTTATAGTTTATGACTATTCTCATTCTCTACTCCATATCTTTCCATATGAATGCACAAAACACTATGTGTATTCCTTTGAGTCAGGAGAATTTTCTTCTTATGTAGGGTTTAGTCCATCGGCTATCGTTCCTGGCTATCCAGAAACAATTATGCAAATAGATAGAAGTTTATATACCTTTAAAAAATACACATCCACCGATATCCGGAAAGGAATGTTGATCACCCGTCCCCTAGCTTTCGACGATCCCTTTGCTCTCAAAGTCGTAGCAGATTTGCGTATGCTTGCTCATCGGACAGACAAACGCGTTAAACTTCGAATTGCCATGTTTGCCAGTAATGATGGAATTTCCTATTTCCGAGTTCCATCCCTACGCCAACGTGCTTTTAAATTCTACCGGTTTGTCATATTTACCCAGATGTCCGATATAGATGCATTATCTGGCATAGGTATAAACTATGAACCAAGACGGACCAATAAACTTCGTTAGCAAAATAGTGGCGGCAAATCATCACGATCTGTCGCCACTTCCCATTACATCAAAAAAATATACTTGAAACAATCTACCCATCTTTATATTGTGCTGCAATCTTTAGTAATTCTATTGCATTATTTGCATTCTTAATATCCTCAAACTTAATCGCACTTACCTTAGGTACAGAGAACTCAACCATTTTAGCGTAAAGGCGCGTTCTTTCTTTAGGAGAAAGGCTATCATAATCCTTAACGAAATCATCAAATTTATCGGTTAGAAAATCCGAAATACGTTCTTTTAGAAGGACATTCTTGTTTTTAGTGCCTTTCACCCTTCCTCCTTTTTTTTCATGTCCAACTTTAAATCCTCCCATTTCCTATAGTCTAAAAATTACATCTTTCACAACAACATCTCTGGCTTCATTTATAAATCTATCCAGCCATCCTTCAGCAGACGCCACATAAACAGCTGTTTCTTCTAGCATTGTCATTTTAAACCATTCAGTTAATATGAAGTCTACTACATAACGATGTATATAAGTATTCATTGTTTTTGAACTTCCGCGCCATCCAGGCTCCATATACAAAACAATATCCCATCCATCCCTATTCTCATCTTCGTCTGTTTGCATTCTCGACATTTCAACTACGTATGCGGATATACGATCTTTGGCATGATCAATAGCTGTTTCCACTTGCCTTGTCAACCAGTCTGAATTTTCCTGGTCTGTCTGTGCTTCAGCCCTACTCTCCTCTTCGCTTATACGACATTGAGCGACCTTCCAAGTAATATAATCCACATCATAGACAATCTCGCTTCGCAATAATTTCAGTGCACAGCTAAACCCTCTCTTTTCACGTGGATGTTCTTCAATTTTTTTATGACTGTATACTCTCCTCATACACATTTTATTTAGTGAACACTTCAACTTCGTCAATATCTCTCACTGGCCCTCTCCTTTTCTTCGTCGGAGGCATTTTCCTGTATATATTTTGTACGCACATTTCGCTCATATCCTCCCACAACGTCTTATACAACCCCGTCCGTCCCGATTTCCTTTCCGAAAGCCAGTTCATCATCACATAACTCACTATCGCCTCATGCAGGTTCCCATCAAACCGTTTACCCGGATTCCATCGAGTTTCCTCTGTCCTCATCTCCCACACAAATCCTTCACCCGTATATTCGGCATCCGTTATCATCCGCCTCATTCGTTCCTCCAACGCGCGAGCTGCCTGCCCCATGTAGGTCAACAACAAAGGCTCATCCTGTCCCGTTATCTTTATGTCCAGATAAAGGCTTTCTCCTCCCTCGTTCATGTGGTCTCTACCTTCATAACTCGACAGCATCCGGCAGCGTTCCATCACATCACTATATTTAAATTTCAATTTCATATCATAATCATCTATTGATTTACAAAATTACCCCGTTACCACACATGATTTTGCTATTTTAATCATTCTATCAAAATTGAATCGTTTTCCAGTGTTACTTTGTGTTGCAATTTATCACATAGATTATGAAACGATTAATACCAAAATCTCATTTCCAAAATCGTCCGTCAAACGCAGACAGCATCAAGTCGCGTATACGTCAGGCCGGAACAAGCAACACCAACCTCCCTTTGCTCATGCGGTGTCAACAGGCATGGGAAAATTTAAGCGATTTCCGGCAACGTCGATTACGCAATTTCCGGTACGTATTTGGAGACCAGTGGGGAGATTACGTTTCCGATGGACATGGAAACCGTGTCAAGGAGCGAGAACGTATTACGAAACGCACAGGTGGCATAGCCTTACAGAACAATCACCTAATCAAAATAGTGAACACTCTTGCAGGTCTCTATTCCAAAACTTCGACTATGCCCGTATGTTTTGCCCGGCAGAGGAATGCCGACCGCAAGTCACAGATGATGACCAACGCTCTGCAAACCAACTGGGAAAATAATCTTATGCGTGATTTGCTTACATCCGAGATGTACGAGTTCATTTGTGGCGGCTCAGCAATCGTATCCGAAGAATGGGATAGTCACGATGGAGTAGAAGACAGTTATACATTCCCTGTAAATCCAGCCTACTTTTTCTACGAATCCAAAGGAAACGATCCCCGTCATTGGGATGATAGTCTCATAGGGGAAATACGCGACTACACTTTGGGGGAACTTGCCGCTACATTGGCGCAATCCAACTACGACTACCGCCAACTGGAAGAAATATACTCCCCATGGCTCAACCGCTATTCACTCAATAGTACGCAACAGACTGACCATTTCAAGGAAGAATCCTTCGACACCCCTCCATCCAATAATCTTTGCCGCACCTATCATGTATGGACGCTTGAGCACAAAGAACGCTATCGTTGCGTAGACATAATGGACGTAAAGAATCCGCTCTATCGTATAGAAGTAAACCAACTTCCTATCGTCAATCAAATAAACCAACAGCGTATTGAGATGGGACGTGCCCAAGGAATACCCGACAACGAGATACCTCTTATCGAGTACCATTACATTATTGACCAGTTCTGGCACTTCCAGATGCTCACTCCCGACGGACGTGTACTTACTGAGTACGACACACCTTTCGAACACAAATCTCATCCTTATGTATACAAGATGCACTATCTTGTCAATGGAGACATAGTACCTTTTATATCAGTAGTTATCGACCAGCAGCGATATATCAACCGTCTCATTATGCTACACGACCTTGCTATCCAAGCATCCGTCAAAGGCATTAAGATGATACCCAAGGACAGCGTACCCTCTGGCATGAGCAATCGAGAGTTTGCCGAACAGTTCGTTGAAATCGGAGGATTCATCTTCTATGAACCATCCAAAAGCGGAGAAAAACCCGAAGTCATAACTTCTAACTCCACCAATATAGGTACTGCCGAAATGTTACAGTTACAGTTAGGATTTATCAACGACATCACATCCGTTTCCGAAGCCCTACAAGGAAAAACGCCGAGCGGCAATACAGCTGCACAGCGTTACGCTATGGAAACACAAAACTCCACCACATCCATTGCTTCACTAATAACAAAATTCACGACGTTCGAGAACGAAATAGCGCGTAAAAAGATGAAGACCATCCATCAGTACTACCAGTCTCCTCGAAACATATCTTTAGAACGTTCAGCCGGTTATTCCGAATATCAGGAATACGATCCGGTAGAAGTACAAGATATAGATTTCAATGTAAGCATCAAAGAGAGTGCAGAATCCCCGGTATCCAGAATGATGCTCAACGACCTCATAAAGGAAATGTGGGCGGCTGGACAGATAACAGCTGAGCAAATGCTTACCTACTCTTACTATCCAGGTGCCGAAGGGCTGTTGCAGTCCATGCGTTCCGCCCGAGAACAGGCAGAACAGGGAGGAGAATTACAAGGAATACCACCTGAACAAATACAACAGACCACAGCGGGAGCAGATGCTGCTACCGTATCACAGATACAACAAATACTTAAGTTATAAAATATTCCAGTTCATAACAGCAAACAGGCGGCAGAACATCCAGTGAGGAATGTCCTCTGCCTGTTTGAGCAATAAGTCTAATTTATCGTTTCTCATTTGATAGTATCTTTTTTATATTCTCTTCTGTAAAACCGAAACAGGCTGCAAAACGTTTAAAAGTTTCGCGCCTCTTCTCCGGAATAAGAGCGTACATGCTATTGATAGGCGTGTCGCTCTTCATTGCTTTTTGTATCAGTTTCTTTTTCATATCATTTCTTTTACCTTATGTTTGCAGCAATTGCACTCACACAGTAACGGATGAGCATATTCCCACATCTTTTCCACTATATCATCACCTATATATTGAATTTCTTCCCCATATGGGGTTATGTCAAGTGCCTGGCATATATGGGTAGCTAGATGCCCACACTCATGCCGCCATGATTTTTCAAACTCTTTTGCGGAAGAAGTGATGGCAATAACCATCACCGTTTCCCGATCCCGGAAATTAGAATATGTCACACCGGTATTCATTTTGCCGGAATTCATATTATCATAGGCTATGCGAAGCATTTTTCCGTCACAACCTATACGATGCATTTCTGACAATATCTCGGTTACATAATAACTGTCAACTGCGTAATATACTAGGCAATTCCATTTATATCTTTCAAGAGTAAACCGTTGCCTTATCATAAACTATAGCATTTCATCCCATTCAATTGGCTCACCTGCCCTGTTCATCTTAGCATACCACATGCACATAGCCATTCCATCCGGAGCATCAGGATCGTCAATCATATCTCTTATATACAATGCCATATGTGCTTCATCGGGTACAGATGACTTGAACAAATCTGCCTTGCATTGATTACCCCAATATACATAATCGTATAGTACATTATTTTCAAGTTTTATACCATAACGCGTAAGTATGTCGTCAATTTTTTCTTTTGAAATAGGTTCAATACGTTCTTTTTTACCAGTAGAAGGATTGTTCCTTTTCATTAACGATATAGCAAAATCGCATAATTTTTTATTAAAATGCCATCCAAAATGAGATAAATACACTTCCATTTCTTCCGGTCTTCTATCTCTTATATCCAAAGGTTCTCTTCTCATAATATAAATATTATAGGGGAGTCGCAAAATGCTACTCCCCTAAGTTACACTTAACGATAACGGGAACGGCCTGTGCCTTTTACACCACGTCTTTCACCCATACTACCGCTACGGCCTGAATTTCCACCACGACCATAACCGCCACGCTCGCCCATGTTTTCTTCGTCGAAATAGCGGTCGTCGTCATATCTGCGATCTTCATCCCAGCGTTCGCCCATACCTTCACCGTCGGAAAGCTCCTCTATATATTGCATAAGCTTCCCACCGTATTTGAGCATCTTTTCAGCACAGTCGGACATCTTCTCGACTTTGCTCTCGGATATTTCAATCATCATCATACTTGTTGTTTTTTAGAATTATTACTACTACCTCCCAAAGCCTTAGCAAGCATATCCTTTATATCCGTAAGAGTATTCTCAACACCGGACACTTTTTGCTCAAGAGCGCCAATTTTTTCTTCCTGTTCCTTTTCTTTAGCAAATTGAGGATTTAACTCTCTCAATATTCCGTCACAGGACGAAATTACATTTTTATGGAAAGGAACACTTTCTATAACTTGATTGCTGGTCCTTAGCATAGACTCTACCTCTGCGTTCATGGCTTCTCTACTTTCAGATACCACAACGCCATTTTGACCAAAATTAGCAATAGAAAGATTGGCAGGAAGCTGTTTGAATTCCATTTTTTCTTCTCCAACTTTAACCGTCACATCAACAACTGTTTCCATATTTTGCCCAAAAGCTTGTCCAGGAACATATTGCCCATATTTAGGTTGAGGATTGCTTACTGAAACAACCTGTCCCATTTTCAATACTGGATTTTCACCCTTTTGAAGGATATAAAATATATTAGATTGTCTTAGACTTTGAAACATAACTTATTAACTTTTTAAAGAGCGGGGATATTCCCGCTCTAGTTTTTACTTTGTTCTCGCCGCATTTACGCTTGCTACTGCCGGAACGTCGCTATTAGCAGCGGCCGGTGTTGAAGCAGTAAATTCCAGAAAACGTATAACACCTGTGCGCTTATTCAGATAAGCAAGGCGTTCCGTAGTTCCTGTGACATCAGTTCCTGTGACGGGATTGTTATTACTGTCCACGACAGGTACCTTTGATGTACCGGCAGTAACTCCGGCAGTAGCCAGGGTTGTCTGCCCCAAATTAGGAGTTATGACGTATACAGGCAAGGCTTCTCCACCGGCCGGAACATCCGCATGAACCTTCAACAGGATTATACTTTCACACGGAAGCTCATTGTAGCAATATGGATTAATGCCATAATCTACGCTTGCGTCTGTCAACTGAACAGCGTTTGTTGACAGTTCATAGATGCCATTTACATCAATTCTTCTAATTCCCCTTGCGGAACGATTCATCAATAATGGACTTGGAAGCCAGTAAGGATACATTAAGTTAGGATATAACATAACTACCTCCTTTCTTAGCAACCGCAAGTTCCCAATGTAGATACACCGAAATTAACAGGAACAGAATAGTTCACCGGCACATAGTTACCGCTTGCAGGGCAATACGGCATCGGAAATGTAGGAGGTTGAGCACACTCTATCTTGGCAAGACGAGAGCTTAAATCACTCAAAGCTGCTCCCAAAGGTGCAGTTGCCTGACCTACAATCTGAGAAGTCATGGCAGATGTCTTGTACGTGCTGTTCTCCTCACGAAGTTTGTCAATCTTGTTCTGCATCTCACGCATTTCAGCTGCACGCTGCCCGGCAATAATCTGTTGTGTGCTGTCCTTAATGGAATTTTGCAAATCACAAGTTTGACGCTGGGTTTCATAAGCCACAGATGCAAAGCCTCTCTCCTGTCCGGTAGCAACACCGTTAATTGCATTCTGTAATGTGTTAGTCTGTTGACAAATTGCCAGACGGTTTTCACAGCAGCATGATGCGATCTGTTGAGCAATGTTACAGTTACCTTGCTGAATAGCATTGATTATCTGCATTGAACTTTGCCCAACTTGGTTACCCACTTGCTGAACCTGTGACATTACGCCATTGATAGCGTTTTGAACCTGACCGATTGAACAGTTCAAGTTTGTTGCCAGGTTATTGATTGCCTGACCGTTTCCTTGGATTGCGCTCATAAGCAATTCCCTTCCTGCATCGTTGTTAATTAAATTAGGGATACCAGCTCCTGAAAATCCGCCACCGTTACCGCAATCACCGTTACCGCCAAATCCATTGCGTCCGAAAAGGGGAAACAGGAAGAAGAGGAAGATTATCCACATGAACCAAGAGCCATCGCCACCAAAACCATTGTTGTTCTTGCCTTGCATAGCAACCAACAAGTTAGGATCAATGCCTTTCTGTTGCAAAAGCGGAGCAAGCATTGCCATCATGCCACCACCGCCACCACTGTTCCCACTCTCAGGGAACACATAAGTTTTTGTTTCGCTCATAATATATTACTATTAAATCCGGCCATATGACCGTGAAACAAAAGTACCTATATGGCAAAACCTTTGAAATCAGTTATTTCCAAGCTGTTTCTTTATATTTTCCAAATATATTCTCATCATTTTCCCACTATTCAAGCGCTCCTGAAAATTGGATATGATATAGTTAATAGCTCTCTTGGTCTTATGTAAATGAATGGATGTCTGAGAAGGGTAGAATCCCATTTCCGAGAGGATATAAACCAGTAAATAACGGGCATCAACGGTTTCAATATCTTTATCAGAGGAAAGTATTCGTTCGATAGATATCTCTGTTTCTTGAGACACTATTTTTAATATTTCGGCAAAGATTTCAGATTTACACATGGACTTTTCATTTTTATGTTTACCTTTGCCAATCGAACTTATATATCAAAAAAACAAAAGCATGTATCGTAATGTTAAGGATCTTACAACCCCTGACACAGCGATGCATGCTTCTGTATGTTTAAAAGTTCGATTGGCGTCAACTTTTATGTGTCGGGGGTTCTTTTTACTCTGCCCCCCAAAAAAGAGCTATTTTAACGATAAGCTACTTTTTTAATGCAAGCAAGCCAATCGTAAGTATAAATAATCCGGCGTAGATATCTATTTTGTATAAATCCCACCAAGACACTTTTTTTACTTTTTCTTTGTACGTAATGGTGGCATTAAGTTCATTCCTTAAATCTGTTACTTCTTCAACAAGCCTTAGAATGGTCGCTTTAAACTCTGTTTCGGTTGTCTTATTCTCTTTCTCTTCCTTACTGGCGTTCGTCTCACTTATCATGGTTGGATACTGTTTGCCTGTACTATCAGGAATTGATAAATACACAGTCTTGTTCTCAACCTTCAGATTGGATAATTTCTCACGTGTTTCTTTCCGTTGAGCTTCCATATTGGCAAGTAGAGTATCCATACGAGACTGCATTTGTTGCAAAACATTGGAATAGTCAACCTGCGTATTGCGGTCGGTGTTCTTAGGAGTGGCGCATCCTGCCAGCGACATCATAACGGACATCACCACAAGGCCAATAATTCCCCAGACTAGTAACCCAAGAAATTCTTGTTTCTGTTTTTTAGTAAGTCTCATAACAACTCCCATCCTTTATATACATCCTCCATTACCGCAGGAACACCATTCTCAACCTGACTAATTGCTGCCGCAAAAGTACACATCGCAACCTTATCATTCACATCAGGCACATAGGCAGTAGGTACTTGCATCTCCCTGCATACACGGCTGATGTAGCCCGAAGTGTTGTTTTCGTGCGGGGGAGCCCATCGATTGATGAAGTCTGCTATCGTTTGACAACCGTGTCGATACCGATAGTTTTGGAGCGTCCGGATTAGTGCGCGATAACCCCACTTCATCTCCGTAAACTGAAAGAATGATCCATCTTCCTGTTTCTCTCTCAATCCCTGCCATTTATCCTTGGTAATGCGGATATTGCCGGGATTACAATTTCTCAAACCTCTTGGTAAAATCATTTCTTTTCCTCCTTTTTTTCTTGTAACTGATTATAAGGTTTTCTATTTCCACAACTCAGACTCATGCACACCATACTCATCATTGAAAACATTTCCGCCCTCATTTCCCTCATTTCCTTTTCCAAATAGTTACAGCGGTTAATAGCTTCATCCAGTCGTTTTTTGTTGTCATCAGAGAGATGTTTGTAAAACTCAAGACTCTCTTTCATGTTTTCAATCAAGTTTTTATCAACTTCACTGTTATATTTCTTCCGGGCAAAAAACCAACTTCCCCAGCTTCCGACTAAAGTTGTTACAATGCCCACCAATGCCGTCACTAATACTCCATAATCCATAATTATTTAATTAGAAAATTTAATCTATATAATACATACGGATATTTTTTCTCACTACTTTATTCTGTGGCCGGCACCTCTTTTGTTGGGTTTACCCCCATCAGCACCAATGCCTGGTTTATCATATCATCCGCATGTTGGTCATTGTAAGTAAGCAGCGTAAGGCCGGCAATATAATATACAAGGGCTATATACAGTTTCTCGCTGATATTAACTTCCCCCTCTTCCGTCAGCGCAGGTTCAGTTATAATACCTACTTCTATTTCATCCGTTTCATGCTTTGCCTTATACAACTCCAACGCACGCTTCTTATGCATAGTCATTGCTATTTTCGGACGTTCCCATGTTCCCGTAGCATATGGATCTCCCAACGTGGCATACTCCTTGTCATTCCAATAGATAGGTTCCGAGAGAAACAGAGGCCATGAACTGAAGCGAGCATAACCCAGCCGCATGAAGTTATCTGGAAGAACTATTTTCCCTATGCCTTCATCCACCGTTACCCCCTCTGTTTTTCTATCTATGAATAAATCAGGCTCCAGAAGAGACCAGTCGGCATTTCCTTGAACATACCTCAGCGCATCCATTATCTTCGAAGAAATGATAGTATCCATCTCCGCATTATCCTGGGTGCCTATAAACTCCGCATCATTCAAGCCTATCTCATCAATGCAGATTTTCACGTCATTTAGTATGTCATCCTTCGGCTTTTTCATGTCACATTACGAAATTGGTAAATCTCACCCGATGTTTATCAGCCATTTCTTTGATTTGTTCCTCATTCTCCACCATCTCCCCAAGAACGGTGAAGTACTCTATGGCATCATTCACATTCTTCACATCAGGCACATCTTTATAACCGT
>ERZ860076.637-NODE-637-length-21215-cov-5.614414_pt1 | contig 21215 bp, 22 predicted proteins | sample MGYA00509982_ERZ860076 | MGnify/ENA primary metagenome ERZ860076 (study PRJEB30046, sample SAMN00715193) | human gut metagenome | study: EMG produced TPA metagenomics assembly of the A metagenome-wide association study of gut microbiota in type 2... | reverse complement strand
ATTTTATTCCGTTTTCGGTGTTCGGCGTGTCAAAAAGTATAAATTGCTTATTTGTGCGAGCACAAACGCAATTTATACTTTTTGACACTTACATCATCATATCATGTATCGTGAAAAATTTCCAGTCTTCCCTTAACAAAATTATCGACATTTCGTCTATAATCTGGATTAAACAATTCTTCAGTTTTAGATTATATTCTCTTAATAAATTTTACTTTTCTTTAGCTTTCGTGACACGAGGTGTTCACAATTCTTCCGTATAATAACATCATCAAGTTGATACAGATGAATGCTAAAGTATCATAAATAAAAGAAGACGGTGATTGTATTAGCGACAGATCTTTTATGATTGCCGGACTTCGACCAAAAATTACGAATAGTTTATATAGATAATGGCCCGGTGCAGTGCACCGGGCCACGTTTTTTTATATTTCTTAACCTCTTTTTCCATTTTTCAGATCTTCCACGATTTCATTGTAACGCTTTTTATTCAAACGATAGAAGAACAGAACAACTGCTGTGACAATCCACAAAATTCCTGGAATTGTTGAAAATGCATGTTTCATAACTGCAATTACTTCCGGATTCTGTACCTGATTTGCCACATATCCGTATTTACCAAGCAGAGCTGCAAGGAGTGCAGTTCCTATAGCCATTCCGATTTTATTTCCAAGAGAAACAAATGCATACTGGAATCCATCATTTCTAAGTCCTGTTTTCCACTCACCGTATTCCACACAATCCGGAATGATCGCATAGATTGCAGTGTTAAATCCTGAAAAGAAGAACTGTGTAATACCTGCCAATGCATAGAATACAATTGGAGATTCTTTTACATTAAAGAAGAACATTGCAAGCATAGCGATTCCTGTAAGTAATGCAAAAACAGATGCTGTTCTTCCTTTATTATTCAACTTGCGGAATACCGGCTGGAAGCAAGCTGCACCGATAATTGAAGGAATAATAATACACATGGAATATGTTGTATAATAGGAAGCATCTCCTTCTACATAAGTGAAGTAATATAAAATATCTGCATTTCTTCCATATAATGTGAATCCAAACAGCACCTGTCCAACTAATGCAAGCAGATATGGTCTATTCTGCATAACGGCCTTCAGTTGTACTTTAATGGAGATTTTTTCTTTCTCCGGAATTGTCACCTGCTCTTTTGTCTTTGCAAAACAGAACAAATGACATGCAGCAAAGATGCATCCGTAAATAATTGCAACAAACAGGTAACCGTTCTTTACACTGTTGCTTCCAAGCCTGCTGATCAGTGGCACTGTTACGATATTGATGATTCCGATTGCGATCATTGCTGCTACGGAACGAGATGTGTTGATCTTGGCACGCTCATCAATATCCTGTGTCATAGCACCGCAAAGTGTTCCATATGGAATGTTTACACAGGTGTATCCTAAGACGAGAAGACAGTATGTAATTACCATGTAAACTATTTTCGATGTATTTGACCAATCTGGGTGCGCCCAGAAAGAGAGGATCAAAAGCACTGATGTAATCGGTGCTGCCACTAACAACCATGGACGGTATCTTCCCCATCTTGTGTTTGTTTTATCTGTTAATCCACCTACGATCGGATCATTGATTGCATCCCAGAATCTTGAGAAAAGCATCAATGCTGATACTGCTGCCATACTGATTCCAAATACATCTGTATAGAAAATCATTAAAAAGTTACTGACAAACATCCAGCTAAAGTTACATCCTACATCTCCGAAACCATATGCAATCTTGCTGATCAGAGGCACTTTTCCATTATTGCTCTCGTTTTCCATTAATACCTCCTTGCCAGAGTTTCTGATAAAACTCTCTTCTCTCTTGATTCGATCACCTATTTCTCCTGCACATTGATGATTACTTTCATCGTTGTCTCGCGGTTATCATCAATATACTGATATGCTTTCAGATAATCTTTGAATGCAAATGTCTTAGAAATCAATGGTCTTAAATGAACTTTTCCTTCGTTTACAAGTTCTATACCATCTACATAATCATCATGACGATACATCATGGTGCTCTTGATATCCAGTTCGTGATCATTTGCAACTGCAAGATCTACTGTTGCCATTCCTGCAAATACGGCAACAAGAACGATGATACTTCCTTTTCTTGCATATTTAATTGCCTGTCCCATTGTGATATTATTTCCTGCGCAATCATAGATCACATCTGCCTTGTCAGGACCAAAGGCTTCAACCATTGCCTCGCCAAAGTCCTTCTCCATAGTATTAACGCATACATCAATACCACATTCTTTTGCCTTATCCAGACGAAGGTCGCTGACATCTGTGATCATTACCTTTGCGGCACCCATTCCTTTTGCTGCCTGTGCAACCAGGTTACCGATCGGTCCTGCACCAAGAACTGCAATATTCAATCCCTTTACATCTCCTACCTGCTTCACTCCATGCACTGCAACTGCCAGAGGCTCGATCATGGCACCTTCTTCATAAGACATATCTTCCGGAATCGGTGTTACTTTAGAGGCATCTACTGCAAAATATTCTGAAGCTGTTCCTGTTGTCTGAAATCCCATAACCTTAAGTTCCTCACAAAGGTTATATTTTCCATGGCGGCACGGATAACACTGTCCGCAGTAAACCTGTGGCTCGATCGTAACTTTCTGTCCTTCATGAAATTCTGTAACATCTTTTCCGACCTTGGCAATCTCACCGGACACCTCATGTCCCTGAGTCACCGGGTATTTTGTAAATGGATGTTTTCCATGATATACGTGAATATCAGATCCACAGATTCCAATATTCATAATCTTAACCAGTACCTGATCATCTTTCACTTCCGGAACCGGTACCTCTCTGAAAATAATTTCTCCCGGGTTTGTCATTACCTGCTGTAACATAATGTTTTCCTCCTTTATTAAATATCTTTTATTAAATGTTTTATTAAAGTAATTACATTATTGTTCAGGAAATGTATTTTGTCAATATGTTATTGTTCAGTTCTGCCTATTGCACAAGATTTCGCTATAATTTTTATGCACTTTGCGCAAAAAAAGTCCAGGGAAGAAACATGTATTAAAAATGTTTCTTCCCTGGATTTTCTAACTTTCCATCATTCTGATCGTTATAATGTTTTAATAAAAGCCTGCAAATAATGTTTTGCCACACCAACTGCCGAGGCTTCTCTCTTATATGAACAAACTTTCAGGTATCTCGCATCATGCTCAAATCCATTATATCCCATTACTTTTTTCCCTAAGGTTATCATATGATCTGCAAGATATCCCCCTACTTCTCCTCCAAGAATAATATCCATATCATATGCCATTCTCAGATTTGAAATAAGGATTGCCAGATTATTAAGATACTCTTTCCAAACCTTCACAGCCTGTCCGTCCTGCTCTTCCACCTTCTTCATAAACTGTTCCAGTGTCTCTTTGGTATCATCTGTCAGCACGCTCGCCGCACAGTAAGCATCCGCACAGCCTTGTTTTCCGCAATAACATTTCTTTCCGCCCGGAACAAGGATCATATGTCCAAATTCTCCGGCTTTCTGATTCGCTCCCGGAATCAATTTCCCGTCAATGCAAAATGCTCCTCCGAGTGTGTTATTCAATGAAAGATACAATGCATTTCTATAGTTATTTAAATCCTCTGCCATCATTGCCGCATTGGCATCATTTTCAAAATAAACCGGAAGTGAAAAGATCTGTTCCAAAAAGCTTAAACTATAATTCTCCAATTGGAGCGCATGAGATTTGATCAGCATTCGTTCTTTCGAATTAACAATTCCCGGAATTGAAATTCCGATTCCCAAGATTCGTTCTCTGTTTTCTACATCTGAAAGAAATCTTTCCAATGCTTCACTCAATTGTAAGTAGTAAGCGGCCTCTGTTGAAAATTCTAAGCGGATCCTTTCATATTTCTCTATCTCATAGCTCAAATTCACAAGTACAAATCCTGCATGCTTCGCAGTGATCCTTATCCCAACCGCATAACGGTACGCTGAATTAATACTGATTCGTTTTGCTTTTCGCCCGCCTGTAGATTCATATTCTCCGGTTTCAACCGCAATTCCATTAGCCAAGAGCTCATTCACATTCGACAATACAGTCGGCATACTAAGATTGAGATTCTTCGACAATTCCACTTTAGACGTTGCTTCGTGATTTATAATATAATTTACTATTTTTGATTTTGTAATATTTCTCTTTTCCGCTCCAGCCATATCCAAGGCTCCTTTTATAAATTATTTTATAAAAGTATCTTATCCCTTCTTTGCCGCTTTGTAAAGGTTACAAATACATTTTATTCTTCTACTTCCACCGGATTTGTCACACTGACCTTGTGATCATACCAAGTACCCTTTTTCCCGATCAAAGCAAGATCAAATTCTTTGTCCAGTGCCGGAACCGGAACGTCGAATCCATAGACCTCATCAGATGTTCCATCGCTGTAATTAATAGTATCTGTTGTAGGCTGAAGCAGTTCTGCGCCGTCCTTCTGTGCATCCTCGGCAGTTCCTTCGAACAGATTGACAATATTTTTAGACACCAGACTGATATGAATTGTCATTTTCCCATCCTCTACTGTCAGTGTTCCTTTGCCATCCATTGCTTCATTTACATGAAACATAGAACTGTCCGTCTGAAATTCTGCTGTATATGTTCCGTCTTCCAGTGCTGCCTTTTCATCCTCTGCCTTATCCTCAGCATCCTCTTTTGTAGCGGCCTGCTCTGTCTGTGCTTTTCCGCTGTCTTTCGTCTCTGCACTATTTCCACATCCCGTAAACGCAAATGCAATCATAGAAACTGAAACCAGTACCATTAATAACTTCTTTTTCATCTAAATACTTCCTTTCATTGATTCAAAAAAGGTCATGCAATTCCTTTTTCTCTGAACAAGCATGACCTTCTCAATATCTTCTTACAAATTACTCTGCATCAATTGCAGCCTGTGTATGTGCTACATACAGCTGCTGGATTGCCTGGATCTCTCCTAAACCTGCAATCTGAGTATCAATGCTGTCAAATGCTCCTGATGCCTCAAACTGGCTCTTCCAGGAATCATCGTCATCTCCTGCCATATCGTTGTTCGCATGGTCTCCTGCAACAACCATCAGCGGACGAAGGATTACTTTCTTATATCCTGCTTCTTTCAGTTTCTCGATCACTGCCTCGCAGGATGTATCTTCCGGCTCACCCTCTACAGTTCCGATAAATACATTGTCATATCCAAGCTGTTCCATCTGTGTCTGCATCTGAGAATAACTTACCTTTGCAGTATGAGATGTACCATGTCCCATGAATACAAATGCGGTTCCGTCTTCTTTTACTGCATCCAGACTGTCAAATCCTGCGTCTTTCACTGCCTCTGCTGTGATTGCTTCTGCTACTGCTGCCTTGTCTGCATTGATAACAGTTGCATCAGCTCCAACTTCTCCGAGAAGTGGCTCTGCAATCTTAACAGATTCAAACTTATTTTTATATCCCTCTAATGCTGCTGTAAGTTCATCATATTCTGCTCCATGCATCAGATGTGTCGGCTGTACAACAAGGTTCTTCACTCCATTGTCTACAGCTCTCTGCAATGCCTGATCCACATTGTCGATCTTCTCTCCATCACGGGCCTGTACATGATTGATAATGATCTGCGCTGTAAATGCTCTTCTTACAGACCAGTCCGGATAAGCTGCCTGAACTGCCTTCTCAATACCACCGATATCTGTCGCACGGCTGTCATTGAAGGATGTTCCAAAACTTACTACAAGGATTTCATTTTCACCGATCTCATCAGCGTTGAGCGGATCATCCTTGGATGCATCTCCTGTATCTCTTCCGAAATAATCCGGATCCGCATTCTCTCCCTCAACGAGTTCTTTCTGTGCATCTGTCAGTGCATCCCATGCTTCTTTCGCTGCTGTACACTGCTCATCTGTCTTGTCTGTTCTTTCCTGAACATAAATGTCATCAATCAGCTTCGCAACTTTATCTGCTGCTTCCTGATCACTGTCCTGTTTTGACTCTGTCTTTGTTGTGCCAGTGTTGTTGTCGCCCTTTGATCCACATCCTGCAATCATGGACACACTAAGTGTTGCTGCCAGTAAAACCATTAATACTTTCTTTTTCATTGTCATCCTCCTGATTTCTTGTTCTCAGAAATGAAAACACCCTCGAATCAAACGAGGGTACGCAAAGAAAAACCGGTGATTATTTACAACCTATCTGTAAATAATTACTGCAGTCTAAATCATTTTCTTTCGTACGGCCAATTCCTCGTGGCATGAACTCTTCATTCCTGTACTGCGAAAGGCAGGTCTCCCGGCTGATCGTTCAAACGCTTCTGCTTCACCTTCCCGGTCTCCCAGTGGTCTCAAAACACAAGCTCACGAAATACGGTGACGAGTTCGTACAGGATTCTCACCTGTTTCCCTTTTCACCAGTCCAAATTTCCCACGTCGTTCCTCTGATCATTCATAATCAGGACGCCATCCTCCATCTGACTGACACCTCACGCATCTGTATTAAATTATATGTTACAACGGGGTCATTCTATCACACTTACATAAATGCGTCAAGAAATGTTATAAATTGGAGGATTTGGCCTCATTTCCGACTTTGATTTCCTCAGCAAAAATGATACAATATCCCTCAGAGACAAAATTTGTAACTAGGGTGGTTTATTATTATGAAAGAATCTAATAGACAAGCATTTCGTCGTGGTTTTCGCGATGGAATTCCGATTGGACTTGGATATCTTGCGGTCTCCTTTTCAATCGGTATCGCTGCAAGAAATATCGGCCTGAATGCATTTCAGGGATTCCTTATGAGTCTGTTAAATAATGCATCTGCCGGAGAGTATGCCGGACTGACTGTAATTGCTGCAAACTCTCCTTATATTGAGGTCGCAATTGTCACATTGATCACGAATGCACGTTATCTTCTGATGAGCTGTGCCATGAGTCAGCGTTTAAGTCCCGACCTTTCGTTAGGACACCGTCTGCTGATGAGTTATGATATCACAGACGAACTTTTTGGAATTGCGATCAGCAGACCCGGTACTTTAAATCCTTATTATACCTATGGCGCGATGGTAACCCCGCTTCCAGGCTGGGCTTTTGGAACTATGCTCGGTGTCATTGCCGGAAATATCATGTCACCACGTATGGTCAGTGCATTTAGTGTTGCCCTCTTTGGAATGTTTATCGCTATCATCATTCCTCCTTCGAAGCAGAATAAAGTCGTTGCAGGACTGGTTACTCTTGCATTTATCTCAAGCTTCGCAGCAACTTGCCTACCTTGGATCTCCACTCTGTCGGATGGTACCAGAACAATCATACTAACCGTCGCACTTTCAGCCGGAGCAGCATTCTTCTTCCCGATACCGACAGAAGACGAAACTTCAGCTTCAACTAAGTAATAATAAAAACGTAACTTCAGTTACTCAGAAGGAATAAAATTATGACACACAATATTTATATCTATATTCTTATCATGGGCGGTATCTCTTATTTCATCCGCGTACTGCCGATGACCTTGATCCGAAAACCTTTGAAGAACCAGTTTCTTCAGTCCTTTCTATATTATGTACCTTATGTCACACTAGCAGTGATGACATTCCCGGCGATCCTTCATGCCACACAGTCTCCAATCTCCGGAGCCCTCGCTCTCGTTGTTGGAGTTGTGGCCGCATGGTGCGGTGCAGGACTGCTGCCGGTCGCAGTTCTTTGCTGCGCAGTTGTATTTATTGCAGAGCTTTTCTTGTAGAGTGACCTATAGATTTTGTTTCAATACGAAACAATTTCATCCAAAAATGGCATCGAAGTCTGAACTGGCGATTTTCCGTTAGCGTCGATGCCCTTTTTCGCTGCCATCGATGCCATTTTTCATTCAAAATTTGTTCAAAAAATGAATTTTCTTAATTTTCTGACATTTAAGACAATTTCTCAAAAAAGTCTAACGCAAAAATATCAAAAAAGGGGTTGCATTTTTCTGTAGCTTTGATATAATAACCATGTTGTTTGAAACAAGCAACAAACAAAACTCAAGTAATGCGGAATGGTGTAATTGGCAGCACAGCAGACTCTGACTCTGTTAGTAGGGGTTCAAGTCCCTTTTCCGTAGCTGGGAATTTGCTTCGGCAAGTTCCCTATTTTATCGGAGTGTGGCTCAGTTTGGTAGAGCGCTACGTTCGGGACGTAGAGGTCGCAAGTTCGAATCTTGTCACTCCGATGTTTTAAGAGATTACAATTTGTAATCTCTTTTTTGTTATTAAGTCAATATGTAACTGTTCAGAGCCAAGCAAAATTTCAAAAACAGGTATAAAATGCTTGTATTTTTAAGACTGTTTTTGAAATTTTATTTGGCGGATACGCCACACCAACGAAATGCGTAGCATTTTGGAGGTTAGCTCTGAACAGTTACATCAATATTATAAACAAAATGCGTTGACCCAAAATCCTAAAACGAAAATTTAGTCAACGCATCCTCAGTATAACTTGACCTCAAATTCACAAAAATGAAAATCAGTCAACGCACCATTCTCTATTCATCAAATTTTTATTTCAGCTCTCCATCAAATACAACAGTTGCCGGTCCTGTCATATAAACCGTGTTCTTCTCCTGATCCCACTGAATCTCCAAATCTCCGCCAAGAAGCTTTACAGTTACTTCATCTTCTGTCAATCCATTCAGAATACAGGAAACAGCTACAGCGCATGCTCCTGTTCCGCAGGCAAGTGTCTCAGCAGATCCTCTCTCCCAAACACGCATCTGTACAGTATGTCTATCCAGCACTTTTACAAACTCTGTGTTCACACGTCTCGGAAATCTCTCATGGCTTTCGAATTTCGGTCCGATTTCTTCAATCGGAAGATTGTCCACATCATCTACATAAACGACTGCATGCGGATTTCCCATAGATACACAAGTCATATGATATTCTTTTCCATCCACAAGAATCGGTTCATCTACAGCTTTATCTCCCTCAGCCACAACCGGAATTTCTGCCGGTGTCAAGATTGGACTTCCCATATCAACTCGAACCTTCGCAACCTTTCCATTTTCTATGAAAAGCTGAAGTGTTTTGATTCCTGCTAAAGTCTCAACTGTAATCTCTGTTTTATCAGTCAGACCGTAATCATACATATATTTTCCAACACAGCGAACTCCATTTCCACACATTTCTCCTCTGGAGCCATCCGCATTATACATGGCCATCTCACAGTCTGCCACTTCTGACGGACAGATCAGGATCAATCCATCAGATCCTATTCCAAAATGTCTGTCACTCACCTGGATTGCCAACGCTGATGGATCTTCCACTTTCTCCTCAAAACAGTTTACATACACATAATCATTTCCAATTCCCTGCATTTTTGTAAATTTCATTCTCTTCTCCGTTCCGCTGTCATCACTGACAGTCCTCTCCTTTATTATTGTTTACAGCACTTCTTATTCGTTACTGTTAACAACTGCCTCTTATTCATTCATAATTGTCAGCACCATCTGTGCTGTTTCGAGCATATTAGTCCCACTTTCCATACTGCTCTTCTGTAAATATCGATGTGCTTCCTCTTCTGACATGTTATTTCGTTCTATCAGAAGCGCTTTCGCCTGATTGATTATCTTTCTCTGAGAATCGTCTCTCTTTCGTATCGTTTCTCTGCGCTTTCTTCTCTTCCTGCTCTGTGTCTGCTGAATCATTTCAACGGTATTTACCAAATCATAAACTTTGATTGGGAGCGGAAGTCCTACAACCCCATCCGGCAGTCCATCATCCATCCACTTATCCGCTGAAGCCACCAAAAGCATATCAAACGCATCCGGAAGAGATTCTCGCAAATCTGTATATTGCATATCTTGAAACCGATAACCGCACACGACAATTCCATCACTCCAGTTATCAGCATACTGCAAAACCTTAGCTCCTGTCAAACATACCGCAGATACTTCAATACCCGCACGAACCAAACTATTACGGATATTTACTGCATTTTCCCTCTTTGGAAAAACGACAATAATGTTGCTCATATCTGCTCACCTCTTCCGCTAACTACTCTTCTATCAATCTGTTTTCTCTAAAATGTTCTATACTAACATATGCGATCTCTAAATGCCCAATGCCAGGATACCCGAACTACAGCCTGTAAAGATAATGATTAATCTCCCAGTCTGTCACCTGCATACAATATTCTTTATATTCTTTCTTATTTGCTTTTATGATCTTCTCGGCAAGCTCTTTCCCTAATACGCTGATCAGCAGTTCATCTTTCTCAAGCTCTGCTGTAGCAGCCCCAAGCGTTCTCGGCAGTTCTTCCACTTGAAGTTCATCTCTTCTTTCCTGCGTCATCTTCTGAATATTTTCATCAATATTCTTCGGAGGCATAATCTGATTCTTAATTCCGTCCACCCCGGCTTTCAGAAGTACTGCAAGCGCCAGATATGGATTCGCCGTAGCATCCGGACTACGAAGTTCCAGTCTTGAATTGTCTTCTTTTTCCATAGACACACGAATCAAAGGTCCTCTTGTCTTAGCTGACCATCCCATATAAACGGGTGCTTCATACCCCGGCACAAAACGTTTATAAGAATTGATCGTTGGATTTGTAATACAGGTGATTGCCTTCATATGTTTCATCAAGCCACCAATAAAATAATATCCTTCCTGGCTGAGTCCATTCTCATCCTCTGCGTTATAAAGTGCATTTGTTCCATCGTTTTTATATAAAGACAAATTAATGTGCATTCCTGACCCATAAGTCTCACTCTTCGGCTTTGGCATAAATGTCGCGTGCAGACCGTGTCGTTTTGCGATTGTCTTGACAACCATCTTAAATGTCATCAGATTATCTGCTGTAATCATCGCCTCATCGTAGTGAAAGTCGATTTCATGTTGCGCCGGCGCAATCTCATGATGTGAGGAAATAATCTCAAACCCCATATCTTCTAATGTTAAGATCATATCTCTTCTCGCATTTTCTCCAAGATCCAATGGCCCTACATCAAAATATCCTCCCTGCTCGTGAGTTACTGTTGTCGGTCTACCGTCATCATCTGTATGGAAAAGAAAGAACTCGCATTCCGGGCCGACATTCATCGTATATCCCATCTCTTTCGCCTCCGCAACAGCCTTTCTGAGTACATAACGCGGATCGCCTTCATACGGTGTTCCATCTTTTTTATACACATCACAGATCAGTCTTGCAACTTTTCCCTGCTGTGGTCTCCATGGAAAGATTTCAAATGTACTCAAATCCGGATATAAATACATATCTGATTCTTCCTCATCTGCAACCCCTTCCAAGGAAGAAACATCAAACATACAGCGGTTATCCAATGCTTTTTCAAGCTGTCCTACTGTCACCGCCATATTTTTCATCGTTCCAAAAATATCTGTAAACTGCAATCTGATGAAAGCGACATCTTCTTCCTCTACTATGTGAAAAATATCATCTCTTGTATAGTTATGCATTATTTTCAACCTCCTTTATCATAAACTCATACGATAAAAGGGCGTTCTCCACCTAAGTTGGAAACGCCCTTGTTTCTGTGTTACATTATAATGATTGACTGTTTTCTTGTCAATTATTTCTGAATCAGTTCAAGCACTTCTTCTTTGACAGGCATAGCTTTGATCGCACCCTTCTTTGTTGTTACAAGTGCTGCTGCCGCATTTGCAAATGTCAGCATCTCTCCTAACTGTTCCTCTGTCAGATTCTCAAAATCATGATCAACCAGATAATTCAAAGAACTTCCACAGAAAGTATCTCCTGCACCGGTTGTCTCAATTGCTTTCACTGAAAATCCTGGTCTCTCTACGCGCATGCCTTTGTAATAAGCTCTGCTTCCGTCTTTTCCCATAGTCAGAAGAATCAGCGGAATATTGTATGTCTCCTGCAGATATGTGATTCCCTCATCATAGTCTTCCTTACCGGATACAAACTGAATTTCATTATCAGAGATCTTCAGGATATCACATTTTCCAAACCCATACTCCATCTGCTCTTTTGCAAGATCAAGAGAGCTCCACAGCGGCGGTCTCAGATTTGGATCAAAGGATACAAGGCAACCATTTGCTTTTGCTGTTTCTACCGCTTTCTTTGTTGCTTCACGCACACCTTCATGTGTCATAGAAAGTGTTCCGAAATGAAAGACTTTTGTATCTTTTACTACTTCTGGATTCACTTCATCTGCTGTAAGCATCATATCTGCTCCCGGATTACGGTAAAATGAGAACTCTCTGTCTCCATCTGGGAATGTATGTACAAACGCGAGTGTTGTATTCACATTTTCGTCAACCATCAGATTGGAGGCATCGATTCCGGCTTCCGTAATCGTATCTCTTAATAACGCTCCGAACTGATCTTTTCCAACTTTTCCTATAAATGCTGTCTTCTTTCCCATCTTGTTCAGAAGTGCCAGCACATTACACGGTGCACCTCCAGGGCAAGCCTCAAACATATTGTTTCCCTGCTCGCTTTGTCCATTCATTGTAAAATCAATCAGAAGCTCTCCTAATGCGATTACATCATATTTCTTTGCCATGAAGTTCTCCTCCTATTTCTTGTCTTATTACTTTGTCTTATTACTTTGTCTTATTGCTTGTCTTAATTAAAATATACTAACTCTTCAATTGGTTCTGCCGGCTCAATATTCTCTGCCTCAAGCACCGGTCCTTCTCCGCCATATACAGACAGATTCGCATAACGCACTTTCGCACGAATTTTTACCCAGTCTCCTGCATTCAGCTTCGGCGCATAAGCGCTTCTGCAAACATATCCAAGGAAAGATGTATCATCTGCACAGCAAGTCATCGCCATGCGTCCCGGATAGAATACCTTAGACGGAAATGCTTTTGGTTTCATAACCTTTGCAACAAATTCTACAACTTTTCCTTTATAGCGCTCCGGATGCTCCTGCATATCAATATACCAGATACCATAATCTTCTCTTGGAATCTCAATCACAGGTGCTTTGAGATCATACGGTACTTCGTCTTCAAAGATATTGTCTACCTCACCGTTCTCATCCTCAAAGATTACTTCTGCCTGAGGGCTTACAACCTTAACACTTCTGCGGTATCCTGCCAACGGTTTCTTATCCTCGCAACGGTTGAACAGAACAAGCTCTGCGCCCTTTACCATCTCTACAAACAGTGGTTTTAAGTTTGTCAGATACATCTGGAATGTACTCGCATCTACTGTTGTGATCTTCTGCTCAATAGCCCAGCCTGCCGGAAGCTTCATCTTCTCAAATTCACTCACCTGCCACATACCGTTATACTCGATAACCACACGTTCCGGCTTGTGCTTCTTATTCATCTCTTCCAGCCATTCTTCTGTCAGCTCTTCTTTGTCTTCCACAGTCTCAATAACGACACCATACTTCAGCAATTCTCTCGGATCATACTCTTCTTCTCCCTCTTCACAAAGAATCAGAAGTGTCTTACCATCGATCTGGAAGTAGTCCTGTGACAATGTAAAATTCAGAAACTGTGTCTTTCCACTATCAAGAAAACCTGTCATCAGATAAACCATAACATCTGGCTCTTTCATCATATCTATCTCCATTCCGTCTCCTTTTCGCAGAAGACATCTGTTATTACATAATGCTACGCAGCCCTCTATGGGGTACTGCTTTGCTTATCCTTTTTATTTCAGCTTAAATAATTCTGCAAGCTTGTCTTCGTTAAGCTCAGCTCCGATCACACAGATTCTTCCTGTGTATTCCGGTGCTCCTGTTCTTACTTCATGCTCCTCCGGAACCATATCAAAGTAGATCCACTCTCCATCTGCTCCTGCTACCATTCCTTTTGCACGGAGTACATTTCCGTAAGAGCCGTCCTCTTCAAGAGTCTTCAGAATTGCACTGACCTCATCCTTTGTATAAGTATGAATTGTCTCTTTACCCCAGCTTGTGAAAACTTCATCTGCATGATGATGACCTTCATGATCGTGGTGATGATGGTGTCCACAGCCGCAGCTGCACTCTCCATCATGATGATGGTGCTCATGCTCATGTTCTTCATGATCGTGGTGGTGATGCTCGTGATCTTCATGGTCGTGGTGGTGATGCTCGTGCTCATGTTCTTCATGATCATGGTGGTGATGCTCGTGATCTTCATGGTCGTGGTGATGATGCTCGTGATCACACTCTTCATGATCGTGGTGGTGATGATGTTCATGATCATGTGCTTCCTTGGCTACTTCTGCGAGTAACTCATCTTCAAGAGATTTGCTTGATTCCATTGTTTCAAGAATCTTCTCGCCCGGAAGCTGCTCGATCGGTGTTGTGATGATTGGAGCTTTTTCATTCAGTTCTCTTAACAGTGCAACACTTTCCTGAATCTTCTCCGGTTTCGCTTTATCTGTACGGCTTAAAATAACTGCACCTGCATATTCAATCTGATTGCTGAAAAATTCCCCAAAATTCTTACAGTAAATCTTACACTTTGTTACATCTACAACTGTTGTAAAACTATTAAGTTCTGCATCGATTTCACCCTGAACATCCTGTACAGCCTTGATTACATCAGAAAGCTTTCCGACTCCTGATGGCTCAATCAGAATACGATCCGGATGATAAGTATCTACGACCTCATGAAGAGATTTTCCAAAATCTCCAACCAGTGAACAACAGATACATCCTGAATTCATCTCACGAATCTCAATTCCTGCTTCCTTCAAAAATCCACCGTCAATACCGATCTCTCCAAATTCGTTCTCAATCAATACAACCTGCTCTCCCTTGTATGCGTCAGAAAGAAGTTTCTTAATTAAAGTTGTCTTTCCTGCTCCAAGAAATCCTGAAATAATGTCAATCTTTGTCATTTTTCTCTTCTCCTTTTTCTATCATTTATTTTAAATCCAATTCAACCGGGCAATGATCCGATCCCATAATATCTGTCAGAATCTTTGCATCCTCCAGTCGGTTCTTTAAACTATCTGAGACACAGAAGTAGTCTATACGCCAGCCTGCATTCTTCGCCCTGGCACTGAAACGATAAGACCACCAGGAATAGATTCCTGTCTGCTCCGGATAAAAGTACCGGAATGTATCAATAAATCCGGCATCCAGAAGTTCAGTAAACTTCTGTCTTTCCTCATCCGTAAATCCTGCATTCTTACGGTTGGTCTTCGGATTCTTAAGATCAATCTCTTTGTGTGCTACATTCATATCTCCGGTCAAAATCACCGGTTTTGTCTCTTCTAACTTCTTCAGATAAGTGCGGAAGTCATCCTCCCACTTCATTCTGTAATCTAACCTTGCCAGCCCATTCTGAGAATTCGGTGTATACACTGTAACGAAATAAAACTCTTCAAATTCACAGGTGATCACACGTCCTTCCTGATCATGCTCCTCGATACCGATTCCGTAACTCACCGACAATGGTTCTTTCTTTGTAAACACTGCTGTTCCGGAATACCCCTTCTTCACAGCATAATTCCAATACTGATGATAGCCTTCTAATTCCAGATTTAGCTGTCCTTCCTGCATCTTCGTCTCTTGAATACAGAAGATATCCGCATCTGCCTCATGAAAGAACTCAAGAAATCCTTTCTGTACACAGGCACGAATACCATTTACATTCCATGATATTAATTTCAATCTGCTGCATCCTCCCTTTCAAGAGTGTTGCTGTTCACCGTCCATTAGCCAACTTTTCTGTGAATAATCAGCAACTTTCCATAACCGAATCAATAATACACCTCATCAAGGAATAAACCTCTTGCAGGTGCTAAAAATCCAGCCTGACTTCTATCTTTTGATTTCAAAGGTTCCTTCACACTCTCTATGCTTCGTGCTCCGGTTCCAACTTCCAGCAAAGTTCCTGTCAAAATCCTTACCATATGGTAAAGAAATCCTGTTCCTTCATATTGAATACTGACTTTGCTTCCTTGTCCGCAAATCATTATAGCATAAATTGTTCTTTTTGTGGACTTTTCATCCTTTTTATCCGTATAGCCGGCAAACTCATACGTGCCAATCAACAATTGTGCTGCCTTTCTCATCGCATCTAAATCCAATCTCTGCGGAAAATGATATGTATATCGTCTTGTGAATACATCTGGTTTCTCCGCCAAATCCAGCTGATAAATGTATCTTTTTCCAACTGCACTTTTTCTCGCATGAAATCCATTCCTCACAAGCTCTGCATCTAAAATCCGAATATCTTCAGGTAATCTTGAATTTATCTTTTCTGTAAAAAATCCATCCTCCACCCGACCAGAAAGAACTACTGTTGCAGTCTGCCCATTCGCATGAACACCTGCATCTGTTCGTCCTGAACCATCAATCTCCACTGGATATCCTGCCACTGACGAAATTGTTTGCTCCAGAGTTCCCTGCAAAGTGTTCTCTGTATTTGCCTGTCTCTGCCATCCCTGATATGCAGTTCCGTCATAAGCAATTGTTAATTTATAAGTTCTCATTCTCGCCTCCCGTGTAACATACTAACATTCTCCGAAAGATTGAAATCGGTTATACTCACGAACAGAGTATAACCGATTTTTATTATTTTAGAAATTTCTTCAATTCGTCCATAAATGTATTCGCATCTTTGAACTCTCTGTAGACAGATGCAAATCTGACATATGCAACCGGATCCAATGTCTTCAGATTCTCCATAACAATTTCACCAATCTCACTGCTTGGGATTTCTTTCTCTTCACGATTAAAAATTGACAGTTCAATCGCATCAATTGTCTTTTGAATCTCTTCAGCCGGAACCGGACGCTTGTAGCATGCATTCAGAACTCCATTCTCTATCTTCGCCCTTTCATACTGTTCACGGTTATTATCTTTCTTAATTACAATCAGTGGAATTGTCTCTACCTTTTCATAAGTTGTAAAACGCTTACCACATTCATCACAGGAACGTCTTCTTCTGATAGAACTATTATCCTCTGCTGGTCTGGAATCAATCACTCTTGTATCTGGATTGCCACAATATGGACACTTCATATAATCCACTCCGCCTTTCCACGTATCTTATTGCCTTCATTATACACAATGTCTAATATTTTTGCAAAAACTTTTCTTCTTTAATTTCCACAAGAATAATATCCGGTCCAATCTTCTTTATACATGCAAATGGTATCACATATTCGCTATCCGTTCCAAAGAATCCACAGAACTTTCCCGGTCCCGGAACAATCAATGCTTCTATCGCACCGGAGCATGCATTTATCTGCAGATCTACTACACCTCCAAGACATTTTCCATTACAGATGTTCACTACCTCTTTTTCTTTTAATTCACAGAATCTCATAGGCATTATTCCATGATTGCCGATACTTTCTCTTAACTATTCTATGCATGAAATCAGAATCTGTTGTATAATAAAACTCACATGAACATACCAGATTGGAGCATATTATTTATGAAAGAACTTTCTGCTGCCGAAGAGACTTATACGAGGGAAGATCTTCCTACGCCGTTCTTCGTCTTCTGCTTTCTCACTTTCTCTCTTCCTCTATAGTCGTGAAATCTGCACGATATCTTTGATTGGAATTGCGGTTCTATCTTCCAACTCGACCGCTTTTTCATATTGTCTGATTCTTCTCACCTTCCCCTGAACAGTTCGATATTGACCACCTTCCTTCTTCTGGTCTGCACAGAAATACGTAATCTTCATATCCGGATTTGTTTCCCTATCGTCCTGTAATCGTTTCTTAAGATATTGTAAACTTTGATCTAACCGTTCCAGTTCCTCCTCATCCAGTTCTACTCTCTGTTCTGTAAGTCTTGATTCTTCCTTCACAATCTCTTCGTATCCAGTCAATGCTGAGAACGGAGCGAACTGTGCCGCTCTGTCTATCAACGGCATTGGTGGATGAACAGAAGATACGTGATGTGGACAATCTAAAATATCATCATATTTATGCTTTGTGTCCGCCGATCTGTCTGTTTCTCTCAATAGTTGTCGCTCCTTCCTGCAGATTCATTCCCTTCAGCACTGCATTCTTTCCAAATTTCTTCTTGAGTTCAAGGACTGCCTGCTGCATGCTTCTCTCACGCTCCCGTTCTTCTTTTTCCCGCTGCTTTTGTTCTTCCTTCGCTTGATAATCTGTAAAAAGATCCATCTGTTCATACGAGTCCGTCTCTGCAATCTCACATTCCTGTATCACATGATTCGCCACCAGTGATATCCTGCGTACAAGCAGTTTGGGATCCACAATCCTTTGATACAGTTCTACCGCTACATCCACAATTTTTCGCGTAGAAGACGTATACTCTTCCAAATTCATTGTTCCATGTGCATGCTTCGGAATCTTTCTCCCATAACGGTCTGTCTTTATCTCACCTCGGTAATTCTTCTGAAATTCTGATTGTTTCAGATTTTCAATATCGTATCCTACTGTCAGTACAATCTGGTTAGTCACAAGCCCTTTATCAACCAGATCCAATACCAGTAATTCTGTCATCTCCCGAACAATGAGACCTGCCTTTTCATAAGAATACGGACACTGCAATACCTGACCGGAACCGACACTGTTCGATGAAGGCTTGTAATTCTTAATTGCCTCCATCGTACACGGCTCCCAGCCCCAGGCATGGTCAATCAGGAGTTCTGCATTCACGCCAAATAAACGATACAATAGTTCTTCATTGTAAAACTCCTGTGCGCTCCCCATTGAACATCTCGCAATATCCCCCATTGTATACAGACCATTCTCCTCCAGCTTCTTCGCATACCCTCTTCCTACGCGCCAGAAATCTGTCAATGGTCTATGATTCCAAAGTTGTTCTCGATAACTTCGTTCATTCAGCTTCGCAATTCTCACTCCATCTTCATCAGGTTCGACATGTTTCGCCATAATATCCATTGCAATCTTTGCAAGATACAGATTCGTCCCAATCCCGGCAGTCGCTGTGATTCCAGTCTCATGAAGTACCTCCCGAATCATCTTCCTCGCCAGTTCTTCCGACGTGAGTCCATAAGTTTTCAGATAGGAAGTTACATCAAGAAACACTTCATCTATGGAATAAACATGTATGTCTTCCGGCGCAATATATTTCAGATAGATTGCATAAATCCTGCGGCTGTACTCCATATAAAGAGCCATCCTTGGTGGCGCTGTCACGTAATCCAATGCCAGCTCCGGGTGTTTCCTTAATTCACGCTGGTCAGACGAACTTCCCTGAAATTTTCCACCCGGACTTCGATACCGTCTCGCCTCATTCACTTCCGCTACTTTCTGTACAACTTCAAACAAGCGGGCTCTTCCCGGAATCCCATAAGACTTCAGCGCCGGAGATACCGCCAGGCAGATAGTCTTCTCTGTACGGGTCACATCTGCCACGACAAGATTCACCTCCAACGGATCCAGATCCCGTTCCACACATTCCACAGAAGCATAAAAAGATTTCAGATCAATTGCAATATAGGTGCGTTCTTTCATGGCATATTCCCCTCCTTTCGTTGATGTCTCTATTATATAGAACACGTGTTCGTCTTTCAAGTAGGATTTTCAACATATTTTGTGATGCATATTTGTGCATTTTGTTGTGAACGGGCAACCAGATTGATGAGAAATACTTGTTTCCAGGATACCGTAACGAGAAAAAGATAAGCCATCTGTTTCCTGTAGTTTTTCAATAAAAGAAGCCTTACGATCAAACCACCTTTCTGTCTGATCGTAAGACTTCATTTTCCCTTAAAAACTTGTCCGATAAATCGGCAATGCATTGATTACCGGTTCCTCGTATGGATGTACCTCTTTAATTGCCTGAATTGTTTCATCCACTTTTTCTGTAAATACAGTCACTTCAACTTTCACTTCTGGCTCACAACTAATCTCACCTACATTTCCAATATAAGGAGAAGTTCCATCTAATGCTCTCCAGTAACTGGTAAGCTGTGAACATGACATACATGAATCATAATTGCCTATATGACCGGCATCTACTGACTGTAATGCTTTCTGTAGCTGCGAAATATGTGTTTCTGGAATAAAAATTTCTAATTTGCAATACTTGAAATCCATGCGACGCACCTCCTCAATGCACAAATAAAATTTATATCAAAATCCCATCGCAATGATCTATTTCATGCTGAATGATCTGAGCCGTCCATCCGCTATATTTCTCTTTTTTCTTCTTGAAATTCATATCCTGATATTCAACTTCTATTTCCTGATAACGTCTGCAGCTTCGCACTCCATCCAATGACAGACAACCTTCTTCCGTCTCATAAGCGCCTGTGCGTTTCACGATTTTCGGATTAAACATAGCAATATTAAACAACCCCATATTCACTGCAATGATTCTCTTTTTTACTCCGATCATATTCGCAGCCATTCCTACACAGCCTGCTTCATTTGCTTTCAATGTATCCAGCAGATCTATTGCCACCTGCTTATCCGCTTCTGTTGCCAATTCTGATTTCTGATTTAAGAAAAATATGTCTCTCATAATAGGCTTAATCATACTATTTTACTTCCTTTCCATTCCCTGCAAACCATTCTGTTTCTATAGAAATTTTTTCTTCTGTTGCTAAGCTTACATAATATTCATCTATACATCTTGTCTCAATAAAATATTCCTTTACTTTTTCATTTTCCCATTCTTTACTAAATCCAATGCCTTTTACTTTCAGCTTCGCTTCTAGTTCTGTCCATAATTGAGTAAATATCCGGTCTTTTTCCTCCCCGCAAAGTTCAGACATTGCATTTTGTATTTCATTCGAAAATATCTTCTTCGCTGTTGCTTCATGATATGGACGCACACGTTCAATATCAATGCCCACTTCCTGATCAGCAATCGCTAGAACTACATATTTACCGCTATGTGACAGGTTAAAATGTTTTCTTGCATCCACAAGCATCGGCTTCCCATTTTTACTTATTACAAGCTGAGCATCATTTTCTACACCTAAATACTCTTTTAAAAGATATCCCGCTATCAGCTCCTGTTTTTTATCCGTTTCTCTCTTATGCTTCTGATACTTTTCAACATATCTTTGTGCTATCTGTGAGAGAATCCACTCTTCATTGCATGATATTTTTTCTATATCAGCTATTATGATTCTTCCCTTTGTCATTTATTGTCCCATCTTTTCTATATACTTTTGTCAAGAATGCCACCGGCATTTTTGCCGTGAGACACACAATCCTCATCTGATATATACATATAGCAAAATCTTTTCTTTGTCAAGAAACTTGATTTTTTTGCAAGAAAAAAACAGCGCTTTCGCACTGCTTCTCATTCCTGTCTATATTCCATGTAC
>ERZ860076.620-NODE-620-length-21604-cov-8.572741_pt1 | contig 21604 bp, 23 predicted proteins | sample MGYA00509982_ERZ860076 | MGnify/ENA primary metagenome ERZ860076 (study PRJEB30046, sample SAMN00715193) | human gut metagenome | study: EMG produced TPA metagenomics assembly of the A metagenome-wide association study of gut microbiota in type 2... | reverse complement strand
TCAGTAAAAAGCAATTTATAAATTTCCATGTTTTTTACTGATATACATAGTCTTTTGAGGAATCAAAAAGTTAAAATACTTCCCAATCATTCCCCAATTTGACATAAGAATGCTATTTTAAAGCATTATCGCAACCATTTTTTAGGCATAAAAAAATACCCACAGTCGTTGAAACTGTAAGTATTATTTCTCTGGTTGCAGGGGTAAGACTAGAACTTACGACCTTCGGGTTATGAGTTGTAAATTTCTGGGAATTGTGAGTTTGTTAAATTTGTTGTTTTTATTGATTTTATGCTAGTTTCAAAGATTTATAAAATTTGAACATTTGTGTATTTTGGTGACAATTTTTGAGGATTTCTTCCCCAACTTTTCCCCAATTTAAATATACATTTATTCGTACAAAAATTGTATATTAATGGGAAACCTAAAATTTATTTAGGAGGTTTTCAGTTATGAATAATAAAATTACTTATCGTAAAGAAGGAGATTATTTTATACCTAATTTATCTTTACCTATACAACCTAAAAAGCAAATTGGAAAATATGGTAAATTAAGGTTAAATTATTTAAAAAATTTTAAGAAAGGTCTATATACAAAATTACTTATAGATGGTACTTTAAAGCAACATTTATTAGATATAGATGAAAGTGCTAATGAAAGAATACATGTGCTTATAAAGCAATTTGCTGAATCTGAAAATGTTAATGAATACTTAAAAGAACATCATCAAATGGAATGGGTTCAGGCTATGAATAATATTAAAAATAGAGCTGAAGAAATTGTATTAAATGAAATTATATATGTATAGGAGGATATGAAAATGGTTAATTTTAGAGAAGTAAATGATAATGATATTTTAAAAGAGTGGTTAGATTATAGAGAACAGGAGGTTTTTGGTAGTCTTACTGAAGAAGATAAAAAGCATCATATTTATTTTGATGAGATTGTTGAGAATATTTTAAGGAATATACCTAAACAAAGTCAAAAATATGTTAAGAAACAATTGGATAAGCTTGATGAGAATTTTATGGATTATCTTTGTTATTGGAATGAGAAGTATTATAGGAATGGTTTTGTTGATGGTTCTCAGTTAGTTATGGGGTGTTTTGAAGAATAGTTAAAGGCGAGATTAATTCTCGCCTTCATTTACTTTCTTATTTGAAGTTTTTTTCAAATTCTTGAAAATACAAATTTAACACATAATCAAAAATCGTGTTAAATTTGTTGAATTTTTATATTTATTAATATTTTTTAATTATAATATAATGATAAATATCCAAACTCCACCAAAGTTGTCACATATTATTACATAGTTATATTTGGAAGTCATTTTGTTTTGAATTGGAAAGTTTTTTTAAATCTGCTAAAAACAGTATATATTTCTCATGTAATGTAAATTATAATGACTCCTTTCTTTTTTATACTGCTCATATGTATCTGCATATTTCTCTTTAAATTATTTAACTATTTCTTTTTTATGATTTATTAAGATATTATTTGACGTTCATCCTAGAAAATTTACTCGATTAATTATTATAATTGTTTCATACTAAATTTACTTTTTCCCATTAATTCAATCTCATTTTTAGCAAATATTATACTTTGTTTTCCTATGTTAGATTTTTCAGTTCCATTTAACTTATATACTATAATTGCATTCTTGCAATATGATTTTATATTGCTTTTAAAATCAGAATATTTATATTTTGAATTTTTTGTTATTATATATTTATTGTAGAATCTTTTTAATCTTTCTTCACTATTCATTAATGAATTTAATCTTTTTAATCCCATTGTAGTTTGGATTGCCAAATCTCTTGTACTCGCTCCAAAACCATTTTTAAGGTATAACAATTTAACAATTTTATTTTTTCTATCAATATACATTAAATCGCAAACCTCAATTTCATCTTCTAATCTTGGGTGTATTTTATAAAAATTATCTTTATATTTATATTTGTTAATGTATTCCGTTTCTGTCTCATCATTCCATTTTTCAAAATTAATGTCATTTTCTGAATAATTTAATTTTATCATTTCAAATATTTCGTTCAAATTATTAATATAATTATCTGTTAATTTATACCATACTTTATTTTGATATATATAGTTTGTCCCCTCTATTTCAATATTTATATTTAGATAATTTTTTAAACTATCCGATAGTATCACCACACTATCTGAATCCCAGCACATTATATTAACTTTTTTCAGAATTTCTAATAATTTTTCTTTTGAATTTACTTCTAATATTTCAAAAACTTTTAAAATATCTTGAGAAGTTGGTATAGTATCACATTCATATACATTTTTTCCTTCATTGTAAAAAGTATATGACATTGAATTAAAGAAAGTATCTATGTTCTTATGAACAATACACACATCTAGTGTTTTATCTATTAGCTTAGAATATATATGTTCCAATAAATTTTCTTCTAATTTTTTTATTATTTCTTCATCTTTAACTCTTTCTATATTATTAAACTTGTCAATTAATGTATCATTAGAAATTTCATCTAATTTTTTTATTATTTTAATTAATTCCTCAATATTAATCTTACTACAAATAGTAAAATTATCTTTTGCATCACACCTAACCTTACTATTTTTTCTTTTGTTTTTTAAATTTAACTCTGTATACAATCTCTTTTTATCAACTTCGGTCATTAAATTAGTATTAATTCTATCCCAATACTTATTTAATGTTGTTTGATACTCTTCTCCGAGATACTCACTTCCTCCTAAGAAATTACTCATTATATTACTATATGTAGCACTTCTTATTTTATCTTCTGATTTTATAAAATAAGACATAATATATACTCCATAGAAATATACAATATATTTCTGTATATCATTATAAGCCTTATTCGTTGTTATGCAAAAAATATTATCTTCTTTATAAATAAATGCTATAAAATTATTTGATATTGAATCTTTTTTTATTAATTTTTTATCATTTGTTTTACAATTAAAAAATGTGCTCCATAAATCCTGAGAATAAGAAATATAATTGTATAATTTTATATTATAATTATCTATTTTATTATTTTCAATTTCAAGCATATTATATTTTCTCTTAGTATTTCCTATGATTTCACTTATTATATTATCATTTGATTTATTCTTGAATTTTCGTTTATCAATTAAATAAATCCCAACTTCTTTATTTGTCATATTGCCCCCTAATAAATTATCTTTCTAATCCTTAGTAATAAAATATTCTATTGTAATTCACTAAAGTATTTACACTGTCATATTTAGTAATTTTTTGTATTAGTAATTAATTAGTAATTGTCTTAGATAACAAATCTAATACCTTTCCTCCTGGTTCTAAACTAATTGCAGTATATTTATGTGCTAAAGCAATTGGTATTACAGCATTTTCATATAAGTCACATTCAAAGTCTTGTATAATATTCAGGTATACATTCAAATTTTCATAATTATTTATATCAAATCTATTTTTTTCATCAATATAATCATAAGGAATATCAAAAACAAAAATTTTTCCTGAATTACTTTTATATAAAAAGTCTTGTCCATAGTATGTTTCATCTCCAAAACTTTTACCTACCGATTTACCTTCAAATAAAATATATTTGTATCTAAAGTCATCTTCAAGACAATAAATAGTATTATTTTTAATATGCTTATTAATAAGCTGAAAATAGTCATAAACATATCCACTCTTTTGCAATCCTAAAATCATTATATCTCTTTTATTATGATCTCGCATTTCTGAATTTAATTCAGATAGAAATTTTTTTATACTATTATGTACCCATGCAGCATTTCCAAATATAGCTAATGGACCATCAATAAAGAAACATACATTATTCAATATATCTATGTAAGATTGTGGATTTGCATCTTTAACTACTCTCATATAATGTATAGGGAAAATATGTTCAATTACATTCATAAATCTATTTAATGCAGATTGATTAGAAACCGAATCTGATACTTCTTCCCATATTCTTAAACAATCTGATGGATAAATTTTATTATTGCAATGTGGACATCTTTGAGTTCCTTCAACATCCATGACTTCTATTTTTTCTGCATTGCATGTTGGACATTTAAATAAAATCATTTTATTTCTAGTGTTTCCATCACCTCTATATGAAGATAGTAAAAATAAAGTACTTCTTAAGCTTGTTTTTGGATCCTTTGGATTTGTTCGTATTTCACATAAAGTTTCATCCAATGCTCTTCTAAAGCTGTCTCTTACATTCTCTTCATCTTTATATTTCATGTTTGAACTTGGAAATGCAAAAGTTACTGAAGAATTATTTTCTTTAAGTGCTGCTACTTTAAAAGGATTAACAAAATTTGTATTTCCTTTTAAAGAATAAAAGTCATTTCTTTTAATTAGTAAATTACCTACCTTTACATATCCAACTCTTGTACATGGAATTTCTTTTCGTACACTAGCTTCATAATAACTTCCGTCAATGGAAATGATATTTTGGGGTGAATTAACTTCAGTTGTAGTAACTTCTATAAACTTATTTGTAATTTCATCAATATCATCTTGGCTTGGCTCTTTCATAAAAGAGCAATTTTCCAAAAAGTTTTTAACATCAGGGTTATTAACAATATCTGTATGTGAAGATTTATCTGCATATTCATTTTGATATGGCACTTGTTTCACCTACTCTCTATAATCTTTTCAGGATCAAATTTATCAATTTGTATAGGCACTACAAATGGACTCGATAATGTTTTTACTCTAGTAAATCCTACATCTTGAGATCTTAACAATGATTCACTAAAGTCTGCAAAATCATAAAATCTGGCAAGTTCTACTATTTCTTTTTCGCTATTCAAATGTGATACAAACCAATTTTCTGTATTTGCCAATATATTAGGATGAATTGATGAAACTTCTTGTGTTGCATATACTAAAGAAATTTTATACTTTGCTCCTTCTTTTGCTATTCTTGGCCATGTATCTGTTAATTCCATTCCTTTTCCTATTAAGTTATGAGCTTCTTCAATATAAATTACAATATTAGGAGGTGTTGCGCCTTCAGTAAAATATTGCATTGATCTATTAAAAATATAATTTGATATTTTCTTACTTAACTTTTCCCTTAAAATAGCATTACCTACTGATAAATCTAATACAACAATTTTTCCATCTTGTAGATAATCATAAATTTCTTTTGTTACATCTGTACTTCTTTCTTTTGAATGATATGGTTTTGCATGAACTAATATCTTATATCCATTTATATAATGATCATCTGCATTTTTACAAGCTAGCATATTTAACATTGCAATACAATCATCATCAAACCAAGGTTTTCCACTTGAACTAACAAGTTTCAATTGGCTTGTCTTTTTACCTTTTTCATCTTTTTCATAGAGATTTTCTCTTGCTTTTAAGAACCATTCTTTTGCTTCTTCTAAAGTTAAACCCAAAGATGGATCAATTTCAGGATTTACAATATTTCTAATACTCTGACTTGCAGTAAAATATACTTTATAATCTATATCATGTTCAAATCTTGCAGCATAAAGTAATACCTTATAAAGTGCCACTCTAACCTGCCACCTATTATGTAAAGATATGTCTTGTTTATCTGGCTCTTCAAAAGATGTACCCATAAACATTTTTATATCATTTGCAGAACTATTTGAATTTTCTCTTATAGTATCACAAATAATTTCATACCCTTCTTGTAGTTGTTCATAAAAATTATTCAAAATTTGCTTAAATCCTTCTGTTTTTACCATTCTATATCTAATACAATCTTCCTTATAAATATCAGAAATAGACCCATTATCCTGTTTGTTAGCATTTGCATATTCACCATTAATATCATAAATAAGTTGTCCAATCTTTAAATTACACTTATCTGCCATATTTTTTACAACTGAAACCATTTGTTTAATCATATTAGATTTTCCTGTCCTTGTCATTCCCAATACAGCTGTTCTTCTAGCTAGAAAATCAGATGGTTGTACGTAAAAAGGTACTTTGTCTTGTTCGTTTGCTCTATGCAATCTATCAGTTGATGTATATCTTACTGTTCCTATTTTAAAGGGTTCAATATCACAATTTATTCCTAAAGATTTAAATTCTTCTCTAGATTTGTTCTTTCTAATAGGATCCACATAATTTACAATCTTTTCTAAAGCTTCCTTCTTAGGCATAAATACATTCATTCTCATTGAAACATAAAACGATTCTATATCACTTCCTAAATTCAACTCTTGATTTTTGATATAAAAAGTCCCTAAAACTCTACAATTAAGCCCTCCAAATTGTATTCTATTTTTTGTAATATCATCAAAATCCTTTTTAGGATCTTCTATATATGCACTTGTTTGATTTTGATAATTATCTATTTTTGTTCTAATCATATCATCGTCTTGAGGCAACTTACATGTTCCTACTACTCTTAAGAGAACTACCTCTCTTTCGTTTTCAGTGGTTTCTGTATATCTATCAGGATCAAACGATGTGGCAACTAAAAAACTATTATGAGGTATTCCTTTTACTGAATATTTCCAATCATCATTTGTCACTACTAAAGCATTTTCATAATCTATTGAATATATCCATCCAACAAAATTCTTCTTTTGAATTAGAGATACAAGTTGATCGCTTTTTACTAGCTCATTAATTAAATTTTCCATTTTCTACTCCTTATCTTATATTAATTTTTAATTTATTTCTTTTTAACTCTTCATTAGTTGGACAATTGTTCATGTCTCTAAATATAATAACTTCTGTACCTTTTCCATTATTGGCTAAACTATAGGTTAAGTCGAATTCTCTCATATAATAAGATTTATATAAATCTTTAATTTCCTTCACATTATCATATGTCACTATCCAACTACAATTAACTTCTTTTGTTATATATTCTTTTAGTTCAACATGATCTTCATATGTAAAAAAATTTTTATATAGTTCTTTTCCTTTATTAAAGTATGGAGGATCAAAATATACAAAAGCATTATTCTCATATTTAGGTAAAATTTCTTTAATAAATTTTCTACTTTCCTTATTGTATATTTTTATATGTGATTTATTTTTTGCAATCATCCTAATTCTTCTTATTAATTCTTTCTTATTGTATCTTGCATCCATTAAATAATTACCATTTTGCATATATCCACCGATTGGTCCTGCTTTTATAATTCCTGAGCGATTAGTTCTATTTAAATAGAATAATGCAAATCCCAATTCCAATGAATATTTATTACTTCTGTTTTGATAAATATCCTTTTGTTTTTTCCACTCTTTAATACTAATAGGTGTATCTTCTATTAGTTTTATAAATTTATCTGTTTCTTTTAAAATTGCTTTCCAAAATGAGTATACTGCTTTATCATAATCATTAATTACAATATTTGCGACATTTCCTTCTAATAATAATGCCAATGCTATACCACTTCCTCCTGCAAATGGTTCTATATACGTTATATTCTCTTTATCTATAGTATCTATAATTAATTTTATAAACGGTGTTATTTTGCTCTTTCCACCAGGATATCTTAATGGTGAATAATTCATTATATTTCCTCCAAATTTTATTTTACAATTACTTTTAAGTCAAATTTTTATTACTTTTCAAATTTTATAGTATCTTCTATATTGTTTATTTCAAAATAATTTTAATATATATTTAATAAAAATTTTGTCGAAATTTGACATTTATTATCAAAAATTAGAATTATTAAATTTCCATTCTACTCTATATTAGTAAGTCCATAGAGTCGAAAAATATAATTAGTATGATGCCTTATACTAATATCTATATTCTTCACTATCTTCGGCAACCATTAAATCACTATAATGTCCATCTTCATCAAAAGGATAAAAAATTTCATTATTCTGATTTAATCTTTTCTTTAAATAATCTGATAATTTTTTATCTGTACAATAAATATAGCAACCTTTCTGTCCTCTTGTCATTAACGTCCTATATGTATTTTTTATTATTTCATCTGAGATTTTTTCAGCTCTTTCAAAATCCTGTTGATACATTTTATATATACCTTTTATTGATTGGTCTGTCTTTGCTCTTTCTGTAACATCTGAAACTATCCTGTTGTTTTCATATCTTAGATCATTACCTATAATTACACCAACATAATCAAATTCTAATCCTTGACAAGTATGTATACATCCTATTTCATTTACTGAATTTGGATCAATTGCCCATGTTTGACTATTACCTAAATTCCAACTCATTGCAAAATCATATTCTGGAATTGTTATATCATATACATCCGATTTGTTTTTTCCATCTTTTATCCAATCCCAGCAATATCCTGCAAGTAATCTAGCTTTATTATTAATTTTATTCTTTTCAAATATTATATCTCTCACTTCATTAGGAGTATCACAAATCTTAATATCATAATCTAGATCAAAACCATCATTATTTGCTGTTTTTCTAATGTCTAATACATCATCTATCCAAGCAATATATCCATCTGATCCATTGCATCTGAATTGTGATTCTAATTCCATTATTTCTGATTCTGCCTCTGTTTGTGCAATATATTTCTGTATTTCTTCAACACTTCCAATATCTTTTAATGTAACTCTTTGAGATTCATCTATAAAAAATATTGAAAACTTCGATGCATGAATAATTTCTTTTATTTGATTTTCTCCTAAATTCTGGAACATTCCTGATTTTGCATTTAATCTATGAGCTTCATCAATTATTAATACATCAAATTCGTTTTCTGCAGATTCAACAAATGAACCTGAGCCTTTAAATAAATTGTTTATTCTTGTCTTTCTAAAATCGCCACTTAATTTTGTTGCATATACATTTCTTGGTGCCGCATTCTTTGTTACATATGAGCAAACCATATTTTCACTTGTTAATTTTACTAACAGATTAATTGCTAATACTGATTTTCCAGTGCCTGGTCCACCTTTAACAATTAGTACTCTTTTATTTCCGTCTCTATATGATTTTCTAGCCATTTCTAATGCTGTTTCATATACAAGTTTTTGATCATCTATCATTACAAATTCTTCATTACCTTTTAACATACTTAATAAGGCATCTTGTAATGATTTAGATGGTCTAATTTTTCCATTCTCAATCATATATAAAGTTTCTTTGTCATCACCATATTTAATATACTTATTTATAAAATCTCTTAACTTTTCAACATCGCCCTTTATAAATGCTGGTGCTTTTTCTAAATAAGTTTTATAATCATCAGATAACAAAGTTGGTGGTGTAACTGCTAAATAATTATGCAAATATGCACATGGATGTAAGTCAATTTGTCTATCTTGTACAGTTTCGTTGTAGTCTTCTATTGTTGTTGCATATGACCATGCTTGATATGATGGATGTGCTACTTCTCTTAATGCATGTCCAGTAACTGTTTTTACAATTCCGTCTTTTCCACTTACAATATCTGCATCAGTCCATTGCTTTAATTCAACTATAATAGCAGTATTTTTTAATTTTCCATCTTTCCCTGTTATTATAAAATCCACCCTTTTTGATGTATTCGGTATTTTAAATTCAATTGCTATTCCTACATTTTCAGGAATATTATTGTCTATTAAAACCTTCATCATATATTGCATAGAGTTATTCCAAGCATTTCTTTCAGACTTAGAAGTATGATATCCCATTTTTTCATAAAATTTTCTATCTATATTTTCTTCAATTCTGTCTTGTACAACATCTTCTACAAATAATTGCTTTGTTGCTTCATATACTATCATAATAATTGCCCCCATTAATTATTATATCTTATAACTTATTATATTTTGTGCTAACACCTTTTGACTTTTCAATTGGATATTTTCTTTCAGATATTTTCATTTTTTCTAAAACTATTTGTTTAGGATCTACCCCAATTTGGTGGCATAAAAGAATACAATAATTCATAACATCTGCAATTTCAAATTTAAGTTCATCTTTATCATAATTATTATTCCATTGAAAACATTCTAGTAATTCTCCTGCTTCAATAGATATTGACTTGGCTAAGTTTTCTGGTGTATTAAATTGTAACCAATCTCTATCTTCTGCAAATTTAACTATTTTTTCTTCTAACTCTTTCATTACATTTCTCCCCAAAAAATATTTATTTGTATTCTATCATAAATTTACTATTTTTTCCACAATTTGCAAATAATCTGTCGTATTTTATTTTCTCCCGTCTTGGGTTTGGGATATCCCACATTAGAATTTGTATGGGAGTACAAATTCAGTGCTGGCTAGACATTAGACGTACTCTCTTTTCACAATTTTATTATATGGCTATTAAAAAAAGTGCCTGAATTTTTTATTAATCCAAGCACTTTTTTTATTAAATATTATAAGTGTTTATACATTTTCCAAGTACCATTTCTCTTGCTGAATACGCTATCATATTCATTGCTCCAACCCATTTCATTTGATCTTCTTCTTTTAATTTTTCATCAATGTTTTGATATTTTTTCATCTCGTTTATCAACATATTTTCCATATCTTTAGCTCTAGCATCTGCTTCTAATAAATAATCTGTTAGCGTATCTTCCATTAACATTTTTGTATAAACTGGTTTCATTTCTTCCTTTAAAAATTTTAATCTTAGCCTTCCATATCTTCCAATTTTAGGTCTAACTTTTCCATTATCCAATATTAAATTTGGTATTAAATAATCTCCATATCTTGAATATGTTATTGGCTCTTTTTTAGTTTTCTCACTCATATAAATTCCTCCTTCTATTAATTTTTTCTTTACTTTTTTAAGATTTTGAATTAAAATATTATTATAAAATTTGATTAAAGTTAGTATTTAGTTTGACAGCTTATACTAGCTTTTTTTATATGATTTAACATATAAATTTTCTATTCAGTGCGTAATAAATTCTTATCTACTCTTTTCTTTTTCTTATCTATTGCGTTATTCTAACGTTTGTATAACGTTATTTTCTGTCCTACTTTTTTCACGAAATTTTCTTTGTCGTTCTCTATTACTTTTACGTATTTCTTCTAGTTTATCTATACTTTGATACTTGCTCCAATTTTTAATTAAGTAGCAATTATCTTCAAAAATTATCATCTTTAATTCCATAAACTTATTTAATATTTCTTCAACTTTTTTAACAGATTTTCCTAAAATTTTAGATAATTGTTGCACATTTAATGGATTATTCTCTCCTATCATTAGCTTTCCTTTTGTATTACATTGTCCTGCTATAGTTAACAACTGTATCCATATTCTGAAATACGTATCCCCATCACGTTCATTCAGTAATAATGCAACTTTTCTGTTTGAAAAAATATTAGTACTAAGTTTTATCCATGATATTTCTGCCATACCTCCTTTCACCTTTCTTTCAAATATTAGTCATGGATTCTTGTTCTTTATTGGTTAAATATTCATCTAATGCTTGTACTCTAAATAAAAATTTTCCACCAATTTTAGAACATGGTATTTGTTTTCTTCTTACTAATTGATTTGTAAGCCAGTATGAAATTCCTAAATAATTAGCAGCTTCTTTCATGGTTAGTGTTGTTCTTTCTACTGTTTTTAAGTCCAATTATGAATCCTCCTTTCTTTTCTTCAATGGTACCTATTGACTTTTGTTAACAATTGAATTATACTGATTATAGTTAACAAATGCAATAATTTTACTTTAATTTGTTGAGAATTGATAACTGTATAAAATACTTACTATAACTATATTTTTATTTAACACGGAGGAATATATGGAAGATAATAGATTACAGACAATAGAATTAAATGTTTATGATAATTCCTATTCAGTTGAAACAAATAGATTTTGTTCTATTGTTCTTGATACTAATAAATTAAAAATATCTAATTTAAAGAAAAAAGAATTAATAAAAGAACTTCGTAAAAAAGATAATACATCAGATTCAAATACAATAATAGATGAATTATATTCCATACTTATAGATTCTAAATCAAATAAAATACCATTTAATTTGTTGTTTCATAAAAGTGTTAAGAATATAAAAAATGATTTAATATTGAATTATAGCTATCAAAGCCAAGCACTTGGAGATAATTTAATTGGATTTTTAAATTTAGATTTTAATAAATTTGACGACTTCTTTAAATTCTTTTCTACCTTTATATTCCACTATTTAGATAAAATACCTAAAAAATATAAAAATCAGATACTAAAAGGATTTGATATAAATAAAAAATATTTTAATATAGAAGCTCCAAAACATACTGTTGATGTATCTTTACTTACTGAATGTGCAAAAGAAATTTATGATAGTGAAGTTTCTAATTTAAAAGAAATGCAAGATTTATTTAGAAATTTTGTTGATTACATATTTAATAATACTAGAGACAAAAAAATAGAGAACTTAAATAATTATCAAAGATTTTACATATTCCAAAATACAAATGAAATAATTAAAGAATTATCTAAAGACTATACTTGTGATTATGATTTACATTTTAACTTTTTTGATAAAAATTATATGTTAGATATGCTTGAAAATGTAAGCGGAGGTAATAAAAATCATTTATCTGATGAAGATTTCTTAATTAAAAGTATAATTAAACATGATCCAACTGGAGAAAAAATAACAGGATCTAAACATATATTCAAAACTAATAATATTTTTACATATTTCTATATTATACTTTATTACATTACTTTAAATAATACTGAATTTATAAAACGTTGCCAAGTTTGTGGAAGATATTTCTTCTCAGATAAAAACACTACATTATATTGTAATAACAAATATGCAGATGATATGACTTGTAAAGAATTTGGAATAAAAACATCTCAAAAAAGAAAAGAAAACGAAGAACCTGTATATGGTAAATATAGAACTATATATGCAAGAAAAGCAATGCTAGTAAAAAGAAATCCAGATATTAAATCATATAAAACTAACTATGAAAAATGGAAAAAAGAAGCTAAACAATTTATGCAAGATATAAAAGATGGAAAGAAAACTTATGGGGAGTTTGATGAGTGGTTAGATAAAAATTAAAAAACAAGTCAAAATTTAATTTGGCTTGTTTTTTAATTTTTTAAAATTTTGCATTTTTCAATACTTCTATTGCTTTTTCTCTATGCAATTCAGATACTATATCAATTTTTCTATTCTTACAGCTATCTGCAACATTTTCAGCTTTAGCTAAAATTTCATTTACACATTCTTTTGAATCTTCTAACGTTGCAGCATATACTAATCTACTTATTCCTGTATATAAAATGGCTCCCATACACATAGCACAAGGTTCACAAGATGAATAAATCGTACAATCTTTTCCACCTTCTGCACATAAATGACCTCCTAATTTTTCCATTGCATCTTCAATTGCCCTTAATTCTGCATGAGAAAATCCAGTCTTAGAAATTGGAACATCTGCATCACTTCTACCTATAATTTCTCCATTTCTAACAATTATTGCGCCATAAGGATAATAAGCTTTTTTACTTAATTCTATAGCAATATCTATAAACTTTTCGTCTTCACTCATAATAATATCTCCTTACTATTCTTTTATTAGTTTATGTTGTTCTGGATACCAAGCAGGTGTACATGGCATAGCTATTGTACAATGTGCATCCCAATAATAAATTTCACCTTTGTCTATTAAAATAACATCACCTTTTTTAAACTCAATTTTTTCATTTTTCTTATTTAATGTACCTTTTCCTTCCATACAATAAATTAGTTCTTTGCACTCTTCATTAACACAATATCCTTCATCTGGATATCTTCCTGTTAATACTGCAGTAGAAAAGTTAATATCTTTATCGTCTGATGGATATTCTATTACCGTACATTTATCACCATTTTTAAATTCTTGTGATTCTTCAAATTTTAATAACTTCATCTAATCACTCCTAATTATTTATTAATCGTATTTATTTTATCATATTTTTATATATAAAATATTTAATATATAATAATTCTTTAAAAAAATAATTATTGTTTTATGGGTTTATATATATTTTTACAAAATTATCATTGTCCTTTTCTAAATCCTTTATAATGCCTGCCGGATTTACAATTCTTCCTTCAGGATCATATACAAAGCAAACTAAATTTTTGCAATCAGGATGTGCCTTATACTTAGCAATATCTATAATTAATTGTTCCCCCAAATCTTTGTCTTTCATTGTTTTTCTGGTTTTTTTAACTTCTATGACTATCTTTTCTCCTTTCAATAAAAAATCTACTCTTGATGAATTTCCTGCATAACTTGGTGTCCATTCTTCTTTCCTAATGTCTTTAAAAAACATTTGTAATATTGCAAACAATAAATCTTGTACATCATATTCGTCTTCTACATCAATAGTACACCTATTATCATATCTATTTCTTAAATTTTTTACAACTTTATGAAAATTTCTAAAAATTAAATCAAATGTATTTTCAATATCAAGAGTTTTCTCATTTTCTAAAACAATATAATCCTTTTCAATATATTGCTTTATATTTTTTAAAATTTTTTCTATTATGTTTATATTTTCTAAATCATTGAAAGTTAATAATGATATTTTTTTTATATTATCATCATCTCCATCTTTCAATATTAGCTTCAATAAAGTCTTAGCTTTTACTATAAAAGCATCATATATTTCTTGATCCACCATATAGCGCCCATATTCTGAATCTGCATAAACTTTTGCTTTTAATTCATTTTGTAATTCATTTAGTAATTCATTTAAGGCTTCTACTGCTTTTTCTTTATTCATTTTTATCATCCTTTTCATTATTTGTAGCTGAATTTAATAGCTTTGGTTTGACTTCATGTAAAAATTTTTCCTTTTGTACTGTCGCCATATTAAACTCTTCATCATCAATTTTTATGTTACAAGCACTTTTAGCCAAATGTACAGCTTGTTTAGATAACAAATTAAATGCTTTTTCTATATTCTCTTTAGATGCAGATGTATCACATCCACACTCTTCTAATATTTTCATTAATTCAGCATCTTCCTTTAATGTTGCCGCAAATTTTTTGTGTGATAATATTGTAGCTCCTTCTTGAAAACCTTTATGTACCCATGTAATTGCTTTTTTAAATACTTTCTTTAAAACATCTATTATTATTTCTTCTCCCGATATTTTAGAGAATAATGAACCTGATTCAATCTTCAGTATTTTTAATTTTTTATATTTAATTGATTCTGTCTGTTGAAATAATAAATTTCCTATTTCGTAATATGAAATATCAATATCTTTCAGTATTGTTGCAAATTCATCCATTGAGTATTCTACTTCTAATAGCTGAATGCTAAGAGAATTTACATCTTTTCCTTCATACTCATTTTCATTTGTAGAAAGCAAATAATAATCTGAATACATTTTTAAAGTATTATTAATTAGCATTTTATATTTCATAAGTTCATTTGCAAAGTTTATCATTTTAGTTTGATTTGTATCATCTTTTTGAAACTCTTCGTATATTTTAAACAAATTATCAGTTTCTTCTATAAAATCTTTTATATAATCATTTTCTATAATATTATTTTCACGTTTATAATGATCAATCTTTTGTTTAAACTCCCCAAAAGCCTTAAATATTATATATGATGAAAAAATACTTTTCATATTTTTTACATTCTCATCATATCCTGATTTAATTTTCCCCTCTCCAATTATATAATGAGTTCCATCAGAAGCACTTACCGCATTACTTTTTAATAATTTTGTCAATGTTTCTGTACTATATTTAAAATACGTTTGAGACCATTCAAAAATTGGATTTAATACTTCTTTAAATTCATTTAGTTCTCTATTTATAAATTCATAATAGTTTAAAATTTGATACGAAAGCATATTAATTCTCCTTTCTGCCATTGCAATTATACCACTTTTTTCAACATTTTTCCATGTTTTTTTATGTTTTTTAAAATATTATAGTTCCTTCTTGCTATTTGTTAACTATTGTGATATATTATTATTAGTTAACAATATGCTCTCCTATCCATTAAATAACCTGAAAGGAGGTGAAACTGGGTAATGGCCGGGAGTATTGAAAAAAGAGGCAAAGATAGTTACAGGCTAATAGTTTGTCATGGTTTTAATTTAGAAGGTAAGCCTATACGTCATACTAAAACTGTTCATGGTACTAAAGCACAGGCTAAAGTTGAGCTTGCAAAGTTTGTTGCAGAAGTTGAACAAGGTACAGTTATTGAAGGTAAATCTATTACTTTTAAAGAATTTACTGAAATATGGAAAAGAGATTATGGATCAAAAGAGCTTGCACCTTCTACCTATAACAGATATTTAGATATGTTAGAAGCTAGAATTCTTCCCTATCTTGGACATTTTAAATTAGATAGAATTAAGCCTACTAACATAATGAAGTTTTACGATATGTTAGATAAAGATACACAAATTAGAAGAGTGAAATGTAATAACGGTTATAGAACTCTTAAACCTTTATCTCAAAAAACAATATTAGAACATCATAGATTAATTCGTGCAATGCTTCATAAAGCTGTATATTGGCAACTATTATTTAACAATCCCTGTGAAAGAGTTCAGCCACCTAAAAGTAAAAAGCCTAAAAGAAGATACTATGATGATGAGCAATGTAAAGTCCTTCTTTCTCACCTTAATGAACTTACTACAGAAGATATCAAATACAAAGTTGCAATTACTTTAACGATATTTACTGGTGTAAGGCTTGGAGAACTAATGGGCTTAGAATGGTCTGATATTGATTTTACAAATGGTATTGTTAGTATTAATAAATCTAGTCAGTATTTATCTAACAAAGGAGTATTTACTAAAACTCCTAAAACTGAAAGTTCTATCAGAGATGTTGCAATTCCAAATTTCGTAGTTTCTTTACTTGAGGAATACAGAATATGGTATGAACAGCAAAAATCCATCTACAACGAATTATGGATTAATTCTGATAGGTTATTTGTACAGTCGGATGGTAAGCCTATGCATCCATCAACTATTAGTAAATGGTTTGTTAATTTCGTAAAAGAAATTGGACTACCTGTAATTAATTTTCACGGTTTAAGGCACACAAATGCTACTTTGCTTATATCGCAAAATATAGATGTAGCAGTTGTTGCTGCAAGATTAGGTCATGCACAAATTACTACGACATTTAATTTTTATGTGCATCCTATCATTTCCCACAATAAAAGTGCAGGAAATGTATTACAAAATTTATTAATACCAAATTAAAAATTACTTTTTTCAATAAATTATAAATTTACTTTGTCGGAAATAAAGTCAGTAAAAAGCAATTTATAAATTTCCATGTTTTTTACTGATATACATAGTCTTTTGAGGAATAAAAAAGTTAAAATACTTCCCAATTATTCCCCAATTTGACATAATAGTGCTATTTTTAAGCATTATCGCAACCATTTTTAGAGCATAAAAAAATACCCACAGTCTTTGAAACTGTAAGTATTTATACTTTGGTTGCGTGGGTAAGACTCGAACTTACGACCTTCGGGTTATGAACGTACATTAGTTCTTTTTGTGCAATATTTTATTTTGTTTTAAAATGGTGCAAATTGTTACTACTCTAGACATTTACTTGTTATGTTTTAGTGTATCTTATTTGGCAATATTACCCCTTATTTTCCATTTTTGAAACTTTCGCCACTTTTTTTGATGGTAATATATGGATTGTTCGGTTATTTTAAAGTACAATTATTTCTGGTCGACCAATGGTATACCAAGTGGCAACTGAGTGGATACATTTTGGATACATCATGTATACAATTTGTATACAATTCGTCAACGATTCATTGACGAAAAAAGCAGGGATATTCCCTACTAACATCTAAACAAAGTTCCTATAAATAACAATTATTTCTATACAATTATATTATAAATTATTATTAGTTTTTATTTTAAAATATGTATTACAAACAAACTTAAACTTGTTAAAATAGCTCCAAGGCTTATTTTTAAAGCATAATTATATAACCTAACTTTTTTATCACATATACAAGAATTTATAAATATTTGATTTTTTAAATCTTCAATATAGGATTGTGTTGAATAGTTTTCTAATTCATCAAAATAATCTTTTCTATCCATCTTAGATATAGAACCAAAGTAAATTTTTGATTTGTAGTTGCCTTTAGCTTTTATTCTACCTAATAGTGCTAAAATGCACAAAAAGCAAGATATTGATAATAATATAATTATAAAATATACTCCAAACTTAAATAATATGTTTAGATTGGTTAAATAATTAAAAAAATTATCATTGCACACTATAAATCCAACTGCTACAGCCAAAAAAGCCAATAAAATTGATATTTTATTATCTATGTTATTTATCCAACCATTTATATTATTGAAAATAAACTCATAATTACCTGTGTTAAAATTTCTCTTTCTATGCATCTTCGTTCACCCATCTTTCAAATTCAATATATACTGGACTTCCAACATAATAATACTTATTGTTATAATATTTTTTATTAAATAATTTTTTCCATTCTTCAAACTCTTCAATATTACTATAAAAAAGTCCACTTAAGACAACACTTTCAAACCACACCCCATTATTATATTTTGATCCAAGATCTGCATTATTACATCCATCTATAACTGCTTTTCCAATCCAGATTTTATCATTTATACCTGAACCTTTTTTTCCAGATTTAATAATTAAGTCTTTGTTTAATCCTAATCCTATTCCCACTTGGATTTCTGGATATCCTTTTCTCTTAAACAGTTTGTTTAAAAGCATAATTAAACAATTAATATTCGTTGCTGCCGATAATACTTCCTTCAAATCTGTTTTATCTGCTATATCAAATATACCATAGACACAATCTCCCCTAATTCCAACTTCCTGAATGAATTCTGAATTGTTTAATATATCAACGATTTCACTTGAAAATGTTCTAATCATTTTCGCAATAACGATATCATCATTACTGTTGAACAATTCGGTTGATTTCCTTATATCAACAAACAATGAAGCAACCCAACTTTTTATTCCATTTTCATATGTAAAATATCCATCATTTGGAATATGTTCTTTTTCTTCTACTGGCACTTTTGAATTTAATATTTCATTAATTCGTTTTTTCCCTTCTATGTAATTATACAAAGTTATCACCTCTTTAAAGTATTGCTTAATTTACCCATCTATATCTTTGCTTTAGTTCTCCCATCATATTCCATCCCAACTTTCCATCATGTTGTAATCTTCCCACAACAATACCTGGATGTATATCATTATCTTTTGCAAATTTTATAATTCGTTCTTTTTTGTAATTATCTTTATCAACAAATTCTTTGTATATATTGTCATCTAATATAATATTTCTAGAATAATTATCTGCTTCTAATTCCATTTCTTTATCTTCTGTTTCTTCAGTATCAATAAAATTTTTAGATTTTTTGGCGTGTAACATTAAATGCCCTACTTCGTGGAAAAATGCAAACCAAAAATGATCATTTGAACAATATCTTAAACTTATCTGAATTAATGGATTTTCTCCAATCCACGTAAATGCTCCTCTAACTTTACTATTTGGAACTGCTTCTTCCATTACAAAATAGACTCCATTTTCATTGCAAATCTCTTTTATTTTCTTAAAAGTATCTACATCATCATTTTTTATCAAACTTTTAATTTTCAATATTGCCTTTTCAAAATTTTCCTTATTATATTCTTCCACATTTTGTTTACGTGCTTCTAATTCACATTTCCTAATCCACACCAATAATGGTTCAATCTGATATCCATCTTCTTTAAAAGAGTATTCATAAACTCTATTTGAATAAACTGACAATATATTCTCTACATTTTTTACACCAAAAAACTTAAGTAATTCATATACCTTTTCACTTTTTGATGATCTTTCTGGTAAATCTAACCATTTCTTTTTTCTCATAAAATCTATTTGATACTTTTGACATATTTCATCCAAATTTTCATTTTTTAATTTTTCTAATTCTTTTTCTTTTTCTAAAAATCCTCTATATTTTATTTCATACCCCATTAAGACTTCGTAATTTATATTTATTACCTTTTCTAAAGCCATAGCCATCTCCATTGTTAATAGGACTTTATTATTCAATAACTCACTAACATGTTTTTCACTAACATTTAATCTTATCGCTAATTCTTTTTGACTTATACTATATATTTCTAATCTTTCTTTTATTAATTCTGAAGTTGGTACAAAATAATTTGTTACTAAACTTCCCATATTCTCTCCTCACATTCTTTAAAAAAATTTTTAATTATGGTAATTTATTATTTCTAATATATCTATTTTTTTTATTAAACTTTTATCGTATGGCGTCTCATACCCTTTTGGTTTAATTATTATTCTCCATTTAGCATCAATACATACAGCATAGCATCCTTCATAATTACCTTCTAATAAATGGCATCTTTCTGGCTTATCTACAGGAACCATGGAAAGATTATCTACAGTTTGAAGTGTATTGATCCTTAACATTAATCTTTTACTAATTTCATTATATTCTTTTTTTATATTTTTTTCACTTGATAAAATCTTTTCTAATTTACTATTTGGTACATTAATTTTCATATACAACATCTATGCAGTCAAAATATAAATTCTCTTTCACTCTGATTCCTCCTTTCTGTTTTTATTTTAACGCACTTTACCTCTAAGGTAAAGAACTTTTTAATAAAAACTTGACATTTTTTTATTTTTAAGTGATTCATAACAACAATTTAGAGGAGGTGCCTTATGGGAAGTTATAGAAAAGTTGGAGATGATATTTTAAAAGAATGGTTGGATTTCAGAGAAGAAGAACTTGGTTCACTCACTTGCAAAGAAGATAAAGATCATTTTATATATTTTGAAAAAATATCCACAGATATTTTAAACAATGTTTCTGGCAATAATATTGAATATGTAAAAGCTCAGTTAGAAAAAATTGATGATAATATTATGGAGTGTATGAATTATTGGTTTGAGAAGTATTATAGAAATGGTTTCTGTGATGCTGTAGAATTAATCTCGGGCTGTCTTAGGTGATTGTATGATTCAATATCAGCTATGTCCTAAATGTCATCAGAAATACAATCAGCATTCTGCTATTTCTAGAATAGATAATAAAACCAATATATGTTCAACCTGTGGAATAAAAGAAGAATTAATTCAATTTATTCAAAGCCAGAAATAACCCAAGGAATTTTGTTTTCCCTGGGCTTTCTTTTTTAGTTTGCACCACTGGCACAAGGACATTTAAACATTCCTAAAATTCAAATCAACAAAGTCATTATCATCTAATATAACTTCTGAATTTTTATACATTTTCATAGCTTTGTGCATTGCATCTTTTTCGTTATCTGCTTCCACTTCAACTATTTTTTGTAATGTTTCTGTGATCTCAACTTTATATTTATTCATTTTTACCTCTAATTTTATATAAATCAATTTTTTTACCTGATAAACATTATTTTCAAGTTATTATCATATGCATTTTTTGTTATCCGGATTTTTCTTTGAGCCCTATAAGGGATTAACGCGAGCCACCCCTCAAGAGGTACTTAAAGTCCAACAGCCGCGTATTATTACTCACTACCCTTTAAAAGGGTCTATGTATTCTTTTATCGTAATCTGATCTGATATCATGTCTTCTTTTAATTGGTTTCTTATATATTCTGCTATCA
>ERZ860076.619-NODE-619-length-21625-cov-6.987854_pt1 | contig 21625 bp, 17 predicted proteins | sample MGYA00509982_ERZ860076 | MGnify/ENA primary metagenome ERZ860076 (study PRJEB30046, sample SAMN00715193) | human gut metagenome | study: EMG produced TPA metagenomics assembly of the A metagenome-wide association study of gut microbiota in type 2... | reverse complement strand
CCACAAGCATCGAGCGGTACTCCGCCATCTCGCCGAATTTCGTGCGCTGTACCCTGCCGCCGCAGAAAAGCAGCTTATCCGCCGCGCCCTGCTCAAGCAGCTTTGCCGCCGGCGGAACGCGGTATTCGCAAGCCTTTCGGCTGCCCAGCACCATTATGATGTCCGCCCGCTCGCCGCCGTACTCCAGCCCCTCAAATAGCAGCTTATCCACAAGAGCGCTGTCCAATGCCGAAGTATCGAGCTGCGAAAGCCGCAGCGGTCTGCTGTTATCCATAATTCTCCTTATAAAACAAAAACAGCCGTCCCCTCAAAAAGGGACGACCAAAATTTGCATAAATGATCGTGATACCACCCTAATTGCGGAAAAAGCCGTAAGCTTTCGCCGCCTCTCATCATCTCTTTAACGCAGAGGTTACGCGCGCCCTTTAGTTCAGGCGCAGGCTGTTAGAGGCGTCATAATCACCGCCGCTATGCGGACGCTTTCACCGTACCGTCCTCGCTGTGCATGGCTTTCGCTGTGCTACTTTCCTCCGTCGCTGCCTTTATGTGACAGATATTCGATTTTAGCCGTACTCTTTGCGTCTTACGAGCGCTCGGGAGCTACGGGGTTTACTATATTTCTCCAGTCAAGATCTCCGCGGTCGAGGGCGTGTACAAGTGCCTCAGCCGTAGCGATGTTGGTCGCCACAGGTATATTATGCACGTCGCAGAGCCTGAGCAGGTTAGCCTCGTTGGGCTCATGCGGCTTCGCGGAAATAGGATCTCTGAAAAACAAAAGCAGGTCTATCTCGTTGCAGGAAATGCGCGCCGCTATCTGCTGAGCGCCGCCCTGCACTCCGCTCATATATCTCTGTATCTTCAAGCCGGTAGCTTCAGAAACAAGCTTGCCGGTAGTGCCGGTAGCGCAGAGATTATTTCTGCTGAGGATGCCGCAGTAGGCTATGCAGAACTGCACCATCAGTTCTTTTTTTGTATCATGAGCGATAAGCGCTATATTCAAAATAAATCCCCCCAAAGACAGATCATGTTTGCGGCGTTTTTACGCCTTTATCGAAAGCGGTATATGCTCTCCCTTAATTCTTCTTGAGATAGCCGAGAATGCGAGGAAGCCCATAGAGCTGGAGGAGAGGGGCGCGCCCTTACCGGTAGCCAGCGGGATAGCCGCGTCCTCGGGGATAACGCCGAGAAGCTGTACGCCTACGGTGTCTATTATAGCGTCGAGGTCGTCTATATCGTCGTACTCGAATATTCTCTTGTTAGCCTTATTGATAACAAGGCGCTGTTTCTGGTTGCCTCTCTTATAAAATTCGTCTGACATCATGCGGGCGTCGCGCACGCATACGGGGTCGGGCGTGGTAACTATAAGGATAAGGTCTGAATTTGTAACTATATCGAATACCGAATTATTGATACCCGCAGAGGTGTCGATGATTATGTACTCGAAATACTTTCTCATTTCCGAAGTTATCTTCTCTATGTCCTCAGCCTTGAGCTGTACGAACGGGTCTGACGGAGCGCAGAGCACCGAGAGATTTGAAGCCAGCTTTACCGTGGTGGTAGCCTTGTAAACATCGCAGGTGCCTTCAAGAACATCGCCCAGATCGTAAGTGATGTTGCCCTGCATACCGAGCATGATGTCCATACATCTCAGACCGAAGTCCAGCTCGATGATAAGAGTTCTGTTGCCCTGCTTAGCAAGAGCGTAACCCAGACAGGCGCTGATAGAAGATTTGCCTGTGCCTCCTTTACCGGAGGTTACCGCAATAATTTTTGACATAAGATCCTTCTGCCCCTTTCGTGTGTATATGCCCGCACAGCTGCCGAAACGCCGAAGCGAAAAGGCTGCGGGCGCGGCGAGCGATCCCAGCCGCATAAAATAAACTGTAATACTTAAATTTACGCTTCCCTGCCGATCCCTTCCCTCACAAACCGGCGGTGTACTCGTCCGAAGCCGCCGCTTTACGCAAACACCCTCAGAGCTTTCCGCAGTATTACCTATAATCTATTTTACCACAAAATCTGAAATTGTCAAAGAGATTTTAAACAAAAAAAGCAAAATCGTAAGTTTATATCAATTTGCAGTCTCATTTTTGTTTGTTTTGCACAATACCACTTGATCAAGATTTATTCTATTTAAACAACAGAAAACTTGTCAGCGCTTGTTCTACATCTCGACCGCAGGGCATATATATCAATCAAAAGCAAATTCTGACAAAACGAAAGGTAGGATACTTATGTTTGTAAAGACTCTGAAAGTGAAAAAGACTGCGGCGATAGCCGCTGCCGCCGCGGTGTGCGCCGCTTTGGTGCTGCTGATAGTGCTCTGCGTGGTTCGCGCAGCGGGCGGCGGCAAGACATACGCAGTAAAGACCGAGCAGCAGCGCCAAACGCTGATAGCCGAACTGGGCTGGAAGACCTCTGAGAAGCCCTCTGAGCACAAGACGGCCGAGATACCCGCCGAATTTGACGAGGTGTACTCCGCCTACAACGAGCTTCAGAAGCAGCAGGGCTTTGATCTGACAAAATATAAAGGAAAAAAGGTTGAAATTTACTCGTATCCGGTGTATAATTATAAAGGACATAAGGACTGCATGACCCTCACCATCATCGGCTGCGAGGGCAGGCTCATCGGCGGCGACGTCAGCTGTTCGGAGCTTGACGGCTTTATGCAGGGACTTATGAGCACAAACAAGAAATAAGGCGCTTGACGTTAAGGGACGTGTATATAATAATGAGGTTAGACAAATACATTTCATCGCAGCGCACCGACCTCTCGCGCAGCGATGTGAAAAAGCTTGTGCGCGCGGGCAAGGTGGCGGTAAACGGCGCGGCGGCGAAAAAGCCCGAGATGAACGTAGACCCCGCCGATACTGTAGAGGTCTGCGGCGAGATCGTCGGCTACAAAGAGCACATATACATAATGCTCAACAAGCCGCAGGGCTGCATATGCTCTACGCGGGCGGGCAGAACGCCTACTGTGCTGGAGCTTGTGCCCGAAGAGCTGCGCCGCCGCGGACTTTTTCCCGCGGGCAGGCTGGATAAGGACACCGAGGGGTTCGTGCTTATAACTGACGATGGGGAGCTGGCGCACAATATGCTTGCTCCCTCTCGCCATGTACCCAAGACATACTATGTGCGGCTGGAAAAGCCATACGACCCCGCCTGCGAAGCGCTGTTCGCCGAGGGCATAACTATCGACGGCGGCGAGGTGTGTCTGCCTGCTGAGTGCTGCGCCGACGGGGACGACCCGCACGCCTGCGCCCTTACCCTGCACGAGGGCAAATTTCATCAGGTGAAAAGAATGTTTGAAGCGGCGGGAAACAGGGTGGTATATTTAAAGAGGATAAGCATCGGCGGGCTGGCTTTAGACCCAAATTTGCCGCTCGGCGGCTGTTTGGAACTTATGCACAAAGATGTTGAAAAACTTTTGTGCCGCAGCGATAGCAATTGACAGTATATGTAAATCTCTTATGATTTTTCGTCAATATTTATAAAGACCGCCGCGAAAGTTTAGTAAAAAAAACTCTTGTCACTATATGAAAAATTTGTTATGATATTATTATAGCAAAAAGGGTGCAGCTATGGCGCTATATATGGCAGGATCTTACTCAGCCGGAGCGCTCATATAGTTGGCTAAGCCCTGATTCTTAATTAATGTAAATCAAGCAAAATCAAAATTAGGGAGGTCCTATTTAAATGGCAAGTGTATCATTAAGAGAGATCTATAAGAAGTACCCCGGCGGCGTTATTGCGGTTTCCGACTTTAACATTGAGATCAAGGACAAGGAGTTCATAATCCTCGTTGGCCCTTCCGGCTGCGGTAAGTCTACTACCCTGCGTATGATCGCAGGTCTTGAAGAGATCAGCGAAGGCGAGCTGTACATCGGCGACAGACTCGTAAACGACATCGCACCTAAGGACAGAGATATTGCAATGGTTTTCCAGAACTACGCTCTGTATCCTCACATGACAGTATTCGAGAACATGGCTTTCGGTCTGAAGCTCCGCAAGGTTCCTAAGGACGAGATAGCTAAGAAGGTAGAAGAAGCTGCAAGAGTTCTCGACATCGCTCACCTGCTCGACAGAAAGCCTAAGGCTCTTTCGGGTGGTCAGAGACAGCGTGTTGCGCTGGGTCGTGCAATAGTTCGTGAGCCTCAGGTATTCCTGCTCGACGAGCCTCTTTCCAACCTCGACGCTAAGCTGCGTGCGCAGATGAGAACTGAGATCTCGAAGCTGCATAAGAAGCTGGGTACTACATTCATCTATGTAACCCATGACCAGACCGAGGCTATGACGATGGGTGACCGTATCGTAGTTATGAAGGACGGTTACATCCAGCAGATCGATACTCCTCAGAACCTCTATCAGTACCCTGTAAACCAGTTCGTTGCAGGCTTCATCGGATCTCCCCAGATGAACTTCATCGACGCTAAGCTGATAAAGAAAGACGGCAAGTATCTCGTAGAGTTCGGCTCTGAAGATACCAAGACCAGCAGAGGTGTAAAGTACACCGTAGAAGTACCCGAGGGCAAGGCTGACGCTGAGGCTCTTGAGCCGCTGGTAGACCGCGAAGTTGTACTCGGTATTCGTCCTGAGTGCATCCACGATGAAGAAATGTTCATCTCTAACGCTAAGACCGGCGTTATCAACACCACCGTTGAAGTAACCGAAATGATGGGTGCAGAGACATACCTGTACCTCACCTGCGAAGGTATTCCTCTGACTGCAAGAGTATCGCCCAGATCTACCGCACGTCCTCAGGACGAGATCCAGGTTGCTCTTGATCCTAACAGGATCCATATCTTCGATAAGGAGACCGAGAAGAGCGTTATCAACTGATAGGCTTGTAAGCTCATACGGTCAATAGATCACATCTGAAAAATAAGCATTCAGCCCTTCCTTCGCTATATGGAGGAGGGGCTGAGTTTTTGAGAAGGGAAAAATATATGATAGCAAAGAAGATCGTAGCGGCTGCGGCGGCTCTGGCGATGCTCAGTACCTGCGCGGCGGGGCTGACGGGCTGCGGAGATAAGTCGGCGGAAAGCACTGCCGAAAGCGCCGCGAGCGCGGCTGATACCTCAAGCGAAGAGGAAAAGCTGCCAGAGACCGATGAGGAATGGCACACGGCAATGATAAACAAATCGCTGACCTCTTACGGCAACGTCAGCAAGATGCAGGAAAAGCTGAAAGCGGCGCAGGCGGGCGAAAAGCTGAATATCTCGTACCTCGGCGGCTCGATAACCGAGGGCGTGGGCGCTACGCCCGATACCTGCTGGGCTAAGCTGACCTACGACCACATAGCCGAGAAATTCGGCACAGGCGAAAACGTCAATTACAACAACGCGGGCATAAGCGGCACACCCTCAAAGCTGGGCATACTTCGCCTGCAAAGAGATGTGCTCTCGACCGACCCCGACATATGCTTCGTGGAATTTGCGGTAAATGACGGCATGGAAAGCGATTATCAGAGCGCTTACGAGTCGATAATCCGCACGCTGATCGAGAACGACGTGGCGGTGGTACTGGTGTTCGCGCGCACGGAAAACGGCCACACCTGTCAGGAATATATGCAGCAGCAGGGCGAGTACTACGGCCTGCCGATGATCTCTTACAGCGACGCGATAAAGTATATGTTCGATAACGGCAAGATGGTATGGCAGGACTTTTCTGACGACCAGTCGCACCCGAACAAGTACGGCCACACGCTGGTGGCTGAGATGATCGACAACTATTTCGACACCGTGATGGATCAAAAGGCTGAGGAGTACACCTACCCCACCGAGCCGATAAACTCTATCCACGAGTACGGCGCGCAGATGCTTGACAATACCAACTGCAAGCCAGAGATGGAGAACTGGGAGGAAGGCTCGACCATCGCGCATTTCAACGAAGGCTGGACGCACAAGTACGGCGATAAAAACGGCACGCTGAAATTCACGCTGACGGGCAGATTCGTTTACCTCATCTACGAGGAAAACAACTGGGGCGACTACGGCAAGGCGCACATAACCGTTACTAAAGACGGCGAAGTTTACGACGAATTCGACCTCGACCCCGTTGACAAGAGCGGCTGGGGAAATCCGCAGACAAAGTGCATAGGCATGTCGGCTAAAAACGCAGAGTACGAGATAGAGATAACCATGGCGGACGGCGAAGACGACCGCTACTTCTCGGTACTGGGTCTGGCATACACGGCTGACTGAGCGAACTAAGCATACTGAACATGATACAGGCGGCGGTCACTTCCCCGCCCTGCCTGCTGCGCTTTAGTGCGCTAAAAGAAAAGCGTGTGAACGTGCGAATGTGTGAATGTGTCAACACGATAATATGATGATAAAATAATACGAAATGAGGGTACTGAACTTGATACTGAAAAAGCTGATAAGCTTTGCGGCGGCGGCCGTTATGACAGCGGCGGCGGTGTACATATCGCCCGCCGAGCTGACTATGAGCGCCTCTGCAAACACGCTGGAGGACAAGGAATTTATAGTAGGCTTCGACGCCGAATTCCCGCCCTACGGCTACAAGGACGACAACGGCGAATACGTCGGCTTCGACCTAGACCTCGCGCAGGAGGTCTGCGACAGAAACGGCTGGACGCTGAAAAAACAGCCGATAGAGTGGAACTCGAAAGACATGGAGCTGAAAAACGGCACTATCGACTGCCTATGGAACGGCTTCACGATGAACGGCCGCGAGAGCAAGTACACCTGGAGCGTGCCTTATGTTGACAACTCGCAGGTGGTCATAGTAAAGGACAACTCGGGCATAAACGAGCTTGACGACCTTGCGGGCAAGATAGTAGCGGTGCAGGCTGACAGCTCGGCGCTGGCGGCGCTCACGGGTGAGGACGCTACCGAAGAGAACCTTGCGCTGGCGGAAAGCTTCAAAGACTTACAGCAGGTGGGCGACTACAACAGCGCTTTCATGAACCTCGATTCCGGCGCGGTAGACGCCATCGCGATGGATATTGGCGTAGCCAGCTACGAGATGAACTCTCGCGGCGGCGGATTTAAGATGCTTGACGACCACCTTTCTGCCGAGGAGTACGGAGTTGGCTTCCTGCTCGGCAACACCGAGCTGCGCGACGCCGTGCAGAACACCCTTTTCGATATGCTGGACGACGGAACTTTCGAGAAGATAGCTAAGGACTGGGGTCTTGAGGAAAGCGTATGCCTTTCGCGCGACGAAGTTACCGAAAACGGCAACGTCAGCGACAGCGCGGTCGCGAAAGACAAAAAGCCCGGCTTCGGCGAAAAATTTGCCAACATATCCACGCAGCTGCTCCGCGGTCTGCTGGCTTCGGCGCTGATATTCGTGCTTACGATAATCCTTTCGATGCCGCTTGGTCTGCTGGTAATGGCGGGCAGGATGTCGAAATTCGCTCCCCTGCGCTGGCTGATAAAGCTTTACATATCCATAGCGCGCGGCACGCCGCTTATGCTGCAACTGCTGGTAGTATTCTTCGGCCCTTACTACCTATTCAATGTGCACACCCCGCCTAACTACCGTTTTGCGGCAGTAATAATCGGCTTCACGCTGAACTACGCGGCGTACTTCGCCGAGATATACCGTTCGGGCATACAGGCAGTACCGCGCGGACAGTACGAAGCGGCAGAGGTACTGGGCTACACACGTATGCAGACGAACGTAAAGATAATCTTCCCGCAGATGATAAAGAACATCATACCCTCGGTAACAAACGAGGTCATCACGCTGGTAAAGGATACCTCGCTGGCGTTTGCGGTATCATTCACCGAAATGTTCACGCTGGCGAAGCAGATAGCCGCCGCGCAGACTACCATAATGCCGCTTTTCATCGCGGGCGTGTTCTACTACATATTCAATTTCGTGGTAGCATTCGTGATGGAGCGCATCGAGAAAAAGCTGAATTATTACAGATAAAACAGGAGGTCTATGCAAATGGCTGAGATAAGCAAAAAAACTCTGCTGGAGGTAAAAAATCTGAGCAAAAGCTTCGGCGACCTCCGCGTACTGAAAGACATAAGCATGGAGGTCGAACAAAGCGAAGTTATCTCGATAATCGGCCCTTCCGGCTCGGGAAAATCGACTTTTCTGCGCTGCCTTACCATGCTGGAAAAGATAGACGGCGGCAGCATAGCTTACTGCGGCGAAACGGCGGTAACGAGCGAGAACGGAACGGTATGCTACGCGGCAAAGTCCGATCTGCGGCGGATACAGGGGTATTTCGGGCTTGTTTTCCAGAACTTCAACCTCTTTCCGCACTACACTGCTTTGCAGAACATCACCGACGCGCCGATACACGTTCAGAAGCGCGACAAGCAGGAGGTAATGGCAGAAGCGGCGGCGCTGCTGAAGAAGATGGGGCTTAGCGACAAGGGCGACTACTACCCCTACCAGCTCAGCGGCGGACAGCAGCAGCGAGTAGCGATAGCGCGCGCGCTCGCCATGAAGCCCGAGATACTTTTCTTCGACGAGCCGACCTCCGCGCTCGACCCCGAGCTTACGGCTGAGATACTGAAAGTTCTGAGGGCGCTGGCGGCTGAAAAGATGACGATGGTGATAGTAACGCACGAGATCGACTTTGCGCGCAGCGTATCAGACCGCGTGATCTTCATGGCGGACGGCTTAGTAGTAGAGCAGGGCGCGCCCGCAGACGTTATAGACAACCCGAACAACGAGCGCACGAAAGCGTTTCTGCGCAAGATGTCGGAAGAATAATTTCGCGCAGAAAAAAGCGGGAGCAGTTCACAAAAACTGTTCCCGTTTATTTTTGTCTTATTTTAAATATTGCGTTTGTGCAGACGTTTGAAAGCGTTGGGTGCGACGACTGTAAGCCCCATCGCGAAAAGCACGACGCCAAAGAAAAGCTTGCGCACTATGCTTTGCAAAGCGGTAGAGCGCGCGACGTCTGAGCGCTTATAAAAGACCCTTACGCGGTCGCCCTCGCGCGAGATAGCGTTCAGCACGGTACTTTCGCCGGAGTAGACTTGCCCGTCCACCTCGTATGTATAGTACATCTCATAGCCGGCAACGCCGCCGCGGCGGGTATGCCCCATGCGGTTGACAGCATCCACCGCAGCGGTAGTGCTTTTCCAAGTAACGAGTGTAAAAAGCTGACAAAGCAGTATCACTGTGCCGACCAGCCCCGCGATAACGCATACTGCTTTAACATCGGCGCGGTTACTCTTATCCATCAAAAAATCTCCCGATATTCATATTTACAGTAAATCACATAATCAGCGGCGAGTTGGGCAGACTAAACCAAAAGGTGCGCGCCGCAGAATAATTATATCACAATATACACAGTTTGTCAACAGATATTACACAAAAAATATGTAGCGCGGGCGCAGCGGCCCGCGTATGGCGAAAGCAAATTACTGCTTATTGCCGGTCTTATAAGCGTCGATCATCTTCTTGCTCGTGAGTCCGGAACGCCGACCGTACCTTTCCCCATTTCTTATATAGGTCATCGGCTCTGACTCCCCTGTTTTCAGCTTTACCTCAAGCTTCATTTTGTTCTCGCTTATCGGCACTACCGTTATGCGGTCGATGACCGCCTTTGCCATTGCGTCTACCTGTTCCTTGTTCATTTCTGCGTTAGGGTCGTACATCTTGCGGAAGTACTTTTCTATCTTTTTCAAGCGGTCTGCGTAGTCGTCATCTCCCGCTATCTTTTTCTCGATGCGGTGTACCTCTTCCTCCAAGTCTGAAATGATGACGCCGCATTCGGTATTGCGTTTTGTAAATTCCGCTTTGGTTATCGTTTCTTCCATGTAAAGCTCCAGCAGTTTGTCGCGCTTGCGGTTTTCTTTTTCCAGCTGTACCTTTACCCTGTTGAGCTGTTTTACCGCCTCTGCCGAGCGGTCAGCTTCTTTGTATATCTTCAAAAAAGTTTCAACGTAGTCCTCAAGATTTTCTGCAATGTCAACGAAAAACTCTGAAAGCATCGTGTAAAGCTCGCTCTCCATTATCGCAAAAGATGAGCAGGTCTTTGCACCCATTTTCTTTTTCTCTGAACATATCCACTGGTAGACAGGCTTGCCGAGCGAAACGCTGTTTGAATAGCTTGTTCGCCAATAAGGTCTGTCATGTGCGCCGCACCATATCTTGCCCGTAAAAACGCTCTTGTCTTTGAAAGAGTGCTCACGGCTCTTTATCACCGTACTGCGCTGTTCAAATATCATGTTGCACTTTTCCCATATCTCTTCCGAAACAATGGCGGGCACTACCTCGCCGGTCTCGTCCTTGTACATTACCCATTCTTCCTTTGGCAGAAATCGCTGTTCCTTTGTACGGTAGTCAACTATCTTGACCTTGTTTCCGCAGTAATAGCCTTTGTATTTCGGATTTTGTATAATGCTCGAGATCGTGTTGTGCTGTATGCGTGTTCCGCTGCGTCCGCGGTATCCTTTATCGTAAAGTATACGCTCTATCTTGCGAACGCTCATATCGCCTGTCGAATAAAGCTCAAAGATCATGCGAACCATTTCAGCCTCCGATTCGTTTATAATGAGCTTGCAGTCGTCTTTATCGTAACCGAAAATGCGGCTGTTTCCCAAAACGTTTCCGCCCTCGATAGCGCGCTTATGTCCCCAGCGCACACGTTCTGAAAGCTTTCTTACTTCGTCTGCGGCGATACTTGACATAATGGTAAGCCGCATTTCGCTGTCAGAGTCAATGGTGCAGATATTATCGTTCTGAAAATAAACGCCCACGCCTGCACGAAGCAGGTCACGGGTGTAAGTAAGGCTGTCGATAGTGTTTCGGGCGAAACGGCTTACCTCTTTTGTAAGCACCAGGTCGAACCTGCCGCCCTTTCCGTCCTCGATCATTCTCATAAACTCTGCACGGTTTTCGGCGTGCTCTCCCCTCACCCTGTCGATGTAGCCGTCAACGTAAGTCCAGTTAGGATTCGACTTTATCATCTCGGTAAAAAAGTTTATCTGGTTTTCTATCGAATTTTCCTGCTCATCACGGGTAGTGGAAACTCGTGCGTAGAATGTAACATTCATCTCAAGGTCAAAAATCGTTTTGCGCTCGCGTTTCATAATATCCGCGGCTGCGTAAATATCCATATAGATCGCTCCTTCGATTTAGATTTAATGCCTTAGCCCGATCGGTTTGCTTTTGTATCATTGCTAATGATTATACCATACCGAACAACACAAGTCAACGGGAGGGAAAACATTTCTAAATTAGTTATCAAAGCGTTAAACATATGCTTGTTCAAGCCGTAAGTCTTTCGATAAGAACGAGCATTCTGTTGTATTTTCTGAGGTCGATGTCGCCTTTATCGAGCAGCAGTTTTGTCCAAGCGGCGAGGGTCTGTTTTTTGAGCATCAGATCCGGATTTTCAGTTTTCATGAAATACATCTCCTTTATATACACTAAAATTATCCAACTTATATATACTATAAATATTACCTCTAAAAGCGATATTATTCAAGCAAATGTGCAGATATATACTACACGATCATAAGTCGGTATTCTTCCGTGAAAGCTGTACAATAAGCACAATGCTTCCTACTATATTAAGGACATTTCTTCCCTCTTTTTATAACGAAGGATAAAAAAAATTGCCCACCGAAAAAAAAATCCCGATGAGCGTATCAACTAAATATATTCAGTTATCTGAGCAGTTCATTAACTCTCTTCTGTACAGCTTTGTAATCATATCCTGCCGCTGTCAGCCTCTTCTTCCTCTCAGCCCCGTTACCCCACTTGCCGGATATAACTTCACGAGCAAGCGTGTCAACAGACTTCTTGTCAGAGCCTTTAGCATACCCATTAAACCCGCCCTTGCGGATAACTGACGGATAATCAACACTGGATACATCAAGGTCAACATTTCCGCTGATGCCCGAAACTCTGCCGGTAGACGAATACTGCCAAATGCCGTAAGAGCCGCCATAGTTACAGCGTGAACCATACTCAGCCACCCAAAGAGCATAACGCTTTGCAACGGTCGGAGAGATGTAAGTTTGAAGCGGTGAACGACTTATGTAAAGGCCCGCAAACCACCCGTTCTTCTCAAGCTCTCCGCAGAAAGCCTTGACTAAACCGTCGCAGTGATCTCTTCCTTTGGCAAACTGCGAACGCTCTTCAAGGTCGAAGAAGATAGGAAAATCAAACTGCTTGCCTTTGATTATCTTCATACAGGTCTGAGCCTCTTTCACAGCGTCTGCCGCAGACTGAGCGTAAGAATACCAGTACGCACCGACATGAAGCCCCGCCGCTTTAGCCGCCTTGTAGTTCCTCTCAAAATACGGGTCACGCTGTGTTTCGTAACGTCCAAACCCTGCACGAATTATCACAAATTCGATTCCTGATTTCTTGACTTTGCTGAAATTTACGTTCCCCTGAAACTGCGAAATATCAATTCCTCTCATTGTCGTCCTCACTTTCTGCTCCATCGTGGAGCTGTTTCAAAACTTCCTTTACCTTTTTCGGCACAGGCAGACCAAGGTTCGCCGCATTCTCCAATATCGACACACCCTCGTTGGATATGTAGAAAAATATCGTAGCCGTGCGAACTACGCAGCCAGTACCTATAACGTGAACGTCGAGTATGTTCGCAATGCCGACAAGTGCGAAGATAAGCACTTTCCGGCAGATGCCCTTGAACCCAACTGCACTGGAAAGCCTGCGGTCTGCTATCGCACAAAGCACCCCTGTGATGTAGTCAAGCACCACAAAGACTATCAGTGCATACAGCAAACCGTCGCACCCGCCAAGAAAATACCCTAGCCAACCGCCCAATGCCGCTATTACGGCTTGAAATGTGTTCCATAATTCTTTCATTTCTCTTCATCTCCTTTATCTGATTTTTTATCATCTTCTTTTGGTTTGTTAAATGAAAACAGCTCAGACAAATTTACCTCTGTCTGAGCCGAAAGTTCAATATATTTTGGCATAATATCACCCCACTTTTTACGTCAACGTCAGCGAGAAATTACCCGCACGAAACAGCGGAACGTAATTCGCCGCAACAGTTATCGGCGAGGACAACGCCCCGTAAAGAATGAGATTTCCACCGTTCGCCGCTGAGTACAGCCCGAAATGCGTCAGCGTTCCCCAGCTTGCAGACGCCTCGGGAAAGAAGATTATCTCCTTGTTCTGCGTAGTTCCGTTGACTGGCGGGTTCATCACCTGCGTTGCCGACTGGCTCGAAAGCCCCACTACCGCACGGGCATATCCTGCTGTGCTTGACGGTTCTGTAAAATTCGTTCCGTCCTGATTAGGCGTGGTCGAACTGAGTGCCAAGTAACAGCTTGAAAGCGGGCCGCTGCTCGATTTTCCGATAAGTCCGTTTAAGATCGCCGTACTTCCTGTGTTTGTAAATGCCATAAAATCAACCCTTTCTTTATGTTTCAGTTATTGCCTTGTCTTCATCGCTCCAAAAAAGCGACTTGACAAAATGTGTGTACTTCTGATATATCCGACAGCCACTGTCAGTGTCCTCAAAATCGCTCCAGTTGTAACTGGTAGTCCATACCTTTTTGCCGCTTTCAGTTGACGGTTCGACATAGACGATGCCGGGATAGCTTGAACTGTTAGCCGCAAGCAGATAACCGTCACGAACTTTGTGGATAATGCTGTAACTGCACCCAAAATTGTAAAGGCAAGAGATTGTCTTTGCTCCCTCGTTCCAGTAAACTATGCCAGTGCTTGTGCTGTTTGAGTAGATAAGTTTCCCACCGTCCACCTCGTGAACATTTCTCCAGTTGTAGCCGCCATTGTACTTCTGCGTGACAGTTTCCGCAGCCTCATCAAACCGGTAAATGCCGTAATAGCTTGAAGCACTGGAAATAAGCACGCCGCCGTCGGTATCCACCCAGCTGTACCAGCAATAACCCGTGTCCGTAAGCTTGACAAGCTCTTTTGATGAGTTTTTGAAGTAGTAAATGCCAAGGTTTGTTGAACTGTCAGCGGATACAAGACAGCCCTTTGCTGTGGGTTTAAAGTGCTGCCAGTAAGTGCCGCTCAATAGCAAAGTGCAGTTATTCGTCGTGCTTTCATAGAACAGCAACCCCTGCGTTGACGAGTTTGAACTTCCGATAAGACAGCCGCCCTCTACCTCTTGAAAGCAGTTCCAATAATATGAACCATAGAGCGAAGTAAGCGTTTTGCTTTCGCTGTCGAAAAGCCGCAGACCGCAATCAGAAGATGTTCCCGAAACAAGGCAATTATCACCCACACGTTTCATCATCGACCAGTAGCCTGTGCTCACAAGTGCCTTTGCCGTGCCGCTGTCGTCAACATAAACAAGTCCATAGCTGATTTGTGATGATGAGCACAAACAGCCGCCCTTTACAGCAGTAAGATAAGAGTAGCCATATCCGGTGGTATACACACGCTGAGCGGTTTTAGTGGTGCTGTCAAAGTACATAATACCCGTACCAGAAACGCTCGAAGAGCATACCGCACCGCCGTCAGTTTTGCAAAAATACTGCCAGCGATATGACAGATTTGAAACCTGCATGATAGCCTTAGTGGTATTGTCAAAAAACAGCAGACCTGTACCACTTCGATAGCTTGAAATCAGCGTTCCGCCCTCAACATCGCAGGAATACTGCCATTGGTAGCCTGCGGTATATTTCTGCTCAACAGTCAGTTTCTTTTCATCAAAATAGACTATGCCGTATGAACTTGAATTTGACGAAAGAAGCAGCCCGCCGTCCGCCTTTATGCTGTAACTCCAGTTGTAGCCCTGCGTGTAAATTTGAACTGCCGTATGTTTCTGAGTGTCAACAAAAAGTATACCGTAAGAACTTGAATTACTGCTTGAAACAAGATAGCCGCCAGTCACTTCTATGAATCTGCTCCAGTATGTGCCTTTGGAATATATCTGAACGGCAGTTTTTGCATTTTCATCATAGAAAAGCAACCCCGTGCCTGCTCCAGAAACAAGATAACCGCAATCAACCTTCTGAAACACAGACCACCTGTAACCATAGGGATAGACTTGCCGTGCCGTCATTTCCTTGCTGTCAAATAGGTACAGACCTTCATTAGCTGAATAATTGTTGGACAGCAAAGCACCGCCCGAAACGGGCTGAAAATTTGACCAGCTTGTCTTTTCGAGCAGCTTTATCGCATCATAATTGCTCAGATACCACAGCCCGAAGTCGGTAATATCCGAACTGACAAGCTTTCCGAACTGCACATTGGCGGTGTACTTCGTGTATGTATTCTGCGATAAAAACTCCGTCATCTGCTCCCAATGCTCGGTAGGTGCGGGATAGCCGAAGGAGTAAGCCGCCGTTCCGCCGCCCACTCGCTGTACTGTTATCGTTTCTATCCCGTAGTATTCTTTTTGCTTGCCCGTTTCAGTTTTGAGTAAAATATCAGGCATCAATCCACCTCCAGTTTGCTTGTAAATTGCCTTGCCAGCACGCTTTGCGGGATAAATATATCCGAGCCGTTTTGTGTCGGATACTCCCATTTAAGCTGCCAGTCGATATTTGCGTGTGATGATATTTCAAATGCTGTCTTGCCTACCATAACTCCAAAATCAAAGAACAGATGTTCATTGTTCTGCTCTATCTCATATACCTGCGAAATGCTGAGGTCCTCACACTCCCGCACTGGATAACTCCAACTGCCGGAAGTTTCAAGGTTTGCAAAATCATTAAGATGAATAACGCCCTCAGCATTAGCCTTTGCATAGCGTATCACTCCAGCATTAGCTTTTGCACTCAGCCCAAATTTGTACTCGGTGGAAGTGTTTGCTGAGGTGTTGTATGAAATATCGGCTGAATTTGCAATTTTGTGCTCTGTATCAGCCGAAAAACCGATAAAAAGATCAGCTTGTTCAAGAGCGGCAAAAACAGTGATTTTGTCGCTAAAATCAACTAAAACCTGACCTGACTTACGCATATCAAGTTTAGAATAGCCTTTTTGAGCAGAAATCCAATGTGCCGCACCGATAAAATTCAGCTTGTCCATTGAGGCTTTTGCTCCGAAAGTGAGCATTGCCGACAGCGGCGACCATTTGACAGACTGCGTTTTTGAAGTCCTTGCAGTCGACTTAATTCCCAACTGAGCAAAGTTATTGCTGTCAAAAGTTACGGAATGAAGCCTGTTAAGCTTTGAAAAGTTTTCAGCTGTTTCAGTTTGCTCGACCAAAATCGCAACAGGTTTTAGCTCTGAGATCTCGGCATAAGTCCCCAACACATCAGCCAAGTGAGGCTTGACCGCCAATACACCACTGGAAAGAACATTCGCCTTTCGCTTTATGTTCAGATAACTTTCCACCTGACCCCTGCACTCAGCAAAGTCGCCGTTTTGGATAATGGCTGTGAACTCAGCTGTCGGGATCTTGTAGTGCAAACGCCAAGTGTCAAGCTTTTCCTGCGTTAAAACGCCAACAGCCGTAAGCTTGTGCTTTTGATGAGTTCGTAAATATTCTAATTGGAGAGCATTTAACTCAGCTGAAATATCCGTCAAGATCTTGTACGCAAGCCGAATTTTCACACTGTCAGCCGTGTCATTGAGAATAGCAATAACTAGGTTCAGCCGCTCCGTCAGCTCATAAAAATATCTGCCGTAAACAATATCCGCAGCCGCCTCGCCGTGAGTTTCAACTCCGTGAAATTCTGTCCTTCCTAGCGTTTCCTGCCAGCTCCAAACCGGATAATGGGTGTTGTACACTAGCGTGTTGAACATCTTTGCGGTCAAAGGACGATATGCCTCAGCTATTTTCAGTTCATCAACTTTCAGCGGAGCATTGCACCAGCCGCGACGGAGAGCATTGGCAACTTCGCTGACCTTATCGACCAAGTCATTCCACACCGGGTGGAAAAAGCCCGCCGTTGTGCCGCAGTTTGAAAGCACCTCGACAGCCGCTTTCATTTGCCAGTAAGCCGCACTGCCGTTTGACTCTTCCCAAGTCCAAGGTTTTATCATATTTCACCTACCCAAACTTCGCGATAGACGCACCTGTGTAAATATTCTTCTGCGTGGTGTTGCGGACAATGTATGCCGTGTTGTCGGAGAACTTAAAGAAAATGCCGTTGTAGCCCTGCTTGGCACGAAACTCTCCGCTCTCGTTAGCAGGGTCGGAATTGCCTATCCAAAGTCCGTCAGTGAACTTTTTGACTAAACCATAGTCAGCTTCTTTGCCGGAACCCGAACCCAGCTGAATGAAAGGATAATCCTCGCCGCTTGTGGTATAGCCGAAACGCAACTTAAGCTCTCCGGAACTGTTAAAAACGTCAAATCCCCTTGAAGTCATCTCGCTGTATCCATCAATGCTTTCGGGCGTGCCTGCATAGTATCTGCCGCCATATATCGTAGAATCGCCGGTCATATACACATTGCCGTACTCATCAACCTTGAAATTTCCGCCGATGTCTATCTTTCCGCCGTCAATGGTGACGTTGCCTACAAATTTGTAGTTTGAAGTCACTGGGTCAAAGAAAATTCTGTCTGTCAAAGTGCCACTCTCATTCAAAGCCTGCATTTTGAACTCATCAGCATTTAAGACCACCTTTGCTCCACCGTCTGAGCGAGTAACAGACAGTCCCTCCTCCGCACCGAGACGAACGCCGTAATATCTCTTGCTTTGCGAAACAGTGTTCTCTGTATTTTGCACTTCGTCCTGCTCTAAACTTTTGGCAGGATTATCAACTTCCAACTCCACGTTTTTTGACGAGAACGGCTGTCGCTTAATGCCTATGATACGCACATTTTCGTGTATATCGAGCCTTGCAAAATCAAACTGCACCTCATCACCAAGCGAGATATTATCGGGCTGATAGAGCGTGCAGGAGTAGGAATTTTCAGCACTTGTGCAGTCTGTGGTTTTAGATACTGATACAACATTGCTGTCAGTAAGGGGACGAATTTCCTCACTCCCTCTGTGCTTTTTCATAGACACATAATATTGATGAAACTCGACTTCGTAGCCAAAAAGTTCAGCAAGGTCAAGCACCACAGCACGAACCGTTGACATACTTGGGATAGAGAACGCCTTGACCTCAGTATCGGGAATATCTCCGCAGGAAAAGCCTGTGCCGCCAAGCAGCTTTGTGAGCGTTTCTTTGAGTGTGCCGTTGTTTGCAAAGTACGCAAGCTTGCAGTCAGTAAGGCGATATGAGATATGCTCGCACTCAAATGCCGCTTGATAAATGCCGTTTTGCAGGCTTTTCTTAATGCTTGTGACGTCGTAAAAATCGCCCTCAAACTCAGTGACATATTTTATCTTGTCATTCACACTGGAGATGTCACCTTTAAGCAGAACCTCAAAACTTAGCGTTTTCTCGGTGGTCAGCTTTTCTTCAGACGTGCAGGACAGCACTTTTCTAATGTCAGCAATGTGCGTATTATCCGCAGTTCTTAGAATTATCTCAGCCAATTATGTCACCCCCAATGCTCGTTTACAGCTTTGATTTCTGCCGCTTTGGATATGGCTAGACGCGGCGGTTATCTCACGTCCGTCAAGGTAGAGCGGAACATTTACACTAAAGCCGAAGTTATTGTCTGATGGACTCCTATCGGCAAACTCAAATCTAGTCTGCACATTCATAGCGTCATTTGTAATGCCACGAAAAGCCTTGTTCATGCTCTTTCGTGCGTCATCAAGTGAATCGGTCATACCCTCTTCAAGTCCTAGACCCATATATCCGCCTATCTCAGCGAAGACCTTTGACGGCGAATGAATGCCGAGAAAGTCCTTAACACCGTCAACAATGCCCGAGAAAAATCCCTCGACCTGATCACGAAAATATCCCGCCATACTCTGTATGCCGTTCCAAACGCCGCTGACTATGTTCTTGCCGATGTCCCAAAACTTGCTCGGCAGGTCTGAAAGAGCGTTTACAGCAGTGCTTGCGAAGCTCTGCATATTGCTTTTTATTGACGTGATCGCATTTGAGCCAAAGTCCTTTATCTTGCCGAAAATGTTTGTAAACACACTGCCAATCTTCGCAGGCAGACCGCTGAAAGCGCTTGTGATGTTGGAAAATATGCTTGAAACTGTGCTTGACAAACTTGACTTTATGCTGCTCCAAGCACTTTTAACACCCGATGAAACACTGCTCCAAAGGTCGCTCAAGAAGTTCACGATAGGCGAGAAAATATCCATAATCGCAGAAATGAGCGAAGATACAAGGTTCGTCAGAAAGTCCCAAATACCGTTCCAAGCCGATCTCACACTGCTTGTTATGCTTTTCCATAGGTCGACGAAAAATGCCTTTATTGCGTTCCAAGCTTTTGAGGTAGCGTCAGTGATAATATTCCACAATTCTGAGAAAAAGTCAACCAATCCGCTGAGCGGTTCTGTTATTGCCTCTAATATCTGCGGAATTATCTCCACCAACTGCGGCAGGGTCTGCAAAAGACCTTCGACTATGGCAAGCATTATCTGAACTGCTGTGTCAAGTATCAGCGGCAAATTGTTTATGACAAACTCCACAATGCTTTGAATTATCTGCGGAAGAGCGTCGATAAGCACCGGAAGTGCCGCAATTATGCCGTCTGCCAGACCTTGGATAAGCAAGAGCGCCGCCTCTAATATCTGATCCATATTCTCCAAAAGCGTCTGAACTATGGTCACAATGCACTGGACTATTGCAGGGATAAGCTCGGGCAATGCCTCGCCAAGTCCTGCGGCAAGTGTCACTATCATCTGAACAGCCGCCTCTGTTATGGCGGGCAGGTTCTCTACAATGCCGTTTGTGAGGGCTAAAATGAGCTGAATTGCTCCGTCTGTAAGTGCAGGCAATACTTGAATTATGCCGTCAATGAATGCAGACAAGATCTGCTGTGCCGCAGTTATGAGCATTGGCAGATTATCGGTTATTCCGCTGACAAGGCTTGTTATGATCTCGGGTGCACTGGCTGAAACCGATAAGATGATATTAGACAGCAAATCTAAGAATTTGGGCACGGCACTTGAAACGCTGTCTATTATGTCAGACATACCGTTTTTGAGCGTATCTGCGGCGTTTTCCTCGCCTGTGATAAGGCCTGTAAGTCCGTGCATAACGTCTGTAAAACCTGGGAGCAGTTCTGACGAGATAGAGTTTTTAACGCCAGTAAAAGCACCCTTTAAATCTGTTAGTGCGTCCTCATAATTTGCAGATGCCTTTACTGCGTCCTCGCTCATAACAAGACCCAAGTCGTGAGCATTTTGGCGTAAAGCGTTTGTATCTTCAGCGGTTGAGTTTAGCAAAGCACCAAGGTCAGTTGCCGAACCGCCAAGCAGGTCATTAGCGACTGCGGCACGTTCTGATTCGTTGTCCATATTTTGCAGACCTGCGATGACCTCTGCGAAAACATCTTCTCTTGACTTATTCTGCAAGTCCTCTATGGAGATACCCAATCTGCTGAACTTTTCGACAGCAGTTGCACTTCCGCCTGCCGCATCGTCAACGTTGTTGTTCAGCTTTTTCATCCAAGTTGAGAGCGAGTCGACACTTGCTCCGTTTCGGTCAAGGACGTAGCTCCACTCCTGAAATGCAGTAGAACCCATATCTGCCGCCTGACTTGCTTTGTCGATCTCATCGCCTGCGGCGGCAGTATCATTTACCATACTGACTATCTCCTTGCCGGCGGCAACTGCGGCAGCACCTATGGCGGCGATCGAGGCGGCTGCTGCACCTATGGTTTTCACAACTGAACCAAATTTCTCGAAGTGACCCGATGAGTTCTCAGTTTCCTCGCCCACGTCCTCCATATCGTCGGCAAGCTTATCTGCGTTGTCGCCTGCATTATCCATAGCATTTGCGGCATCGTTCAGAGCCTTTTTATTGCCGTCCAGTTCACGCTCCATATTGTTGAGTTCAGCTTGTGCATTGTTCAGTTTAGTCTGCCAGTTCTGAGTACGCTTGTCCGTTTCGCCGAATGACTTTGAGGCATTATCGAGGGCGTTTTTCAGCACTTCGACCTTTTCTTTCTGCTGAGTTATCTGCTTGTTGAGAACTTCATTTTTGGCAGTCAGAGCCGACACGCTGTTGTCATTCTTGCCGAACTGCGACTCTGCCAGTTTCATTTCCGAACCCAGCACTTTGAATGATAAGTTTATATCCGCCAGTGCTTTCTTGAAGTCCTTTTCGCCCTCTAGTCCCAGCTTTACGCCTAGTTTGTCTGACATTCTGTGTCACCTCCTTGTTTTGGGGCATAAAAAAAAAGAGCCGTTTGGCTCTAGGTATGAAAAAAGGAGCAGCCGTAGAGGGTGCTCCTTGGGTGTGTTAAACTGCTTGATAAACTGGAATTTATTTGTTTTTTATAATTCTATTTCTTATTCTCCAAACAACCATCCATATACTATATGGTGTTAGCAATATAAGGACAAATTGAGATATAAAACCTATAGTATGAATCATTGGAAGGTATATTAACGTTAAAAGGAGTATTGAAAATAGAACAGTTAAAATGGTATGGAACTTGTGCTTATTAAAATAAAAGGCCCTGCGTAAAAATTGACATTATTATTCCAGTTAAAAACATAATTCCAAAAATAACAATGATTATAAATATTGCTTTTTCCATTTTTTATTCAGTTCCTAACAAATTTCTGTTTAACGATTTCTTTTTCCGGTATTTTCTGTCCCTCGGATTTCCTCATGATAGAAATAATCCACGATCACCGGATGCCCCTGCGGGACTCTGCCATAAGGCATTTCATTATCCACAA
>ERZ860076.614-NODE-614-length-21785-cov-6.238656_pt1 | contig 21785 bp, 19 predicted proteins | sample MGYA00509982_ERZ860076 | MGnify/ENA primary metagenome ERZ860076 (study PRJEB30046, sample SAMN00715193) | human gut metagenome | study: EMG produced TPA metagenomics assembly of the A metagenome-wide association study of gut microbiota in type 2... | reverse complement strand
TAAACCATAGCTGGCTTGCTGTGGATTTACCGACTAATTTTATTGTAACAGGAGGGATTTGTTTGAAGAGGATAAAAGAGCTTTTTATCGTTATCGGAACGGCGCTTTCTGCGTGGCTGGGGATACTTTACGTGCCTGCAATGATACTTTTTGCCTGCAATATCATTGACTATGTAACAGGCATATGTGCGGCAGGGTACAGGAAAGAGAACGTAAGCTCCTACAGGTCGTTTCGGGGGATAGCAAAGAAAATATGTATGTGGCTGCTTATTGCGGTGGGGGCAATGCTTGATATACTGCTGGAATATGCGGCGGAAAATGTGGGGATATCGCTTGGAGGGGAGTATATTGCAGGCTCGCTGGCGGCGGTGTGGCTGATCGCAAACGAGGTCATATCCATACTGGAGAATATACGTGATATAGGAACGCCTCTGCCGCCGTTCCTTATGACCATTGCGGGAAATATCAAGGGAAAGGCGGAGGACAAGATAAAATAGTATTGTTTTTCGGCGGATATAAGCTTTTTTATTACAATTTGTTATATATTTACAAATTATGGAAAAAACAGGGTATAATGATATATAAAGGAATCTTAACGTGAAAGGGCGAAGCAAATGAACTCCATTCCCGGAAACAGACTGAGAGCGCTCAGGGAGGACAATGACCTTACTCAAAGGGAGATCGCAGCTGTACTTAACTGCTCGCAGGTGAGCTATTCTCATTATGAAATAGGCAGGCGGGATATACCTCTGGAGTTTCTTATCAAACTTTCGGATTTTTATGACGTGAGCGTTGATTATATCCTTGGTCTTACAGACGTAAAACAAAAATATCCAAGACAGTCGGCAAAGCGGTGATTTGCCGACTTTTTTTATAGGCTGATAATTATAAAATTTAATAATTTCCGTTCACAGAATTGTCTGCCTTTGCGATTTTGTCCATTTTGTAACTTGATTAAAAAGATATGTTGGGATATAATTATTTATAATATGACAATATGAATATTCCCGAAAAAAGGAGGACTTGCTTTGAAAAAAAGCTTTATAAAAATAGTTTCCGTGCTTACAGCGGGAACTCTTGCCCTTGGGGGCGTTCCCGTTATGGCAGAGGATAATAAAACTGCCGATCTTTCGGCAGAAGATGTTATATCAGCTCAGGATATGGCAGCGCTGGAGGAGCGTATCTCCCCTTATTCCGTTGAGGTGCTGGAGGCCGATGTTACCGAGGAAGAGGACGGACTTATCGACAGCGCTCTGGAGCTTGCAAGGGAAGAATGTGAGTCGGAGGAAGCGGCATACACGGAATATCAGAATGCTTCCTACAATTTCCAGTCGGACTTCTTTTACTCCCAGCTTTCCGCAAAGGCAAGGGCGTATTATCAGCAGTTTGCGGCTGCCTGCGAACAGGCGGCAAATTACTCCGTGAACTACACGGGCAGGGTAAGCACCACCAGTGCGGACGGTACAAAGAAATCACACTACGTTATTGCAAAGGTGCCCTTTACGGGTCGGTTCACCCAGGACGAGGCACTTGCCGTTGCGACGGCGTTTTTCTACTCCAATCCTCAGTATTTCTTCGTTTCACAGCTGGCTTGGAACAGCGATAATATCTATCTTATCACCTATGACGGATATGAAAACGGTGCCGCACGTATGGCTGCGGCAAATCAGATAGATATTGCGACTTCTCAGTGGCTGGCTGAGATAAATCAGGGCAGGGACGACCTTGAAAAAGAATCTATCATCTACAAAAAGCTGTGCGACAGCGTTATATACAACAAGGATGAGAACGGCGCCATAAGCGCAGGCTCCAACCAGACCATTGCAGGTGCGCTGCTGAACGGCAGGTGCGTCTGCAACGGATATGCCATGACAGTTACATATTTCAGCCACCTTATCGGTATCGACTGCGTTGGAATAGTGGGCAACAACCACGCTTGGAACAGCATAAACCTGGGCGGCAGCTGGTATGACCTGGACGTTACCTGGATGGACAGGTACGAGGTCACGGGCAGATATTATTACCCGTTCTGCAACAGGGGCAGCGGAGTTTTTATGGCTCTCGACAGCTCGGGATACCACAATCCCAAGGAGAGCAGATATACAAACATCACTCTTCCCGATGCAAGCCACTCTAACCCTCTGTTTATCACCCTTGACGCTGAGAGGAATGCAAGCGGCTCCGCAACCCTTAACTGGGAGGCTATAAACGGCTGCCAGGGCTATTCCCTTTACAGATACCGCAGCGGCGCATATTCTCAGGTAAGCGAGTTTTCATCGGTGAATACAGGCTGCACTGTGGCTGACCTGCAGAATTCCGACGGATTTGTGGTAAGGGCGCAGATGTGGGACCCTGTGACATATCAGAATGTGCTTACAAGCTTTTCGCAGTCGGCGGTGGCTTACGTTGAAAATATCGTTCAGAAGCCGCAGATAACCGGACTTATTGCAGGCGACAGGTCGATGACAGTCAACTGGACTTCCGTTGACGGTGCTTCAAGATACGGCGTGTATTATTACATAAACGGCAAGTGGACCTGCGCAGGATATACTTCCAACCTTTACATGAACGTTACGGGGCTGACCAACGGCTCAAGATACGGCTTTGCGGTGAAGGCGTATGTAAACGGCGCATGGACTGACGTTACCTCCTCCGATATGGTGTATGCTTCCCCCGAGGGAGCGGACAAGCCCGTTATCACATCTGCGGAAGCGGGAGACAAGAGCGTAAAGCTCACATGGGACGGCGTTGATACCGCAGAAAAATATGCGGTGTATTACAAGCTTGACGGCAAGTGGACTTGCTATGGCTACACAACAGATCTCGCAATGAACGTTACAGGACTGACCAACGGTTCAAGCTACGGATTTGCAGTCAAGGCGTATGTGAACGGCGCATGGACAGGCGTTGCTTCCTCCGACATCGTGTATGTATCCCCCAAGGGAGCGGACAAGCCCGTTATCACATCTGCGGAAGCCGGAGACAGGAGCGTAAAGCTCACATGGAGCGGCGTTGACAGTGCGGAAAGATATGGCGTATATTATTACATCGGCGGCAAGTGGAGCTTTGCGGGTCACACGACTGAGCTTACATATGAGGTCAGCGGTCTGGCAAACGGTTCGAGGTACGGCTTTGCGGTAAAGGCATATGTAAACGGCGCATGGACGGCAGTTACAAGCGCCGACATGGTGTATGCTCAGCCTGCGGGCAGCACGGTCACAAGCGACAAGCCCGTGATAACCAAGGCGGAAGCGGGCGACGGCTGTGTTTATCTGGAATGGACTGCGGTTGAGGGTGCTGACCGATATGCAGTCTATAGCTACATCAACGGCACATGGACATTTCAGTGCTATACCGATGCCATAGGAATCAACATTGAAAATCTTGCCAACGGAATAAAGTACGGCTTTGCGGTAAAGGCGTATGTTAACGGCTCTTGGACGGCTGTAACATCTGCCGATATTGTTTATGCAAAGCCTGCGGCAGAGGCGGCATAATATTTGGCGGCAGGAAGCTTTTCCTGCCGCTTTCCGCTTTTAAAGTGGTCAGAATTACCAAAAATAACGTGAGTTTTTATGTGCTATACTGTATTTTCAAAAATATGACGCAAAAATATTGTACTTTTATTCCTCTGTGTGGTATAATAAAATTACTAATCTTTAAATGGAGCCCCAGCCTCCATTGCTGCGAAAGGACGATGCTTGTGGATATCCGTGTGGGCGATGTGCTGACTATGAAAAAAACTCATCCCTGCGGCTCAAAGGAAATGGTAGTGCTGCGGTCGGGTATGGATTTCAAGCTCAGATGTTCAGGCTGCGGCCATGAATTTATGGTCCCCCGCAGTAAAATTGAAAAAAATATCAAGGCGGTTAAACGGGAAGAGCCCGAACAGTAACCGTTCATTCTTTTTGTTACGGAGTTTGTTTCATGTTTGAAAAACTGAAAGCCACAGAGGAAAAATTTGAGGACATCAGCAATCGCCTGACTGACCCTGAGGTCATCGGCGACAACGGGCTTTATGCCAAGCTGATGAAAGAATATAAAAGCTTGTCCCCTATTGTTGAAAAGTACCGTGAGTACTGCTCTTATGTGAAAACGGAGCAGGAAGCTCAGGAAATGCTTGACGAGAGCGGCGCTGACAGGGAGCTTAAAGACCTTGCCCGTGCTGAGCTTGATGAGGCGAGGGAGAACATCGCTTCCGTTTCCGAGGAGCTGAAGATACTGCTTATCCCCAAGGACCCCAACGACGACAGGAACGTTATCGTTGAGATAAGAGGCGGCGCAGGCGGCGATGAGGCTTCGCTCTTTGCCAACTCCCTTTTCAGAATGTACTCCATGTACGCTGAGGCAAGAGGCTGGAAGATAGATGTGCTGAACGCCAATCCCACGGAGCTTGGCGGCTTCAAGGAAATATCTTTCAGCATCGAGGGTGAGGGCGCATATTCACGTCTCAAATACGAAAGCGGCGTTCACCGTGTTCAGCGAGTTCCCGAGACCGAGTCCCAGGGACGTATCCACACCTCCACAGTTACCGTGGCGGTGCTTCCCGAAGCGGACGATGTGGAGCTGGAAATAAATCCCACTGAGCTTAAAATAGATGTTTTCCGTGCATCGGGCGCAGGCGGTCAGCACATCAACAAGACCGAATCTGCGGTGAGAATAACTCATCTGCCCACGGGTCTTGTGGTTGAATGTCAGGACGAGCGCAGCCAGCACAAAAACAAGGACAAGGCAATGAAGATACTCCGTTCCCGCCTTTATGATATGCTGGAGCAGGAGAGAAACGACAAAATAGCATCTGACAGGCGCTCTCAGGTAGGCACAGGCAGCCGCTCCGAGCGCATAAGGACATACAATTTCCCCGAGGGTCGTCTTACCGACCACAGGATAGGGCTTACTATATACCGCCTTGAATATCTGCTCAACGGCAATATCGATGAGGTGATAGACGCTCTGGCAACTGCCGATCAGGCGGCAAAATTATCGGCGCAGGGTGACGAATAACTGCGCTGCTGTGAAAGATGGTTTTTATGGAGTTTGAAACAAAAATGCTGTCGGCTTCCGACGATGATATAAAGCTTGCAGGCAGGCTGCTGGCGGAAGGCAAGGTTGTGGGCATTCCCACCGAGACTGTTTACGGTCTGGCTGCAAATGCTCTTGACCCCGCTGCCGTGTCGGACATATTCAAAGCCAAGGGCAGACCTCAGGATAATCCGCTTATCGTACATATTGCGGAGTTTGAGGACATATATAAATATGTAACGGAAGTTCCCGAAAACGCACTGAAGCTTGCAAAGGCTTTTTGGCCCGGCCCTATGACCATGGTGCTTCCAAAGAAAGATATAATACCCCTTGTTACCAGCGGCGGACTTGACACGGTGGGCATACGCTTCCCAGTTCACCCTGTTGCGAGGGCGATAATAAAGGCAAGCGGATGTCCTCTTGCGGCTCCCTCCGCAAACCTGTCGGGCAGCCCCAGTCCAACCACTGCAAAGCACGTTATGGACGACATGAGGGGCAGAATATCCGCCATTGTTGACGGCGGCGAGTGCCATGTGGGTGTTGAATCCACGGTCATCTCCTTTGAAAAGGACGGAAAGGTGAAGCTTCTCCGCCCGGGCTTTGTGTCCCTTGAGGAGCTGGCAGGCGTTGTGGGCAGCGAAAATGTAAGCTGCGCCAAGGGCGTTACCGAAAAGATATCCGACGGCGAAAGGGTGCTTTCTCCCGGAATGAAGTACAAGCATTACTCTCCCAAGGCAAATGTGACCATTGTGGAGGGCAGTGCGGAGCAGTTTATCGGCTTTATGAAGGAGCATCAGGGTGACAAGGTGTGCGCCATGATGTTTGGCTCCGATGCCGCAGAATATCCCTATCCCCACGTTACCTACGGAGACACCTCCGAGGAGCAGGCAAGGGAGCTTTTCGGCGTGCTGAGAAGCCTTGACGATATGGGCATGGAGCAGGTATATGCAAGATGCCCCGAAAAAACAGGAGTGGGGCTTGCAGTCTATAACCGTCTGCTGCGGGCTGCGGGATTTGAGGTGATCAGGCTGTGAACCCATGCGGACGTGCATATGTTATCGGTCTGACAGGGCAGAGCGGCGCAGGCAAGACCACGGTATGCGGAGTTTTCCGCAGAGAGGGGTTTGACGTTATCGACGCCGACCTTATTTCAAGGGAAGTCACCCGAAAGGGTGAGCCGTGCCTGAACGAGCTTGCCGAGGCATTCGGCAGCGGCATACTTCTCCCCGACGGCTCACTTGACAGGAAAAAGCTGGGCAGCATCGTCTTTTCTGACAGCGAGCGGCTGCGTCAGCTGGACGGCATCTGCTATCCATACATCATTTTCAGGATAATAAGGTGCATCGAGGAGCTTTCGGCAAGCGGAAGCAAGCTGATAATCCTTGACGCTCCCACCCTTTTTGAATCAAACGCAGACGACCTGTGCGACCTTATCATCAGCGTCACCGCCGATGAAAAGCTTAGAGAAGAGAGAATAACCGCACGGGATCATATCTCCCCTGAGGCGGCAAGGAAGCGCTTCAATTCACAGTATTCGGAGCATTTCTTTGTAAGCCATTCGGATTTTGTTATCAAGAACAACAAAACTCCCGAAATACTGGTCGCCAAGGCGGAGGAAGCGGCAGACAAGATCAAGGAGTACTACAATGCCAAAAAATACGGCGAAGCGGGTGCGCAGACGTAAGAACATCGCTCTGCCGCTGCTCATCATCGTTCTGCTGGTCATAGGCTGCTACAAGCTGCCCGAGCTCAGCAAGGACTGTGTTTATCCACGGAAATATGCTGACCTTGTGGAAAAATACTCGAAAGAATACGGCGTGGACGAAAATCTCGTGTTCGCTGTCATCAAGACCGAAAGCAATTTCGACCCCTCAGCCGAGTCGGAGGTGGGCGCAAGAGGACTTATGCAGCTCATGGAGGACGCTTACGACTGGGTGGGCTACCGAATGGGGGACGGACGGGAGCTGGATTACGACTCCATGTATGTCCCCGAATACAATATCCAGTACGGCACGTATCTGCTTATGCTGCTGTACAACGAATACGGCGACGAGGAAACGGCTCTGGCTGCCTATCATTCGGGCAGAGGCAATGTGAACAAATGGCTGGAGGACAGCTCCCTCAGCTCGGACGGTCTGGTACTGGACGATATCCCGTCATCGGTAACAAAACATTATGTCAAAAAGGTTATGCAGGCGTATGACGCATATAATAATCTGTATTGACAGGCAAATCCACTTTTGAAAGGAAGTTTATATTATGGCAAACGAAAAATCCGAAGCAAAGCTTTTACAGGAAAAGCTCTGCTCCCAGAGAAAGAACGGCGTTCTCAGAATGACCGAGGAGCAGATAAAGGACTGCGACGCTTTCTGCGAAAAGTACAAGGACTTTATGAACTGCTCAAAGATCGAGAGAGAGGTTGCGGATTTCACAGTTTCCGCTGCCAAGAAGGCAGGCTACAAGGAATTTGAGAGAAATATGCGCCTTGAACCCGGCGACAAGGTTTATTACAACAACAGAGGCAAGGCAGTTATCCTTGCGGTCATAGGCAGGGAGCCTGTGGAAAGGGGCGTTCATATTGCAGCCGCTCACATTGACTCTCCCCGTCTTGACATGAAGCAGCACCCTCTCTTTGAAAACGAGGAGACCGCTTACTTCAAGACCCATTACTACGGCGGAATCAAGAAGTATCAGTGGGGCACTATCCCTCTTGCACTTCACGGCGTAATTATCCGTGCTGACGGCAGCTCCGTAAAGGTAAACATCGGCGAGGACGAAAGCGACCCTGTATTCTGCGTTACCGACCTTCTCCCCCACCTTGCTCAGGATCAGATGAAGAGAAGTGCCGGCGAGATACTCAAGGGTGAAGAGCTGAACATTCTCATCGGTTCCCGTCCTTTCAGAGATGATGATGTAAGCGAAAAGGTAAAGCTCAACATTATGGCTATCCTTAACGAAAAGTACGGCATCACCGAGGACGATTTCGTTTCCGCAGAGCTGGAAGCAGTTCCCGCATTCAAGGCAAAGGACATCGGCTTTGACCGCAGCATGATCGGTGCATACGGTCATGACGACAAGGTTTGCGCATACACTGCATTTGCCGCTCTTATGGACGGCAATACCGTTCCCGAAAAGACAGCCGTTGTTGTTCTCACCGACAAGGAGGAGACAGGCTCCGACGGCAACACAGGTCTTAAATCCGCATATCTCAAGTATTTTATCCACGACCTGGCAGAGTGCTTCGGTGAAGAGGGCAGAGCAGTCCTCAGCAAGTCCGAGTGCCTTTCCGCAGACGTTAACGCAGCATTTGATCCCACATTCCCCGATGTTCTGGAAAAGAGAAACTCCTCTTTCATCAACTACGGCGTGTGCGTAACAAAGTTCACAGGCGCAAGAGGAAAGTCCGGCACCTCCGATGCTTCCGCAGAGTTTGTGGGCAGAGTAAGAAAGCTGCTTGACGACAACAACGTTATCTGGCAGACAGGCGAGCTTGGCAAGGTTGACCTTGGCGGCGGCGGAACCGTTGCGGCATACATTGCAAACCTGAATGTTGACACCATTGATGTGGGTGTTCCCGTTCTTTGCATGCACGCTCCCTTTGAGATCGTTTCAAAGGTCGATGTTTACATGACCTACAAGGCTTTCTACTGCTTCCTTTATGAATAAGACTGCATAGCATAATAAAAAGTGCCATACACGGAATCAACGTGTGTGGCACTTTTTGTATATAGTATTAATTGGTGCTTAGTATCAGGACATAAAAAGCTCCGATACCCATAAGGATATCGGAGCATCATCATGCTATATAATATCAGTATTCAAGCTTCTTTTCAAGGTAAGCAACAAGCTCGTCCATGTTAACTCTTTCCTGAGCCATGGTGTCTCTGTCACGGACTGTTACGCAGTTGTCCTCGAGAGAATCAAAGTCAAAGGTGATGCAGAAGGGAGTACCGATCTCGTCCTGTCTGCGGTATCTCTTACCGATCTGACCTGCCTCGTCGTACTCAACGTTGAACTTCTTTGCAAGCTTCATGTAAAGGTCGGTAGCGGGTTCCTTGAGCTTCTTTGTAAGAGGAAGGATAGCTGCCTTTACGGGAGCAAGTGCGGGGTGGAGGTGCATTACTGTTCTTACGTCGGACTTTTCGCCGTCGCCGATCTCTTCCTCGTCATATGCTTCGCATACGATAGCAAGGAACAGTCTCTCAACACCGAGAGAAGGCTCGATTACGTAAGGAATGTACTTCTCGTTGGTCTCGGGGTCGAAGTATTCCATGCTCTTGCCGCTGGTCTTCATGTGTTGGGTAAGGTCATAGTCGGTTCTGTCCGCAATGCCCCAAAGCTCGCCCCAGCCGAAGGGGAAGAGGTACTCAAAGTCGGTAGTTGCCTTGGAATAGAAGCAAAGCTCCTCGGGGGAATGGTCACGGAGTCTGAGATGCTCCTCGTTTACGCCGAGACCAAGAAGGAAGTCACGGCAGTAGCTTCTCCAGTACTGGAACCACTCAAGGTCGGTGCCGGGCTTGCAGAAGAACTCAAGCTCCATCTGCTCGAACTCTCTTACACGGAAGATGAAGTTGCCGGGAGTGATCTCGTTTCTGAAAGACTTACCTACCTGACCAACGCCGAAAGGAACCTTTTTACGTGTGGTTCTCTGAATGTTGTTGAAGTTTACGAAAATGCCCTGAGCAGTCTCGGGACGGAGATAAAGCTCAGACTTGGAATCCTCAGTTACGCCCTGGAAGGTCTTGAACATAAGGTTGAACTGACGGATATCGGTGAAATTCTTCTTGCCGCACTGGGGGCACTTGATATCATGCTCGTTGATGTAGTCGAGCATCTGCTGATTTGTCCAGCCTGCAACGTTTGTGCCGTCAAAATCCTCGATGAGCTTGTCTGCACGGTGACGGGTCTTGCACTCCTTGCAGTCCATGAGAGGGTCGGAGAAGCCGCCGATGTGACCGGAAGCCACCCATGTCTGGGGATTCATAAGGATAGCGGAGTCAAGACCTACGTTGTAGGGGCACTCCTGAACGAACTTCTTCTGCCAAGCTCTTTTGATATTGTTCTTCAGCTCAACGCCGAGGGGACCGTAGTCCCATGTGTTGGCGAGGCCGCCGTAGATTTCACTTCCGGGATATACAAAGCCTCTGCCTTTACAGAGCGCTACGATCTTGTCCATAGTTTTTTCTGCTGCCATAATAATAACCACCTTTTATGCCCGCAGGCAAATTTCTTCCCACAATGGGGTATATTAACAGTTACTTTTAATTATATTCCATATCGGGGGTGTTGTCAAGGTGTTTGAGGGCAAAAATTGAATATCAGTGCGCTTTGCGTATCGGTTGATTTTTAATGCCGTGCCAATACAATATGATAATTTGCCTTTCACCTTTCAAAACCGACCGAATACCGAAAAAACATGACAAGCCTCTTTCTGTGATGTATTGGATATTCACAATAATATTTGCGGCAGGCTTTGCGGCAATATGGCTGACGGTATATATCACTGTCAGGATAAAGGTCGATAAGATGAATAAAATGCTCACCCGATAAGTTTACGCAAAATACACATACCCAAATAAATAATTTTGTAAAAATCATATCGATAATAGAATATAATATCTCTTGAAATCTGTCGGATAATGATGTATAATTATATTTGAATACATTTCGGAAAGGATCGGACAGATGAATATTGAAAATAAAGTTAAGGTCGTTATCTGCGGTAAGGAATATAACCTCAGGACCGACGAAAAGCCCGAATATATCAAAGGCCTTGCCGACAGAATAGATAAAGAGATAGGTGATATGGTAAAGGCAAAGCCCAATTTCGGCATACAGAATGCGGCGGTGTTTGTTGCCCTTACGTCTCTTGACGAGGCCGCAAAGGCTCAGGAGAGCATTGAAAATATCAGGGGTCAGATAAAGACCTATGTGAACGAAGCAGGCAAGGCAAGAAGCGCAAATGAAAAGCTTACCGCCAAGGTAAAGGAGCTGGAGCAGAAGATAGCTGCCCTTGAAAAGGAAAACAAGGAGCTTAAAAAGCGCCCTGCACTTTATGACTGCGAACAGTTGGTGCTTGAAAATACCGTTACTCCCTCTGTGACCATTTATGCACATGAGCTTGACACTGAGGCACAGCAGAATGCTCAGAAGGCTGAGGAAAAGCCCGAAAAGCCTGCCGATGCGGCTGACGAACCTGTCAAGCCTAATGAGACCAAAGAAAAGAATGACAAAAAAGAACCTGCCGCTGACGGCGAAGGTGCCAGTTGCGGCAAAGCGACAGAAGAAGCAAAGCAGGAAGAAAGAGGAGAAGTCGTTGGCGGAAGCCCAGAAGGAAATGCAGAAGCTCAGGGTAATGGCGGCGATACACAATCTGATAACCTGACCGCCCCCGAAAAGCCTGCACAGCAGTCACGCAGGGGAAGAAAGAAAAAACGGTGATAATGAAAGAGAATAACAAGCCTGAGGTGCTTGCGCCCGCAGGCGGTACTGAAAGCATATATGCCGCTGTAAGATGCGGCGCAGACGGCATTTACGTCGGAGGAAAAAGCTTCTCCGCCAGAGCAAATGCCGTCAATTTTTCCTATGATGAGCTTAAAGCGGCGGCGGAATACTGCCATATCCACGGCGTAAAGCTGTACCGTGCCATGAACGTTGCGGTGCTTGACAGCGAGGCAGAGGAGTTTTATGACGAGGTAAAAAGGTCGGCGGAAGCGGGTATTGACGGGCTTATCGTGCAGGATCCGGGAGGTCTGCTCATAGCAAGGGCGGCTGTGCCCGATATGCCTCTCCACGGCTCCACACAGATGACCTTTCACACACCCTTGGGAGCGGAATTTGCAAAAAAGCTTGGCATCTGTCGGATAGTTCCTGCCCGTGAGCTGACGCTGGACGAGATAAGAAAAATATGCGAAACGGGCATGGAAACAGAGGTATTTGTTCACGGAGCGCAGTGTATGTGCCTGTCGGGGCAGTGCTATATGTCCGCAGTTATCGGCTCCAGAAGCGCCAACAGGGGACAGTGCGCACAGGCGTGCAGGCTGCCTTTTTCAGCTGTCGGAAAGCCTGCGGAGGAATATGCACTGTCGCTGAAGGATATGTCCCTTGTGCGGCACGTTGACGAGCTTTGCGATATCGGCTGCGCTTCCTTTAAGATAGAGGGACGAATGAAGCGCCCCGAATATGTGGCGGCGGCGGTAACGGCTCTCAGGAACGCTGTTGACGGCACAGGTGACACCGATGCTGATATGAAGCGGCTTGAAGCGGTATTTTCCCGCAGCGGCTTTACTGACGGATATCTTATGAACAGGCGTGGGGCGGATATGTTCGGCTACCGCAGGAAAGAGGACGTTGTTTCTGCGGACGGAGTTCTGAGCGAGCTTGCCGCACTTTACGCCAAGGAGAAAAAGACATCGGCGGCTGATTTTGTTTTCACGGCCCGCAGAAATGAGCCGTCTGTGCTGGAATTTTCCTTTGATAATGGCAATGCGGTAGGAAAGATCGAGGGCAAGATACCCGAAGAGGCAAAGAACAGAAGCCTTTCCGAAGAAGATGTAACAAAGCAGCTTTCGAAGCTGGGTGACACACGATTTTATCTTAACAGTGTGGAATGTCATATTGATGAGGGCGTTATGCTGCCTGCCTCCGAGCTTAACCGCATGAGAAGAGAAGCTGTAAGCATGGGGGACGAAATTATCCTCCGCAAAAATACCCCCGTTTATCATATCAGCGAAAATGAACTTGAAAAGATAAATGCTCCCAAGCGTTTCGGCAGGATAGATTTCCGTGCGGTGGTATCGGATATAAGCGTGCTGAGGACGCTGGAGGGCAGCGCTTCCATGTTCGTGGTGCCCATAAAATTATGCGAGGAGCTTGAAGAACGTTACATTGACAAGGCGATAGTCCGCCTGCCCGACTTTGTTTCGGACGAGGAAAGGCTGCTTTCACAGCTTAAAGCACTTCGGAAAAAGGGCTTTGTGCATTTTATGTGCGGCAATCTTACCCATATGGGTGTGCTGTCGCAGCTTGAAGATATAAAGCTGCACGGCGGAACGGGCATGAACATCACAAATTCATACTCGGCAAAGCAGTGTGAAAATATGGGCTTTGCGGACATTACAGCTTCCTTTGAGCTTAAAGAAGCCCAGATAAACGGTCTTAAAAGCAATATCCCCGTGGGCGTTTTCGCATACGGCAGGCTGCCTCTTATGGTAGTGCGCAACTGCCCTGTGAGAGCGGTGACGGGCTGCGGCAAATGCACTGGCTGCCTTACCGACAGAACAGGCAGGAGCTTCCCCGTAAAGTGCGACAACAGGGAATATTCCGTTATCTACAACAGCGATATCCTTGATATCTCCGACAAGCTGGAGGGCTTTTCGGGTGCGGACTTTGCATATCTTGATATGCAGGGGCTTTCGGCTGATGAGGCTCTCGGGGTGACAAAGCGCTTTTTCACAGGCGGCAAGCCCCACGGCACATTTACAAGAGGACTTTATTACAGAGGTATATACTAATCTTAATCTTCCAACTCCGGTACAGAAAGGCGGTATCTATGAACAAGGCTGCGGATAATTTCCGTTTTGTTTTCCTGATGGCAGCCACCCTTGGCATTATGTCATTGGGGGCTGTTCAGCTGATGAAAATACAGCTTGTTGACGGCAGCAGCTACCTGGAAAAATCCAGAAGCTCGGGTATCGCCACACAGGTGATAAGCGCTCCCAGAGGGGAGATAACCGACGCTGACGGCGAATATCTGGTGAGCAACAAATCAGGCTTCAATGCCGTTATAGAAAAGGCGTTCTTTCCCTCGGACGACAAGTCGGTGAACCGCATAATCCTTACGGTGGCAGAGGTGCTTGGCGAGGAAAACGTTGAGTGGGAGGACATTCTTCCCATAACCTCCGACGCTCCCTTTGAATATGAGGCTGACAGGGAGGGGGACGTGGCACGGCTGAGAAAAAACATCGGCGTGCAGGTATATGGCACTGCCGAGGAATGTATGGAAGCCATGGAGACCCTTTACGGCATTGACAAAAGCTACACCGACAGGCAAAAAAGGATAATCGCAGGGATACGCTACACCATGGTGATGCGTGACTTCTCCGTTTCCAACCGCTACACCTTTGCGGAGGATATCCCCATGGCGGCGGTGGTCAGGATAAAGGAGCTGTCCTATGACCTTGACGGTGTGGATATCTCGGAAGAAGCGGTGAGAGTTTATAACGTGGGCGATGTTGTTCCCCACCTTATCGGAACGGTGGGAGCCATATCTGCCGAGGAATACGAGGAGAACAGGGACAGCGGATATGCCCTCAACGATGTTATAGGCAAGGGCGGCATTGAAAAAGCCATGGAAAGCACCCTGAGAGGTCAAAAGGGCACACGCACCATTGAGATAATGGGCGGCTCCGTTATCAGCGACAAGGTAACGGAGGAGGCGGTGCCGGGAAATACCATAAAGCTCACTGTTGACAGCGACTATCAGCGAAAGGTGCAGACCATTCTTGAAAACCACATTTATTGGCTCCGGCACCAGACATCTTCAAAGGCAAAGGGTACCGAGGCGGACGCAGGCGCTATTGCCGTGATAGATGTAAAAAGCGGTGCGCTGCTGGCGGCGGCGACTGCCCCCACCTATGACCTGAACGACTATATAAACAACTATTCCGCTGTGGCAAACGGTGAGAATGCCCCTCTTACGAACCGTGTCACCAGCGCATATTACCGCCCCGGCTCCACTTTCAAGACAGTGACTGCAACGGCGGCGCTGAACGAGGGCATAATCACTCCCACGGACACCGTTACCTGCAAGAAATATTACACCTACTGGGAGGGCTGGAGCCCCGAATGTACGGGCTATCACGGCAGGCTGAACGTGGTGGAGGCACTGAGAGAATCCTGCAATATCTTCTTCTATGACGTGGGACGTATCACGGGCATCGACCTTATCGCACAATATGCCTCCGATTATGGCCTTGGCGGAGAAATGGGACTGGAAATAGGCAGAGGCGTTAAAAAAGGCTACATCGCCTGCCCCGAGACCTTTGAGGAAAGAGGCCTGCAATGGCAGGCAGGAAATGTTATCCAGGCGGCTATCGGTCAGTCGGACACATATGTCACCCCCCTGCAAATGGCGGCGCAGGCAATGACCATTGCCAACAAGGGCGTGAGATACGAGACCTACATGGTGGACAGCGTTTACACCTACAATATGGAAGAGCTTGTTTCCCGCACAAAGCCTGTAAAGGCGGCTGTTATCGAGGACAAGACAGGCTACACCTTTGACACTGTAACAAAGGGAATGGTCGAAGCGGGGGCGTTTGAGGCATATACCTACCCCACACTCAGCGAGTATTACACCGACAGCTATCTGCTGACCGACCTGCCCGAAAAGACAGCCATAAAAACAGGTACTCCCCAGATGACCTCCAAGAACGACACAGGCTCGGCATTTATCGGCTTTTATCCCGCAGATGACCCCGAGATCGCTTTTTCGGGCTTTGTGGAGCACGGTGAATGGTCAAAGTTTATGATACGTGAGATAATCTCCGCCTACTATGACGAGTTCTATCACATTGAAAAGCTTGAGGGCATGACTGAGGACGGGACTGCCGAAATGCTTGCCGACACGGCTGATAACGGCGATAATTACAATGAAAATTATGATTAACAGGAGTTTTGATTATGCGTGAAAGTATTCTTACCATACCTATCAGCGAGATACTTGAACCGAGAGAGGGCTGCCCTATCTGCCGAATGAGGGATATGCTGGAGCAGCGCACGGTGGAGTATATCATGGGAGCGGCTATGATGGAGCCTGATGTGAGGATAGAAACCAACCGTGCAGGCTTCTGCTCTGCCCACTTTGCGCAGATGCTCAAATGCAAGAACAGGCTTTCCCTTGCCCTTATGCTCCAGACCCATCTGGACGAGGTGCATGGCAGTCTGTTTTCAAGGAAAAAGCTTTTTGAACCCAAGAACGCCAGACAAAAAAAGCTCTCCGAAATAAACGAGAGCTGCTTTGTATGTGAAAAGGTGGATTGGGGAATGGAACGCCTGCTTAGGACATTTTTTGAGATGTACAAAAACAGCGAGGCAAGGCAGCTCATGAGCGAGCAGGAGTTTATCTGCCTGCCCCATTATGACCTGCTTGCCTCAGTTGCTCCCCAGTATCTGCAAAAGAAAGAGCTGGACGGCTTTATGAAGCTTATCGGCGGACTTACCGAAAGCTATATCGCCGAGCTTTACGCTGACGTTTCAAAATACTGCTCCATGTACGATTACCGCAGCGCAGGCAAGGACGCTGACTGGGGCAATTCCAAGGACAGCATAGAAAGGGCAATCGGCTTCCTTACATCAAGGAAGCCGTAATGATAGAATATCAGTCTATGCTCATATAATACTAATCCTCAATCAACCTATAGACAAATCCTCGGCTGAAATAAGCCCATTCTTCGTCAAGCTCCCTTGCCGGGCGACAAGCCCGCCTGCAGTCGCTTTCCTAGACTGGTCTTATTTCATCTGTCGGCTTTGCCTATAGAACGATTAAAGATTAGTATCAAACAGCACTTTTGAAAAATCCTTTTTTATCATATTGGCGGACGGCATGAGAAAATTCAGCCGTCCGTCTTTTTCTGCGTCGGCAAGGGTAAACAGGCAAAGATCGCAGTCACGGTATTGGGGGCAGTCCTTTCTGGGGTCACGTTCGGTAAATATGCCGCTGCCGCCTGTGCAGGTGAAGTTTTCGTATGTAAATGTGTTGTACAGCGGTTCGTCGGCGTCATTGGGAATATCGTACGTGCTTTTGGTTGATTTGGGGCACATTTTGTATGCCTTGGCAAATTCAAGCACTGTATCATCAAAGCGGTAGTCGGAGGAGCAAATTATGGTCGGTGTGGGGGATTTGGCAATAAGCAGCTTTTCCGTGAAAGGAAAAGTATTATCAAATGCAGGCATTTCCTCTGCACTTTTCAGCAGACTTTCCCGCCTGAGGATATCTTCAAAATATATTACCCTGAAATTATCCTGCTCAGATGTGGTCTGACGATCTGCCATATCAAGCTTGCCGTCATCGTACAGATATATCTGCAAAATGCCCTTTTCGGGGAATGGCTTCATGGGCGGCAGCTTTTCAAAATTCAGCTGGCACAGCAGCCTGAGAGGCTTGTTGCCGCTGTTTGCAGGATAATCAAAATCCTTTGGCATATAGGGCGTTCCGCCCAGCTTGGAGCTGTAAAGAGTGCATGGCTCATCTGCGGGAGTGAGCTGCAAATGATAATTTCCAAGCCTCTTTTCAATGGCAAAGACGATGAATTTTTTTATCATGTCGTCCCTTGATGTAATGGTGGCTGCGTCGTGCTTTGCTTTCAGCTGCTTTATGGTATTTATAATTGATCTTGCAGAATAAATATTCATAGCGTTCCTCCTGAGATGTAATGATATCATTATAGCACATTATTTGATAAAATGGGGAAATTTATAACAAAAAATTATTTTGCTATTGACATTTGATGCGAAAAATGTTTTAATTATCTGAAAAAGGGGGAATCGCTATGACGATACGTGAGATATATTCTGATGAACTGAACGGACTTTTGGAGCTTTATACCCATCTTCACGGAAATCCAATACCCGAAAGCTCGGAAAAGCTGACAATGCTGTGGAAAAAAATATGCGCTGACGACGATCATCACATCATAATCGCAGAGGCGGACGGGAAAATAGTTTCGTCATGCGTTTGCGTTATAATTCCCAACCTTACCCACGGGCAGAACCCATATGCGCTTATCGAAAATGTCGTAACAATGCCCGAGTACAGAAAGCAAGGCTATGCTTCCGCCTGCCTTGAGTATGCGGTGGATATTGCCAAAAGCAGCAGCTGCTACAAGATAATGCTGCTTACAGGCTCCAAGGAGGAAAGCACCCTCAGATTTTACGAGCGTGCAGGCTTTAACAGAAATGACAAGACAGCTTTTATAAGGTGGCTTTGATAAAGCACTTTTAAAAAGAAAATCCCATTTGCTTTTGACAATGATATAATAACGCTTTTACTAAAGTATGGTAAGATAATTGCGGAGGAGACAGCCGTCTGATAACTGTTATCAGGGTGTTCAGGAACGGCATAATATCGCTTTTGAACTGATCTGATATTAAAATGAACATGAGCATAAGAGGCACCGGTATGACTGACAATGAATAACGGAGAACACTTGCGGCGGTATCTGCACCTGCGGATACCGTCGATTTTTATAAATGTTATTTAACTTTCCCCAAAATCCACACGTCAAAGTTCAAAAACCAACGTATCAGCGCAGAAAACAGCAGATAGAAATTTGAAAAAAGGTCAAAAAAACAGTGCAATATCAGCTCCGATATGGTATAATGTTAATAACCACAAAAACATAAACAAAGGAGCGTATTGCACTATGACTAATTATACCACACTTAACAGCAATTTGAAAAGAGGTATTTTGAATTTTTCCGAAAAAATTTCAAAAAAGTTTAGCCGTCCTGTTATGAAGTTTATCTGTAATATGATCTATGGCATACTTGCTTCAAAAAGCTGTCTGTTATCGGAAATAGGACGTAATCTTCACGAGAGCATTTCTCTTCGAAAGACCGTTACCCGCCTTTCGAGAAATCTGAATGATTTTAAGGACGGCGAAGCTTTGTCTGAGGAATATCTCAAAGCGATAAAAAATCGTTACAATGATAAAAGTATTCTCATAATCGACGGCTCCGATATCACCAAGCCTGCAAGCACAAAGCTTGAAGATCTTTGTGAAGTCCGTGACGGCAGCACGGGAGAGATAGGCATAGGCTATCACACGATAGGAGCAGCCGTTTTATCCGACAGAAAGCTTCCTTACGGTGTTTACAACAGAATATATTCATCAAGAGAAAAGGATTTTATCAGCGAAGATAATGAAACTTTAAACTGTTTTAAATTTTTGAGCAGACATTTCTCAAAATCAAACATACGGACAATGGACAGAGGCTATGACTGCAACAAATACTACGAATATTTCATAAAGAACAGAGAAAAATTTATCATAAGAGCAAAGAAAAACCGTAATGTCATATACAAAAACAAAACCGTGAATATCCTTGAGCTTGCAAAGCGTTTCAAGGGAAAATACAAGCTTGAATACAAGGATAAAAGCGGAATAAAAAGGAATGTGAAGATAAGCATTATTCCGATAAAGCTTTGTGAATTTAAGAATACAGAGCTTAATCTTGTTGCAGTGTATGGCTTTGGAAAAGTTCCGATGATGCTGATAACAAATCTGAAAAGCGATGATAAAAGGCTTTGTACAGCTGTATGCAAGGTATATCTGATGCGGTGGAGAATTGAAGAATATTTCAAATTCAAGAAACAGAGCTTTGATTTTGAAAATTTGAGAGTGCAGTCGTTAAAGTCGATCAGAAATCTTGATCTGCTGCTTACGATCGCAATAGGTTATGTTGCCGAAATATCGGGTAAATCGGATAATATCAGACTGCGTGCGGAAATTATTGAGGTTTCCAAGCGCTTATTTGGCGCACCAAATTTTCTATATTATGCTGTCGCAGACGGTGTTTTTGAGATGTTAAAGACTGTTAAATCAGGTGTCCGCAGGTTATTTTCCCTGTTGGACAATGATGGGCAGTTATCTCTGCTTTTACTGTGAGATATTGAGACTGAATTTTGAGGAAAGTTAAAACAAGTATGTATTGAAATTTTAATGAAAAGTGATATAATAAAAAATAATCAAAAATATATTTATGAGGAGGTAGTCTATGGATAAATCCAATACTGAATTAGACATTGTATCAGCTTCAATAATTGAAGCTGATAATGAAGCATACTTCATTGACGATGGAATAAGAAAAGATGTCTCAGACAAGAAAAAGAAAGGTGTTAATGCGTTTCTTGGAAATCTTATAAATCTGTGCGATTTGGTCAATAATGCTAAAATTGTCATTAACCCAAATATAGAATATGCTGTGAAGTTTACACCCGCACTTCTTAAAAAAATGCAAGAACACGATGTTCAGTTTTTAAAAGATAAGGTAACTGGGGACATACTTCCTGTCCTATACGATTACACGGATAAAAGATTTGGAGGGCAAGTCAGACTTGAAATGAAGAGACATCTTTCGAACCAAGATATTTTCAATCTGTCAAGTTCCATTAGCAATTTACTTGAGCAGCAAAAAATCGATGCACTCGTAGAACAAGTACAACAAATTCATTCTACTGTCATCTGTATTAAGAGGGGACAAGATACGGATAGATTTGCTAATGTCATTTCGGGTAGAAATACACTGCTTCAAGCTTTATCAATTGAGAATGATGATGATTTGAGAAGAAAGCTCATTGTAGAAGCAATAAGCTCCTTAAACAAGGGAAAAGAAGAAATTGAACTTGCTCTTACAGATAAACTAAACAGTTTGAAGCCTGTCCCAAGTTGTGAATTTAAGCGATTGTTATGTTGCTTTTTTAAGCCAGAATATTATGATACAAAAAAGAACGATTATGACGACATACAAGAATACTTCAAATATTATTGTTTGTCTATCGAGCCATTAGCTTATGCATACACTTGTTTGCAACAGCCACAAATGGTTGAAAGAATTGTACAGAGTTGTGGGAAAATATTTTCAAATGAAAATTTGGTATCATTAACATCAATTGAGCCTATTTTGAACGAAGGTGAATATAATAAAACGCAATTTCGGTTGGCGTGGTATAATAATCCTCAATTACAAGAAACAAAACTTTTGGAAGCATATCAATCATACAATGATGATAATGATGTGATTATTAGAGTAAGTGGAAAAGAAATTTTGGAGGTTATGTCTAATGGAAAACAAGAAAGAGAAGAAATACAAACTCAATAAGTATCAAGTAGCGTCAAAATTAGGAAACATAGTGAAGAAGATGGTTTATCCTTGCGTTCTGTTAATTGTTGGAGGGGTAGTTGGAGCCAATGCAATTAACAAAAATAAAGAAAACAAGTAATAATATTATAAATTTGTGCCCGTCAAACTCACCACGCCTTTACCCATAAATATCCAAAAGTATCCGCAAGTTCTTTTCTCTGCCTGATAATGATGGGCAGCTATCTTTGTTTTCTTACTGTGAAATTTCTAGGCTGGATTTTGGGGAAAGTTAAAATAAATGTTATGATTGACAAAAAAAGAGGTTTATGGTATAATAAATATTATTTCTCAGAAAATAAAAACAGCCCTGCCCATAGGCGGCATGGCTTTATAAATGAAAGGCTGGTAAAAAATAATGAACGTAATTGAAGCTGCAAGAGAACTGGGAAAGGCTCTCCAGGCTGACCCCAGATATATTCAGTACACTGCTGCTAAGCTCGCAAACGACAAGGACGAGGAGCTTCAGAAGCAGATAATGGAATTCCACGCAAAGAGAATGGACCTTAACACCGAGATGGGCAAGACCGAAAAGGACACCAATGCCATCACTGCTCTCAACAATGAGCTGAACGCACTTTATTCTCAGGTGGTAAGCAATCCCAAGATGATCGCATTCGAGGCTGCAAAGGCTGAGATGGACGGCATTCTGGAAAGCATCAACTTCATCGTCACAAGCGCTGCCAACGGCGATGACCCCATGACCTGCCCCGAGACTGCACCACACACCTGCGGCGGAAGCTGAATTTTAATGTGGGCGTATTCTTCCTGCTGGCTGCTTCCAGCATCGGTGTGGTAGGTATTCTGCTTGCCGGTTGGGGTAGTAACAACAAGTTTTCGCT